>ERZ808252.495-NODE-495-length-37821-cov-5.426177_pt1 | contig 37821 bp, 33 predicted proteins | sample MGYA00521242_ERZ808252 | MGnify/ENA primary metagenome ERZ808252 (study PRJEB31516, sample SAMN03275581) | gut metagenome | biome: mammalia-associated habitat; material: feces | host: Papio cynocephalus | place: Kenya | collected 2012-08-07 ...
TTTTCTATAATCCGTCTGCCATTCCGGTCTGGGTGGAGAAGGACAAAGCCCGTATCATTGAAATTCCGGCAGGCGAAACAGTTTGCCTGAAATGAAAGGAGATTACGAAAGAGAAATTCCTATGTCTCGCGGATCAACTGTATCGTTTAGAAATTGCTGCTGAGTTCTTTTTTCTCTTGCGGCGCAACAGAGGTTTACCGCTATTGCGGCAAGCAGCTCGGTCGGGGGCTTTCCATCCTGATTGACCTGTTCAATCCGGAGGCAATCGTCATCGGCAGTATTTTCACCCGCTCGGAGAACCTGTTGCGGGAGGAAGCGGAACGCATCATCCGAAAAGAGGCGCTCCCCATGTCGGCGGCGGTCTGTTCCATCCGCACCGCGCAGTTGGGAAACGCCATCTGAGACTATGCCGCGATTGCGGTCGCGGAGGAAGCACGGAGGGAAAACAAATGAATTATATCGAACTGCTCGGCAAGCGGTATCCCGCTTTGACGGACTGCCTGCCGGAAATTGAACGCGCCACGGAAGCTATCGTTACCATGCACCGCGCGGGTGCAAAGCTGCTCCTGTGCGGCAACGGCGGGAGCGCGGCGGACTGCGGACACATTGTGGGCGAGTTGGAGAAAGGCTTTCTCTCCAAGCGCCCGCTGTCTGAGACGGCGCAAAAGAAACTGCTTGACGCGGGCATACCCGCCGAGATGACGGCAAAATTCCAACAGGGACTGTGCGCCATCTCCCTGCCCGAACAGAGCGCCATTCTCAGCGCGTTTGCAAACGACGTAGAGCCGAAACTGGTCTACGCGCAGACCGTTCTTGCCTGCGCGCGGGCGGGGGATGTGTTCCTCGGAATCTCTACATCCGGCAACTCCGAAAATGTTGTCCTCGCCGCCAAAACCGCAAAGGCGGTCGGCATCACCGCAATCGGCTTGACAGGCGCGGCGGGCGGAAAACTGGCAGAAATCTGCGACATCGCCATCCGCGTTCCAGCGACCGAGACCTTTATGGCGCAGGAGTATCATCTGCCCGTCTACCATGCCATTTGCGCGGAGGTCGAGCGGAGACTGTTTGATACGGACCGCTGAAGATGATGGAAGCCTAAATATTGTTCCTGAATGTATAGCAAGCAGACTTTAGCCCTAATCGGTTCGGTCTGCTTGCTCTTTTTATAAAAAAACTTTTCCAATGTTGCAAAAGCTGTTACATCGATATGTTACACTGTAATCATCAGGCAGAGAAAGGAGGACAGCACACATGACACCGCTTGACCGCAGATGGAAGATGCTTGAAGTCTTGTTGCACCGGAGACGGAATACCGTTAATTCCCTTGCGCTCGAATTTGGCGTTTCCCGCTTTACGGTTATGCGAGATATCCGTGCGTTGTCCTGCACATTCCCGATCTATACCAATCACGGTGGAGACGGAGGGGTATACATCCAAGACGGATACCAGCTTGGTATGATCGTTCCCGCCGTGAAAATCGTTTCATAGAACATCCTCACAAAATCATTGTGGGGAATTTCTATGAAATGATTTTACAACCGTAATATTGCAAATGGAGAGAATCGAAAGGAGAGATTTATATATGAGTAAGCACCCCACCCAATTTCCCGCATGGCAGATCAGGGCAGGGCGGGATATGGATTCCATTCTCCGTTACGCCTACTGCCGGAATCTGCTCCGGCTGTTGCTGGAAATGGAACTGCTGACCGCCGCGGAGCACGACCGCATTGTCTCCGCTTGTGCAGCCCGGTTTGGCGTGCGAGCGTATGTCTGAGCTGCTCATTTTTCGATTTGTTCCCGTTTGGGCTGGATATTTGCGCGGATTTGTGGTATTGTTGTATCCCTTTTCATCAGGTGTCCCTTACACTTTTGTTATATCTGTTTGCATATTCACGGATACCGCAAGGGCGGCTTGCGCAATGCTATTGAATCCGGTGGGAATTTCTGTATTCACCGGGCGTTTCTCCGGTGTGGTATTTGAAAAACTTGACGAATTTGTTTGTGGAAGGCAGACCAATCAGGGCACCGATTCGTTCACAGGAATAATTGGTCATCTGCAAAAAGCTCTTGGCGCAGGAGAGCTTTTCCTCGGTAATCAGCTGCTTGATGTTTGAGCCGTTGCATTGGCGCAGCACGCGGCAAAGGTAGTCCTTGTTGTAATTCATGGCTGCGCTGATTTTTCCGACCGTCAGCTCCTCCGACACATGGTCGCTGATGTATTTGCACACGCTGTCGTAAATTTCCTGCTTGCTCTTTTCGGTCAGGATATGGCGACCGATTTCGTCCATCATGAGCGTCAGCATGGCATCATAGTAATAGTGCGGCTTGGTGTGGTGTGCCATATGGACGTGAATCTGATTCAGCATTGGCGAAAGCGTTCCCGTCACGGTTGCGGATACACCATCGGGAAGCAGGCGGAAGAAGGGAAAGTCGTCGCATTCAAAGGTGACTATCCAGACCGTTCCCGACTGCGGCTGCTCCTCGGTGGCAATCAGGGTGTTCGGGGCGGTCAGGAGGAGCATATCGTTTTCCAGCACGACAGTCTTTCTTTTATTGACCCGAAGACTGACACGACCATCGGAAACGAAGATCAGGCAATAACGGGTCATTAAGGTATCCTTCCAAGCCCATGCCGCACTGTTTGTTTGGATTTTCGCACAATCCCAGAACGAAAAGGAAATAAATTCCTGCTCTCTGCGGTAGGTATCGTCTGTTTTCAGAATCTTAATCATCGGCTTGCTCCTTGCAAAAAGTACAATCCTTCGGTATGTTGACTCTATTATATAGGAATAGTGATAAAATGTCAAGGTGTAAATGAAAAACAGAGCACAAAAAATGCGTGTTTTCACCGCTTTGTTTGGAATTCCTTGAAAGAGGTCGTATTTTCGTACACGAGATTCGTTTTTGCACTTGCTTTTTGAGGAACGGTTTGCTATACTTATGACAGAAGGCTGAAAAAGGAGAGACTGAACAGAACCGTTATGACCATTACGATTGAGAAAAAGTATATTGCGATTCCGATCAACAACCACGCGGTCTCAAAGAAGCTGTGCTTTTGGGAGGAGGCTCCCGACAGGGAGCTGGTGATGGATTTCGACTGCAAGCTCGACGCGGTGAAGCCGCAATACGTATCCTATATTGACGTTTCCCGCTACCGTGGGAAAACCCTTATCTGTGACAGCGTTCCGCACATGGAGTTTACGCTGACGCAGTGCGACGAAAAGGCGCTTGACGGGCTGTATCGGGAGGAATACCGTCCCATGGTCCATTTCACGCCACAAATCGGCTGGCTCAACGACCCGAACGGAATGATTTGCTACCACGGGGTTTACCATATGTTCTACCAGTACAACCCGTGCGGAACCGAGTGGGGGAATATGCACTGGGGGCACGCGGTCAGTCGGGATTTGCTGCACTGGGAGGAAAAGGACATTGCGCTGTTTCCGGATGAGATGGGGACCATGTATTCCGGCTCGGCAATCGAGGACCTCGGCAACGTCACGGGGCTGGGGACGGGAGAAACGGGACCGATGCTGTTGTTTTACACTGCGGCGGGCGATCGGACGCTGCTGTCGGCGGGAAAATGCCGCACGCAATGTCTGGCATACTCCAATGATGGCGGGGAGACCTTTGTAAAGTATCGGGGGAATCCGATTCTCGGAAAGGTCGAGAGCTACAACCGCGACCCGAAAATCGTGTGGGTGGAGGAAATCGGCAAGTACCTGATGGCGCTCTACCTCGCGGAGGACCGCTACGGGCTGTTCACCTCGGAGAATCTGCTGGATTGGAGCCTTTTACAGGAGCTACGGATTGCAAACGAATCGGAATGTCCGGACCTTTACTGCTTCCGTCTCAGCGGAAAGTCCTATTGGGTGCTGATCGGTGCTTCGGACAAGTACCTTGTCGGCGTGTTCAAGGGCGGCAGGTTCGTTCCGCAAACGCAGGAGCGTCAGCTTTGCTATTCGCCGTTCAACTATGCGGGGCAAAGCTTTTCGGGAATGCAGGACGGCAGGGTTATCCGCATGACATGGGAGAAGCTGAAAATGCCCTGCGTGCGCGTGCCGAACCAGATGAGCATTCCGATGGAGATGAAGCTCAGGGCAGGGGAGATGGGCTGTTACCTGACCGCGTATCCGATTGCGGAGATCAGTCAGCTGTACGCGGATACGCAGGAGCTGGTCGGACAACGGCTGGAGGCTCCGATTGAGCTGCCGCTGGAGCGGGCAGCCTATGATATCAGACTGATTACGGAATACGGAGCGGGCATGACGCTGGAGCTGTTCGGTCATACCCTGCGGATTGACACACAGGAAAACTGTGTTGCGTTCGGCAAGCTCCGAATTCCGATCAGCGGCGACAGGGAGCGGGTGGATATTCGGGTGATTGCAGACAGCTGTTCCCTTGAGGTGTTTGCGGATGAGGGGCGGTTTTACGCAACGCTTTATGCGGTCTGCGATTACAATCTGCCCTATCTGAGGCTGACCGCACAGGAAAACGGAACCCTGCTCAAAACGCTTACCTGCCACCGCCTCGCATCCATACACGGGGAGGTGGAGAACGTATAACTGACGGCGCACCCAAAACCATATTTTTTCAGAAAAAGGAGCAAACCAAAATGAAAAAAGCATATCAAACGGCAGTGTTGGAATTCATTGATGTAACCTCGGATGTCCTGACCGACAGCGGAGATGTTCTGATGGATGCGTCGGTCTTTGAAACCCCTCAGCTTTGAGAACGGAGGAAGAAAACATGAAACGGATTATTTGCAGGACGATCGGCTTTTTGCTTGCCATTTGTTTAACGGCTCCGCTTTCCCCGATTTTCACGGCTCACGCGGCGGAGACGGCTTCGGAAACGGACGACGGCTGGACCTATCTTGATTTCGCCACCGACTTCGGAGCCTATACCTATGAGGACAACGACGGAGACGGTGTAATCAAAACCACCGACAAGGCGCTGTTTGCCAACTCCTTTGCGGGAGCCGCGGCATATGACAGAACTCCGAGCTACAATACCTATTTGCTGTCGGAGGACAATCGGGTTCTGACAATCGGGGTGCCTGCCGATCGCTCGGCTTCCACCGGAAACGGCGGTGTTTATTCGGATGCGCACAAGCTGGAGGCGGGAAAGGAATACATCGTCAGTGTAAAGGTAAAGTATGCTTCTGCATATACGGACACGACCTACACAAACCGTTCTGCCGCGGCAGCTATGGTATTCGGAATCACAGGCGTTGAGGACGGCACATGGAAGTCTCCGTGGAGTGCCAACTGCTATACGGCAATGTATCATCGCGGAAACAGTAGTGACGCGATGCGGATTTTTCCGATCGGCTATACAGGCTCTTCCGTTCAGGCAAACACACAAATCGGCAATACTCTGACAAACAGCTTGAAAAGCTCGACCGACTGGATTGAGATATCCGTTCACATCACCAAGACGGGAATCCTTGAAATGTATCTGAACGGTGTTTTTCTCGGTCTCTCGGATGAATCCGCTGTTTGGCAGGGCGGAAAGCTCGGCTTGGTGACCTATGGCTTGTATGCGGCGAATGGCGGAATCCGGTTTACCGACTACAAGTACAAGGAGGTAACGGAAAGCGCGCCCGTGTCGAAGGCTTCCTTTACGCAGCTTCGGGCGCTGACCTATATAGGAAACGGAACCGATACATGGAAAACCGAAGCTGATACCGATGGTGCAACCGTTTGGGTGCAGGACCGCACCGAGACCACGACCGTACATGATACCCTTGCGGTGGCAGACAATGTAACGCTGGAAAAGGGCAAGGCGTACACGGTTGAGGTGCAGGTGAAGTTTGATGAAGCCTACGCATCGGGAAAATCGCGGGGCGCGGGCTTGGCAATCGGCACCTTTGGCGAAAGCTGGGAAAGCGGTACGACCGCATATGCGGCGATGATCGACAGAGCAACGGGAACGAAGAAGCACATTCGGATGTATGACCAAAAAATTTATACCGATATTCAGATCACAACCGGCAGAGCGTTTACGGAGGCGGAGCTGGCTTCCACGGATTGGTTTACCATTCGCATAACCATTACCGAGGACGGCTTTATGACGCTTTACCTGAACGGAGAAAAGATTGGGGAGTCCTGCGGCGGCTTCTCGGGCGGTCAGTTGGCGCTCAATACCTACGGTGTGGCAACAAGGGTCTCCTTCAAAAATCTCTGTTATACCGAAGGCGTTGTGTCCGCAGAGGACGGATGCTTTGATTACATCGGGACCTCGGTCCGTTACGGCGAGAAATCGGGAATTCGGGTCAAGAGCTTCATTTCCTCGGAGCTGACCAATGCTACCTGTGAGCGGGACGGCTACCGCGTAACGGAATACGGAACGCTGGTGGCGAAGGTCTCGGGGCTCTATGTTCCCGCGCTGACGCTCGGTGCGGACGGCGTGAAGCGGGCGGTTGCCTACAACAGCGCCGACGGAACCGACGTGGCATTTGAACGCACGGAGAACGGCGTGTTCTATACCGTAGCGCTTTATAACATCTCCGACCCGACCGCACTGTATGCCTTCCGTGCCTATTACGTCAAGGAATATGCCGACGGAACAACCGAGGTCTGCTACATCAACAGCTACGGCAATTCCAACCAGAATGTGAAATGCCTGCGTGACATTGCCGCGCAGATTCGCGGCGGTGCGGAATATGAAACGCTTACCGCCTCGGAAAAAGACTATATCGACAGTCTGCTCGGCTGATTTCGCAATGATGAAAAAAGCAACTGTTTTGCGGCTTGTGCCGACCCTGCTTCTCCTGCTTGCGCTTGCCCTTTGCGGGTGCGGCAAGGGGAATGCGGACGGCGGCGAGACGACCGACGCAACCCAACAGGTCCTTGAATTGCTTGCGGACGGAAAAACGCAATTCGTTCTGATCCGCGCGGTCGGAAAGCATTCCAAGCTGGACATTCGGGACGGACGAAGGCTGAACACGGCACTGAATGCGTTGCTGGATGCGGAGATTTCATTCGTCTCGGACACAGAGCTTTCCGCCTCGGAGGACCGCTATGAGCTTCTGCTCGGGTGCACCGATCGCCCTGAAAGCCAAGCCCTTTCGGAAACGTTGAAATACGGGGATTTCTATGTGGGACTGTGCGGGAAAAAGCTGTTGCTTCTCGGCGGGAGCGAGGAAGCGACAGGTGAGGCGATTGATTGGTTTCTCGATCACATTCTGAAGGGAAAGAGCAAGGGGGATTCGGTTATGCTTCATGCTGCGGATAATTACAGATACGAAAAGAACTGTAAAATCAAAACGGTTCTGCTGGGGGAGACGAGCCTGCTCCATTGCAACATCGTCATTCCCGAGGCAAAGCCGATTACGGAATATCGGGTTGCACTTGCGTTGCAGGCGCATCTGCTCCGCAACGCAGGGTACTATTGTGAAATCGTAACGGACGCAACCGAGCCGTCCGCATGCGAGCTTGTCATCGGACAGACCACGCGCGAGGCGTTGAGCGTGGCGCATAACGGCTATCGGATTGAGCAGCGCGGCTCCCGCCTGTATGTGGCGGCGGACAACGTGTTTGCTTATGACCTTGCGCTGGAGCAATTGACGGGTACGGTGTTTTCCCGCACACAGGAGGAGCTTCGGCTGGAGAATGTCTCCCTCACGGGGACCGATGAAGCCGATCGCTCCGCCCGCAGCGGGACCTATCGGATTCTGATTAACAACATCTACGGCGGGCATCAGCCACAGCACCCGTTCGCTCAACGCGGCGAGATGCTGGCGGAGCTGTACCGCGTTTATAATCCGGATATTATCGGGCTGCAGGAGTTTACCGACCGTGCCGAGAGCATTGCGGCGCGACTGACGGGCTATACCATGGTGCAGGTCAATACCCAGGGAGTCCGGAATTTCGTTCCGCTGTTTTATAAAGCCGATCGGTTTGAGGTGGTCGCATCGGGCTATCACCGCTACACGGATGGGCAAAACGACAACAGCAAGGCAGTGACATGGGCGGTATTCCGTGCGCTGGATAACGGAGATGTTTTCGCGGTAGCCTCCACGCATTTCTCGTGGAAGGCGGAGGCAGGGGAGGCGCGTCTGACCGATGCGGTGCAATTGTCCGAGGTGGTTGCGGGCATTGCGGCGCAGTACGGCTGTCCCGTGTTCTTCGGCGGGGATTTCAACTGCAACATGAGCAGTGCGCCCTATCGGAGAGTTGCGGAATCGGGCGCCGCGGACACATGGCGGCTTGCAAAGACATCTGTCGACCTCTGCACCAACCATTCCTACGCAAGCTACAACGAGGAGACACAGCTGTATGAGAATCCCGTAAAGCCGAGCGCCGCCTACGCCGAGGCAATCGACCATATTTTCCTGCTCGGCACCGATCGGGTGACCGTGGACCGCTTCCTCATCAGCACCGACCTGTATGCGCTTCTCAGCACCGATCACACACCGCTGATTTTGGATTTCAGTATGGAGGAAGGGTAAATGCGCAGATTTGCGATGCTTCCGGCAATCCTGCTTCTGCTGTCCCTGACGGTTTCCTGCGGAGACGAGGACATCCCCCGCGAAGCACCTGCCCAACAGGGCTCGGAGGAACCCCCGGCAACCGCCGATTCGCAGGAGCCCGCGGGCACATCCGACACGCAGCGGGAGACGGAAAAATGGTCATGGGATTACAAATAACGGGATTCCAACGTGAAAAGGAGAGAAAACGATGAAAAAGCATTTGATTTGGATGATGATATTAGCATTGCTGTTCGTATGCTGTTGTGTCCCGCTTGCCGTAGCCGCCGAGGAGACGGCGCAAACGGTATTCACGCGCGTGGACCTGTACAGCCTGACCTACGGAAACAACGGGACGGACACATGGAGCGTCAGCGATGACCGCGTGCTGTCGCAGACCGTGCCGAGCGGAACCAAGCTCGGTGACTGCGTGGCAATGTCGAATATTTCGCTGGAAAAGGGCAAGGCATACACGCTGGAGGTCAAGGTGCGGTATACCGAGCCGTTCAGCACACAGGCAACCGACAGCCGCGCAATCGGGCTGGTGTTCGGTGCCAATCAGATAAACCCGTGGGGGAGCGGCGGTTCGGCTTACTGCGCGATGCTCGACCGTGCGCAGGGAAACGGAAAGCACGTCCGTGTCTTTACCAGAAATATCAACAGCCCGATTCAGAATACCATCGGCAGACCGATGACGGACGAGGAATTTGCAAGCACGGACTGGCAGACGCTTCGGGTCACAATCACCGAGAGCGGTGTGATGACCTGCTATCTTGACGGCGTCATGGTAGGGGCTCCGTCGGATGAATCCGCAACCTGGAACGGCGGTCTGATCGGCGTGAACACCTATGGAAACCGTACCAAAATCGAAATCAAGGATTTCGCCTATACGGTCGGCGTGACAACCGAGGCTGCGGTTTATGCCGATGACATTGCGGAAAAATTCAACGTTACGGTTCACTATGTTTACAGCGGAACGGGGGAGAAGGCGGCAGAGGACGTGGTGCTCCCCGTTGCAAAGGGGCAGTCCTATCTGGTGCATTCCCCCGAGGTGGAGAATTATGTTCCCGATTCGGAAACGGTTTCCGGTGTCGGCACCGGCGCGCCGATTGAGGTGACGGTTACCTACCGTCGGGGCTATACGCTGACGATTCACTATGTCCGCGCCGACGGCGGGAGGGTTTACGATGACTATGTGCAGTCTAAATTGCTCCCGGGTACGGAATACTCGGTTGCAACCGTCCCGATTTTCAATTACGAGGCGGATTTGTCTGTGGTGTCCGGTACCATGGGAGAGGCGGATGCGGAGATTACCGTAACCTTTTCTCCGAAAAAGTACAAGCTGACGGTTCTGTACTGCGATGCGGACGGAAACGAGGTCCATACGTCCTATGTTGCCGAGCTGGAGGTCGGGTCTGCCTATGCTGTCACCGTCCCCGAGGTTGACGGAATGGTGCCGAATGTCAACGAGGTCAAGGGGACCCTGAAAAAGGACACCACGGTCAAGGTAACCTATCGGTCGGCGCAGTCCGACGGAACGGGGGAAACGGGCGGAACGGAAAAGCCCGCGGGGACCGATCGGGGCGGCTGCGGAAGCAGAATCGATATGGGCGCGGCGCTGCTGTTAACCCTGCTGTGCGGATTGGCTGTCACGGTAGTGAAGCGCGGGAAGGCGCGGGAAACGAAGTAAGAGAGGAAAACGATGCAAATGAAAAGAGCTGTGATTTTTCTGTTGCTGTTGTGTATGCTTGGAACAGGCATTCTGAGCTCCTGTGCGACAAAAAAGCCGTCAGGCAACAATGAAACCGTTGAAACAAAGCCGTCGGACACGACCAACGCGGAGGAGGAAGGACTTTTTCCGAAAATCAGGGACGATATGCCGTCGACTATGGATTTCGGAGCCAAAAAGGTCAGAATGGCGGTGCGGAGCAATGAGCGCTTCTATTCCGAATTCAACACCGAATCGGGCGGTGTGCTGTCTGACGCACTCTATGAGCGCATTCTGAACATCGAGGACCGTCTCAATATTCAGATTGAGATTTGCCCCGATATCAACTCCACACATGGACCGTGGGAGAACATCAGCAATTCCATCATGACGGGCTCCTGCACCTATCAGGTGGCGGCGGGCAGCTCCTACAAGGCGGCGAGCTTTGCCATGCAGGGCGAATATCGGAATCTGCGGAACCTGGAGCATCTCAATTTTGAGAAGGCATACTGGTCGCAGGGCATGATTGAAAATCTGACGGTTGCGGACGCGACCTATTTCGCAACAGGGAGCCTTTCCACCTACTTCTGGGATTCGGCATACGTCATCTATTTCAACAAACAGCTTGCAAGCAATTACGATATTGACGCGGCTGCGCTCTACCAAAAGGTGCTGGACGGGGCTTGGACGCTTGACGAAATGCTGGAGGTCTCAAAGGGCGTTTATCTCGATCTGAATCACAACGGCGTTGAGGATGACGGAGACCTCTTCGGCTTTGGGATTCAGGTAACCAGTGCAACCGACGGCTTTTGGAGCGCCTTTGATATTCGGAACACCGAGCTCACCGAGGACGGAAACATCCGCTATATGCTGGATGTCGAAAAGCTGGATGACGTGGTGTCAAGGCTGAATCGCTTTGTCTGGGAGCAGTCGGGCACGGTTGCACTCTCCGAAAACGCAGGGTATGCTTCAACGAATGTATACGAGCTGAAAAATCAGTTTGCTTCCGATCAGATTATGTTCCTGACCGACCTTCTGTATCGGACCTCCACCTCGGCGATGCGTGACATGAAGTCGGACTACGGCGTTCTGCCTTACCCGAAATATGACACAACACAGGAGTCCTACCGCTCCTTTGTGCACGACCAGATGACCATCTTCGGCGTTCCCGTAACGGTTTCGGATTCCGAGCTGGAAATGGTCGGAGCCTTTCTGGAGGCGATGGCATCCGAGGGACAGAACACCGTGATGCCCGTTTACTATAAAAAGGTTCTGACCTCCCGCAACATTCGGGACCTGCAATCCGTGAAAACGCTGGATATCATTCTGTCGTCCATTGCGGTTGACCGAATCTGGTTCTATAACTACAGCGTGGGAAGAATCAACAATGTCCTGCTCCGCGAGCAGGTGTGGAACAACAAAAACGAGATCAGCTCAACCTACCGTTCCAACTATGAGACGGTGAACAATCTGCTTCTGACGGTTCGGGAGAAGTACGAAAAGTACAAGGACAGATGAAGCATCGACTGATCAGAGGCGCAATCGCGGGGCTGTTGTCGGTGTCCCTGCTGACGGCGGCGGTCGGATGCGGGGGACCCGACAGTCAGGGCGGCGGAGCCCCGACTGCGGAGACAAATTCTACCGAAGCGGTGCTGCGGATTGATTTGTCGGAGTACCGAATTATCCGCCCCGCCGAGGCACTGCCGAGCTATGCGCGCCTGTTTACAAAATTCCGTGTTGCGCTGAAGCGGAGAACCGGACTGGACCTCGTGATGGCGGAGGACACGGAGGCTGAGGGGGAGCGGGAGCTGCTCCTCGGGGGCACAAATCGGATGCAGTCCGAGGCGGCTCTCGCGGAGCTGGAGAACGGGTACGCGATTCGGTACATGGATGGTAAAATCGCAATCAACGCAACCTCCGTGACGGCGATGGAAATGGCGTTGGAGCATTTTCTGGAGGAAACGGAGGAGGGAAACACGACAATGCGGCTTCCGATTGATTACAGCGTCTGTCTGGCACAGGAGGATACCGACTGTTTGCGTGGAATCACGGTCAACGCGATTGGGGACAGCTACCTTTACGGCGCTACCCTCGGGACCGATAAGGTCTGGCTTTCTCTTCTGGCAAACGAGCTGGATATGACGGTCAACAACTACGGCATCAACGGCTCAACCGTCTCTGCGTATGAGGACCACCATGCAATGGTCAATCGCTTTCGGAATATGCGCGCGGGTGCGGACCTTGTGATTATCGAGGGCGGGCGCAACGATTACAATGTCAGGGCACCGCTGGGCGAGCTGACGGGCACAGACCCCAAGACCTATGCGGGGGCGCTGAACCTCATGATTGCGGGAATCCGTGAGCAAAATCCGAATGCGCTGATTGTCGGAATCACCCCGTGGTATGTGAATTCGGATATGAAGCGCTACAGCGACATGATGCTGGAGGTCTTTCGGGCACAGGGGCTTCCCTGCCTGAATGCGGCAGACCCTGACAAGGTAGGCGTTTACATGACGGATGCCGCCTTCCGCAGGCAGTACTGCCTGAACGAAAACGATATCAGCCACCTCAACGCAGAGGGCATGAAGCTGGTTCTGCCTGTATTTCGCGCGTTTCTTGCCGAGGCATATGCGGAATATCTCTCGCAAAGGGGCGGATAATCCGAATCGCCGAGCCGAAGGCAGGAAAGAAAAAATCGCCCCATCCATCACCGAAAATGACGGAGCGGGGCGAATCCGTTTATGGCTTATAGAAATGGGGGTATTATGAAGGGCAAAAAGAGATGGGCGGTTGTGCTGTTGCTCCTGTTTGTAGGCTTGCTTTCCTGCACGGGAAAGAGCGAGGGAGAACAGGCGTCTGCGGACACGACCGCAGAGGAGGCGTTCCTGCTGTTTGACGGCAGCTCGATTCGATGCAGTATCGTGATACCGAAATATTACAGCGATGCCGAATATTCCGCCGCCAAGCGGGTTCGGGCGCTTCTGAAAAGCCTGACCGGTATTCAGGCGGAGCTTCAAACCGATGATGCGGAAGTCGCGGCGGATTCCTACGAGCTTCTGATTGGAAGCACGGACCGTCCCGTGACGCGGGAACTGAAGGAGGCGCTCTCCTACGGTGATTATGCGGTGCAAGGGCGGGGACGGGAGCTTGCGCTGTTTTCGTGGTCGGAGCAGGGCTTGATGCAGGCAACCGATGAATTGGAGCGCTTGGTCCGCGATGTTGTATGCGAGAAGAGCAAGACGATTGCGCTGGCGTCCGATATCAATCGGGTCGGCACCGCGGTGGAATGGGAGCTACCGAAATACAGCGGTGGGGACTTCAGGGAATTACACGACTGCGGAGACGGCGCATATATGGCGTATTTTGCAAATTCCGATGCGGCATCGCTTGCCCGATATGTGAATTCGCTTGCCGCAGAGGGATATACCATCAGTACGCATAGCCTCGGAGACAATGTTTTTTATGAATTGAATAAGGCTCGGAGCCGTTGCTTTGCCTACTATACCGCCGCCTTCGGGGAGGTGCGGATGCTTCGGGATGTGAAGCCCGAGGTTGCATTGCAGACGCCCCAAAGCGGCAGTGCGGAGACCGCATTGTTTACCTCTCTCGCCAACGATAAGGCACCCTATGTGTTGTGCCTGTCGGATAACAGTCTGGTCATTTTTGACGGTCATGTTTACTCTGATCGGGATACAGGCGAGCAGGTGCGCACCTTTTACAGGGAGCTGGTTCACATTTGCGGCTCCGAGGAAATCAGGATTACGGCATGGTTTCTTTCTCATGCCCATGCGGACCATACGAATATGCTGAACCGCCTGCTGACCTCCGAGCTTGCCGATAAGCTGACGCTGGAGCGGGTAATCTGCAATGTTGCCTCAAGCGCGGATATGGGAAAGCTCGGAATTCCGGATGAGGTTGCAAATTACGGAAATTACACGGCGGTTCTGAGAAACGTGCAAAGCTATAATCGGCAATACCGAAAGGAAGCCGCTGTCATCAAAACCCATACGGGGGAGGTATTCCGCTTCGGCGGCGTGACTTTTGAAATCCTTTACACGCATGAGGATTATCTGCCCCGCGCATACCCGATCGGGGGCAGCTTCAAGGGGAACGGCGCAAACTCACATTCGTTGGTGATGCGGATGACCTATGGGGAAAAGGTGGTTCTCTGGACGGGGGATATGTCCGATGAAATGAGTGAAATTGTGGAGGATATGTATGGGAACGCACTGAAGTGTGACATTGTTCAGGTTGGACATCATGGAAATAATACCTGCGGAAAGCCGAGCTTTTATTTGAAGTGTGATCCGGATATCCTGCTCTGGACTTGGGATCAAAGGTCCTTTGAGAAATATGTGCTGGGCTTGAACCGCGCGGGTGCAAGGGTGTACGAGGCGCTTGCGAGCCGCGTTTCCGAGCATATTTTCTTGGCAGGGGATGCGGTTCGGAAGGTCTCCCTCGAATAAGCGCAGAATCGGAAGGGACGGAAAAATGAGTAGCCTGAGATTGATGAGCCATAATGTCTGGGGGATGTATGCCCCCGAGGTTGTGAAGCGTGTGGATAACCGAAGCGGGCTGATGTGGGAGGTTTACCTTGCGTATCGCCCCGATGTCATCGGCTTGCAGGAATGCTCGGAGGATATCCGCAAAAGCGGACTGACCGAGCGGATGAAGCAGCTTTGGTCGGAGGTGGATGTGTCCGAAGACCTTTCAAGGGTCGGAGCGGAAAATCTCTATACCCCGCTTTTTTACAATCGGGAGACCTGCACGGTCTGCAAAAAGGGCTTCCTGCTGTTTGACCGTGCCTATAACAATCACGATTCCAAGGGCGTGACGTGGGCAACCCTCCGCCATGCTCCGACAGGGGCACATTTTACCGTTGCAAACACGCATTTCTGGTGGAAAAGCGGGGAGGAGCACGACATGGCACGGGTAAGGAACGCAGAGGCGATTCTGTCGCTCATGGAGGGAATGCCGAAGCCGACATTCATCATGGGGGACCTGAACTGCACAACCGCCGCGCCTGCCTATCGGAGACTGACCGAATCGGATTTTTGCGATGCGCAATTGACTGCTCCGAGGACGGACCTCGGCAACACGGTGCATCCGTACCCGCTCCATGACGGAGCAACCAATCGCTTTTACGGAGCTCCCGCTCCGAGCGGAAACTATCGGAGTGCAATCGACCACATATTGATTGATGCGGCACATCGGAATTGTCTGCGGCGGTTTGCCGTCATCGGAGAGCAACGCGCGCTGGATACCTCCGACCATTGCCCGATTATGCTGGATTGCGAAACAGGAGAAACAGAATGAAGAAACGGATTTTGTCTGTCGGGGAGATTATTTGGGATGTCTATTCGGATAGGCGGGTCATCGGCGGAGCGCCGCTGAATTTTGCCGCCCATGCCGCGCGCTGTGGGGCGGAGAGTACCCTGCTGTCCGCAGTCGGAGCGGATGAATTGGGCGATGAGGCAATTGAAGCGCTTACAGTCTTTGGCGTTGAAACCGAGCTGATTCAACGGAGCGAAAAACCGACAGGTCGGTGCCTCGTGTCCTTGAACAAGGACGCGGTCCCGCAATATGAGCTGCTTCGGGATATGGCGTATGATGACCTTCGATTGACCCCGCAGGAAGCCGACCGCATCCGAGCGAAAGGGTTTGACACGCTCTATTTCGGGACCCTGATTCAACGAGCCCCGACATCCCGCAGGACGCTGTGGCAGATTGTGAACGGCAATCGGTTTGAGACGATTTTTTGCGATGTAAATCTTCGTAAGAATTGCTACGATAAGGAATCGGTGCTGTTTTGTCTGGAGCACGCAACAATTCTGAAGGTCAGCATGGAGGAGGAACCAACGCTTCGCGCATTCGGCTTGTATGCTCCCGCCGAGAATACGCCAAACGGCATTGCACGCGAGCTGTGCAGACGGTTTCGGAAGCTGAAGCTGGTTTTGATTACGCTCGGCAAGGACGGAGCATATGCCTATGAGCCCGAGACAGAGCGGACGTGCCTACAGCCCGCAATCGGCAATTGCGTTGCTTCAACCGTCGGAGCGGGTGACAGCTTTTCCGCCGCATTTCTTACGGATTATCTTTCCGGAAAGGACCTGAATGCCTGCATGAGGAAAGCGGCAATCGTCAGCGGCTTTGTGGTGGCACATATGGAAGCGGTGCCGGAGTACGACATATCGACATTGTGTGATAATCGATTCAAAAACGATTCTCCGAATTGGTACGCTGAAGGTTGAATGGGTAGAATGGCTCCATCGGAATATGGGAATGATTTCCTACGCGGATCAACGGAAATTTCTCGTGAGCAAACAGATTTCGGATTGTTTATATGACTCGGCATCCCTTTGGTGGCAGGCTTTGTTCCTGCCACCTTTTTGTATATGGGCTCCCGCTTTGCGCGTTCTATATTTGGTCCCATTCAAGATTCGGGTGGAGACGGCTCCAACCGAAAATCGCAGAGCTTCATCATCAACGCACCGCTCTTCTGTCGTTCCTCACAAGAATACAAAAATCCCGCCGCGCAATTGCACCGTCGGAATTGTGCGGTATTGCCTTATAAAAATAAAATTCACGAAAATCACGCATGGAAAGGCTGAAATGTGATCGAATTGACGGGGCGAATCTAATGATTGACCCCGAAACAGGTAATAATTAGTGGTTGCTTTTGTGGGTGAAAAATGATAGAATAGTTACGAAAAGAGATCGTTCCGTTGCACTGCCGACGGTGGGCTTTGGCATTGCTTTTTTGCCTTTGCGAAGCTACAGATAAAAGATAAGAAAAGGAGATCTTTATGCAACCGAATCCGAGAAAGAAGTCCAAGGGACGTTGGGGGCTACGTGCCGTGCTGGTCTGCCTGATTGCGGCGCAGGTGTTGGCTGTCGGGTCCTGCGGCAGGAAAAACGACACCCCGCAGGAGACCTCGGGGGTAAGCGACATTACAGACGGTACGGACAGGACACAGGAGGTCACCTCCGCGCCGAAGCCGCCGCGGGAGCCGGAGCAGATTCAGAATTTCGGGAAGATTGACTACACCGCGGGGGAGGGTCTGCTTTGGAACGGGATTCGGCTGCCCGAGGAATGGCCGCCGCGTGATGTTGACCCGATGCGGGAGAGTGCGCCGGATATTCCGTATCTGATTCCGACTGCGGAGGGCGGCACGAAGCCCGACGTGATTGACATTACGGTTGGCAGACAGCTGTTTGTCGATTCGTTCCTGATTGCGTCCACCGATTTGAAAACCGTTTACCATCATGCACAGAAATACGAGGGCAATCCCGTGCTGAAGCCGGGGACGCTGGAGGAAATCAGCGGGAGCTGGGGCGTTGGATGCTCCTCGGGCGGAATCTGGTACGATATGCAGGACGGGATTTACAAGATGTGGTACGATGTTCCGTTCAACCGAATGCTGGGATATGCGGAAAGCGAGGACGGAATTCATTGGAAACGGGTCAAGGTGGATGAGAGCGGCACCAATATTGTGCTGGGGGAAGCGCTGAAAAACGGGACCTGCTCGGTGCTGATTGACTATTTCTGTGACCCGTCGGAGAAATACAAGATGCTGGTGCACAGTCTGAACAACGAGGTGACCGACACCGAGGGCTACGAAACGATTTCGGGCGGGATTGATGACCACAGCTATGCCTCCACGCTCTATGTTTCCGCCGATGGGATTCACTGGGCGCAAAAGGGCGGTGTTTCCAAAAGCCTTTCGGGAGACATGACCACCGCCTATTTCGACGCCTTCCGCGGGAAGTGGATTAACAGTCTGCGCACCTATGCCATGACGAAAACCAAGGGCACCCTTTTCAAGGGGCGGGTGCGGTATTACGCCGAGCACGACAGCTTTGAGGACCTGCTGAACTGGCGGCAGGAGGATGCGGTGTTCTGGATGAAATGCGACAATCTCGACCCGATCGATGCGGGCTCGGGAAAAATTCCGCAGGTTTACAACTTCAATGCGATTGCCTATGAAAGTCTGATGCTGGGGACCTTTACCATCTGGCGGGGACCCGAGAACAACGTGATTGAAAAGACCGGAAATCCAAAAAAGAATGAGCTGCTGATGTCCTACAGTCGGGATGGATTTTGGTTTGACCGCCCCGATCGGACCGCCTTTATCGGGGTTGGTGCGGACGGCGATTTCGACAAGGGGTATCTGTTTGCATCGGTGGGAAGCATCATAGTTCATGACGACCTGCTTTACATCTATTACAGCGGCTTCAGCGGCTACAACGGGACCACAAAGAATGCGCACGGCAATCAGGCAATCGGGCTTGCCACCATCCGTCGGGATGGATTTGCCTCGCTGGACGGGAGCGGAAGCGTGACAACGGGAAAGCTGACCGTGAACGGAGACAAGAAATATCTGTTTGTCAATATCGATGCGCCCGAGCAATCCTTCCGCGCCGAAATTCTGGATGAGAACGGGCAGGTGATGGAGGGGTACTCGATGGCGGACTGCATTGCGGTTGGCGGGGATGACACCTGCCTGCAACTGACGTGGAGAAATGGGAAGGACCTCTCCTGCCTGAATGGAAAAGTCTTTTCGATTCGCTTCTCCATGGAGGGGAACGGTTCGTTCTATTCCTTCTGGCTCAGCGACAGCCTGCGCGGAGAATCCGGCGGTGCGGTTGCGGCAGGCTATGCGGGAAAATGAGGAGTGTTGACGATGAGCAAGGAAACGATTTTGTATAACGGGATTCGGCAGTCGGCGGATTGGCCGCCGCATGACGTGGACCCGATGTCCGATGAGGCGGTTACACCGCCCTACCTGCTGGATGCCGCCGAGGGCGGCTGTCGACCCGAGGTGATTGACATAACGGTTGGACGCCAGCTGTTTGTGGATGATTTTCTCATCCGCGAGACCGATTTGCATCGGGTTTGCCATCGGGCAGTGCCGTATGCGGGAAATCCGGTGCTCCGCGCGGAAGCCCCGGAGGAGACCGACCCAAACGGCAATGTGGGAACCTCTGCGGGCGGGGTCTGGTATGATGAGACCGAAAAGAAGTTTCGGATGTGGTACGACGTGCGCTTCAATCCGCTCCTCGGCTATGCGGAGAGTACGGACGGCATTCATTGGCAGCGGATTCCCGTGGACGAAAGCGGGAGCAACATTGTGATGGGGGCGGATGTGAAAAACGGCACCTGCTCGGTCTTTCCCGACCCCGATGCCGTGCCCGAGGAGCGCTACAAGATGTTCCTGCACAGCATGAACCGTCATCAGAGCACGCTGGATTACCCCTACTACCTGCCTCGGGATTCGCATGACGAAAACAACTATGCCTCGGCATTATATGTCTCTGCCGACGGCTTGCACTGGCGGCAGAAGGGCGCGCTTTCCCGCGGGCTGTGCGGGGACATGACCACGGTTTATTACGATGCCCTCCGAAAGAAATGGGTCAACAGCATTCGGACCTATGCCCGAACGCGGTATGGGGAGACGGTATTCAACGGCAGGGTGCGGTACTATGACGAGCACGATCGGTTTGAGGACCTCCTGAACTGGAGCCCGAATGCACCCTTCTGGCTCAAATGCGATCGGCTGGACCCGATTGACCCCGAGGCGGGGGTACCGCCGCAGATGTATAATTTTGACGCAATTGCCTATGAAAGCCTTCTCGTGGGAATGTTCCAGATCTGGCGCGGTCCCGAAAACTATGTGATTGAAAGGACGGGAAAGCCCAAAATCACCGAGTTGATTGCCGCCTACAGCCGCGACGGGTTCCACTTTTCCAGACCCGACCGTCGTGCCATCATTCCCGCGTCCCGCACCGAGGGGGCATGGGACCGCGGCTATATCCACTGTGCCAACGGCGGCTTGATTGTGCGGCGGGATCGGATTGACATTTATTACAGCGGCTTTTCGGGCGTTACAAGGGATGGTCGGCAATCGGCGCACGCGGGGGAAAGCATCGGCTTTGCCAGCCTGCGTCGGGACGGCTTCGTCTCCATGGAGGGGGCGGGATGCCTTGTCACACGTCCCATGACGGTGCACAAAGCATCGGAGCATCTGTTTGTCAATGCGGAATGTCCGAAGGATGCCCTTCGCGTCGAGCTTCTGGACGCTGCGGGCAGGGTGATTCCCGAATACAGCATGGAGGACTGCATTCCGACGGGCGGAGATTCCACCATGACAGAAATCCGCTGGCGACACGGGAGGGGAACCGACTTTTTGCGGGATCGGGTCTTTTCCGTTCGGTTTTCCCTGCGGGATGCGGGGAAGCTGTGGTCGTTCTGGTTCAGCGGAGACGAGCACGGCGAATCGGGTGGTATTCTCGGCGCGGGATATGTAGCTGCGCCGTGATATAAAAATAAAAAAGGAGAAAAAGAACATGAAACGAACAGCATCCCTCGCAATCCTCTTGGCATTGGTAGTATCCTGTCTGACCGGCTTTTGGGCAGCGGCAGAGCCCGCTCAAACGGCTGAATCGGATGACCTCAATCGGCACCTGATTTCCCACTGGGACTTTGCGGGTACCGACCCGCTTGCCGACAAAGCACCCGCAGGCACAACCTCCGACACCGTGGAAATCAAGGGCTCATCGGTGGTGACACGGAGTGGCACCCTGTACATCCCCGACTATGTTCAAGGCGACACGGTGCAGTATGTCTCGATTGCGGATTCTCCCGACCTGCTCAGAAGCGCCGAGGACCGCACCTTCTTCATCGTTTTCAAGACCGATAAGACCTTTACCACCGAAAAAAGCGATTCGATGGAGCTGGCAAGCCAGAACGGTGCACTGCGGTTGGGCGTTCAAAACAGTGGGGCACCCTTTATCAGCACCAATCCGCACGCAATGGGTGAGAACCGTGCCGACACATCCGGCATGACCTGCCCCGCAAATACATGGATTACACTGGCGGTGGCTTATGAAAAGCGCGAGGGTGGCGCAACGGTCAGCACCTTCTTCCGTGCGGGAGACGGTGACTGGGTTGCAACCTCCGGAGCCTTTTCGGATGCCACCCAGACCTGGCAGGAGGACAACAGCGATGCAGGCAAGCAGGACGGCAATGCGCTGAACATCGGCAGAAACGTCATCAAGTCCTACAAAACCACATGGGGCGGCAATCTGACCATTGATGACATCCGAATTTACGACAAGGCGCTCTCGGGCGCGGAGGTGGAAACGCTGAATCACGAATCCGCAGACGGACATCTGATTTCGCATTGGAATTTTGCGGGAAGCGATGCGCTTGCCGACAAAGCGGAGGGCGGAAGCACCGTGGATTCCATGCAGCTGTTCGGTGCCGCCTCGGTTCGGGACGGAATGCTCCTGATTCCCGACAGCGTGAACGGGAACACGGTCAATTATGCGCAGATTGCGGATTCTGCGGATTCCTTCCGTTCTGCCGACAGTCGGACGCTTTTCATCCGCTTCAAGTCGGATAAGACCTACCAAAACACCGACCGTATGGAGCTGATCAGCCAGAACGGTGCGCTTCGCGTCGGGGTCAAGACCGACGGAGGTCTGTTCGCCGGCACCAACCCGCACGCGATGGGGGAAAACACCGCAGATGTTTCCGGTATGACCTATGCACCGAACCGCTGGATTACGCTGGCGATTGCCTATGATAAGTCGCCTTCGGTTGCGGGACAGTTCCACGTTGCGGTCTATTTCCAAATCGGGGATGACGCATGGGTGGAGACGATGAAAACCCTGACCGATGCCACCCAGACTTGGCTGGAGGACAACAGCGATGCGGGAAAGCAGGACGGCAATGCGCTGAATATCGGCAGAAACGTCATCAGCGGCTTTGCAACGGCATGGGGCGGCAATCTGACGATTGACGATTTGCGGATTTACGACACGGCACTATCGCTGAATCAAGTGCGGGACATTACGGTGACGAACCCGACCGCGGATATTACGTCGGCGGGACACAGCCTGACGCTGGACGGCGGGATTGGGGTCAACTTCTATCTGACCTTTGCGGGGCGTTACCTGTTCGCTTCTCCGCTTCGGGTCACGGTTCGGAACGGCGAGCGGCTTCTGACCGATGAAACGGTCACGCTGACCGATGCGGAGCCCTCCGAACAGATTTCCGATGCGTATCGGTTCACCGCGGCAATTGCCGCCAAGGAAATGACGGACACCCTGACGCTGACCGTTAGCAACGCCTCCGAAAAGGTGCTGTATACCGAGACCTACTCCGCAAAAGCATATGCCGATACCATGCTGGCGGATGCGGAGGCTTATTCCGCCGAAACGGTTGCGCTGGTCAAGGCAATGCTGTGCTACGGCGGGGAAGCCCAGCGGTATTTTGGGTATCAGACCGACCGCTTGGCAGATGAGGGGCTGGCGCTCACCCTGCCCGAGCTGCCGGATGCGGCGGATTGGCAAAGCGAGACGGAGGGGAGCCTCTCCTGCGTTGCCTCGGTCAGTGCGACGCTGAAGCTGGACAGCCGACTTCGGATTGTTTTCCGCGTTGCGCTTGCGGATGAAGCGACCGATGCGGAGCTTACCTGCACCGGCGGGGACGTGGTGCGGGACGGCAGAATTCTGACCGTGACCACCGATGAAATTCTGCCGACCGAATACGGTACGGCAAAAACGCTGACGCTGACCGACGGCACCGACACGCTGACGGTTCGGTATTCGCCGATGACGTATCTGACCCATCAGAAGGACAACGCAAGGGTGGAAGCGCTTGCAAAGGCACTGTATGCTTACCGTCTTGCCGCCGAGGGCTATGCGGCGGAGTAAAGGAGGAGAATATGAAAAAGGAATACCGTACCGCACAGATGTGCGTAATCCCGACCGACGAAGCGGACCTGCTTCGCACCTCGGACGGCAATGTGATGGAGGACTGGGATTCGATTCTTTGATTCGGTCCTGCCGAACGGAATCGCTTGGGGCTTATCAGAGCCCCAAGCTCTGAATTTACAACCGAAAGGAAATACCAATGAAGATTACAACCAAATGCTTGGTGCTGTTGCTGGCGCTTCTGGTGACTTTTCCGGTGCTGGCAGCCTGCAAAAAGGAAAACGAGCTTCCGTCAACCGAAACGACCGATGCGGCAACCGAAGCGCCTTCAACCGTGACCGAAGCGGAGCGGACCTTTGATACGCTGGCACCCGTGGATTTCGGAAACAAGACCTTCCACATTCTGACGGGTGAAAAATCGACCTCTACCATCTGGAGCTCTGTCGACTGGGACGCCGACAGCACCGACACCGAAACCATTCCTGCGGCGGTCTTTGCCCGAAATTCGCTGGTGGAGGAGAAATACAACTGCGAAATCGAGCAGGTGCAGAAGAACCGCAACCAAGAGCTCCTGTCGACCGCGGTGCTTGCCTGCCTGAACAACGACGGGGAATACGATGCCATCGTCATGCCCTTTGTCCATCAGATCAGCTCCATGGGTGTCAACGGGTACTATACGGATTTTGCCACTATGAACGGCGTGAGCCTGTCGGACCCGTGGTGGAACCAGAGCACCAACGATTCCATATCGGTGCTGGGGCGGTACTACACCCTCTGCGGGGACATCAACATCGTGGACGATCTGGCAACCTGGTGCATTCTGTTCAATAAATTCATCATTGAGGACTACGAGGAGCTGGACAGCCCGTATGCACTGGTCGAGTCCGGTGAATGGACAATCGAGCGGATGTATGAGGATGCCGCACTGGTTGCCTCGGATAATGCCGACGTGCCGTATGGCAACGGCAGATACGGAATTGCCATCGAGTACGACTCCGTGAATTCCTTCCTTGCCGCGTTTGATGTCGTGACGGTCAAGGTCAGCGAAAGCGGCTCGCTGGTGGACAATACCAGATCGCGCACGGTTGAGAGCGCTGTTTCCAAAGCCTATGAATACCTCAACCGCAAGAATATGCAGGTGTTCGGCGACAATGTCACGGATGGCTCAAAGGGCTATCAGGCGGTTTCGTGGGGCAAGCTGTATCAGATTTTCACGGGAGACAACGCGCTCTATCTGACGGGAACCTTTGCAAATGTGGTCAGCGCGCAGATTGCCAACATGACAACCGAGTTCGGCATTGTGCCGTTCCCGAAGGCGGACGTGACACAGCAGGGGTACGTCAGCACGCTCCAGTCGGGGAACGCAACGGGCGTTTCGATTCCTGCGGGAGCCGCCAACGCCGAGGAGGTGGCGATTCTGCTGAGCGCGATGTCGGCTGCGTCGGTTGATACCTTGAGCAATGCGTTCTATGATTTGACGCTGAACGGCAGAAAGGCACCGGATTCGGAATCTCTGCCGATGATTCAAATGATTTTGAAGAACCGCGTGGTGGACCTCGGCGTGGTCACGAGCGGCACGGTGCGGAGCATCCTGACCGAAACCGTTAAGAACCCGACCTCGTATTCCTACTCCAATATCCGCACCTCCTATGCAAGCAAGCTGGGGGAGGAGCTGACGAACATCACGAACAATGTGAAAAACAATTTTCGGAAGGATTCTGCGGGGACCCCGTGACGGTAAGGCAAAAACATGACAAGCATAACCAACCCGAAAAATATGACCAATCCGATTATTCCGATTCCGATCAAAACGGCGGGCGGGAGCGATTTCGTTCCCGCCGTCACCGCTTATCTCCCGAACAACGATGACCGCAACAAGCCCGCGGTTGTGATTTTTGCGGGCGGTGCCTACAAGGTGGTTTCCCAATACGAGGCGGCACCGACCGCGAGAAAGTATGCCGACCGTGGCTTTGCCGCCTTCTGTGTGCAGTACAGCTGTCTGCCGGCGGTTTTCCCACAAAGCCTGTGCGAGGGGCTGTGGGTGATTCGCTATCTGCGGGAGCAGGCGGAGACGTTCGGCATTGATGCGGGCAACATTACGGCAATGGGGTTTTCTGCCGGCGGACATCTTGCCGCCGCGCTCGGAACGCTCTGGGACACGCCCGTTGTAAAGGAATACCTCGGCGAGGATACCCGCGACTGCCGCCCCGACCGCCTTGTGCTCTGCTATCCCGTGCTTTCCAACGAGGGGGCATACCACAAGGGCTCGTTTCTGAACCTGCTCGGCAGTGACGGCTTTTGCAAGGAGGAGCTGCGCCGCCTGACCTGTCTGGAGCATCAGGTGACCGAGGAAACCCCGCCGACCTTCCTCTGGCACGGCGGCGCGGACAGGGATGTGCCCGTGTCGGGCAGTGTCCGTTTTCTGGATGCCCTGATTGCGCACAATGTGCCTGTGGAATTCCATCTCTACCCGTTTGCGGCGCACGGCGGCGGGCTGAACAGCGGTGCCTATCACAGGGACTGGTCCGACAAGGCGGAGGTCTTTATGCGGGACGAGCGCCTGCGGGACTGCGGAGGGAAGCCGACATGACGGACCCTCGGAATCGGACCGACCCGACGAAATTGACGGAAGCGATTCGCCTTCATGCGCCCGAGCACGGCGGGATGCCGTTCTGGAGCTGGAATGACCGATTGGAGCCGAACGAGCTGCGCAGGCAGCTTCGGCATATGCACGCGCTTGGAATGCGGGGCTTTTTCATGCACGCAAGGGGCGGCTTGGAAACGCCCTATCTTTCGGACGAATGGTTTCGGGCGGTCCGCACGGCGGTTGATGAGGCGGAAGCGCTTGGGATGGAGGCATGGGCATATGACGAAAACGGCTGGCCCTCGGGCTTTGGCGGCGGGGAGCTGCCGAAGAACCCGAGCTTCCGTGCGTGCGGTCTTGTCTGCGAGAAAACCGACACCTTCCCGCACGACGCGGAGGTGCTGGGGGTATACCGTATCGTGTCCGATCGGATTCGGCGGCTGACGGAGCCCGACGGGGGCGGCGGATATTGCGTGATTCGCCGCCTGCGCGATTTTTCCTATGTGGACACCATGAATCCTGCGGTTGCGCAGGCGTTTTTGGCATTGACGCATGAGCGGTATGCGCGGGAAATTCCGTCGGCGCAATTCGGCAGTGTCATGCCCGGCTTCTTTACGGACGAGCCGCAGTATTTTCGCTACGGTACGCCGTGGTCGGATACCTTCCTGACGGCATTTCCCGCGCGCTTCGGGTATGACCCGCTGGATTTTCTGCCTGCGCTGTTTCTGGACTGCGAGGGCGGGGCGGAATTCCGCTATGATTATCACCTGCTGTGCCACGAGGCTTTCTACGGCGGCTTTATGGCGCCGATTCATGCGTGGTGCCGCAGGCACGGGGTCAGACTGACGGGGCACGGCATTGAGGAATGGGGCATCGGCGGGCAGATGATGTGCTGTGGCGGCGTGATGCCGTTCTATCTGTATGAGGATATTCCGGGCATTGATTATCTCGGCAGACCCGTTAAGGACATCAGCGGGGCAAGACAACTGGGCTCGGTCTGCGCGCAGAGCGGGAAACGGGTTGCACTGTCGGAGATGTTTGCCTGCTGTGGCTGGGACGTGACCCCGCGGGAGCTGAAGCGGATTGCCGAGCTGCAATTTGCGGGCGGGGTCAATCTGATCTGCGAGCATCTTTACCCGTATTCCGAGCGCGGGCAACGGAAGCGGGATTTCCCGAACCACTATTCCGAGCACAATCCGTGGAGCCGATATGCGGGTGACTTTGAGACGTACTTCCGAAACCTCGGCGCGGCGCTGTCACTCGGGCGGGAGGATGTTGACGTATTGGTGCTCCATCCGATTCGGACGGCGTATCTTTCCTATCGGCACACGATCAGCCATGTCGGTTGCGGCGTTGCCACGGCGGAGGGGAGCGGAATCGGGGAATTGGAGGCGCAGTTCGGCAGACTGGTGCGGCGGCTCTCGATGGCGCAGATTCCCTATCATTTCGGGGATGAAACGGTCATGCGAATGCTGGGCGCGCACGCAGACGGTGCGGAGCTGGTGGTCGGCTTTTGCCGCTACCGCACGGTTGTTCTGTCGGGGTGCGAAACGCTGGACGCAGGCACGGTTGAACTTCTTCGGGCGTTCTGCGCGGCGGGCGGCAGACTGCTTCTCCTCGGTGACAGACCCTCAAGGATGGACGGTCGCCCCGCCGACCTTTCCTTCCTCTCCTCCAACCTGACCTTTGAGGAGCTGCGGGCGCGGACGGGCATTCGGCTTTCCTGCCGCGGCGCCGACCTCCCCGTGGAAATTCACCGACGGGTGACGGATTTCGGACGGCTGATTTTTTTGGTCAACCCGTCCGAGCGAACCTACCGTGACGCGGAGCTGTCCGTGGCGGACTGTCGGGGGCTTTGCCGAATCGACCCGCTGACGTTGGCGGTAACCCCGATTCGGGGGAGACGGAATCCCGACGGCTCTGTAACGGCGTTGCTTTCCTTCGGGGATTCCGAAGCCTTCCTGCTGGCGGAGACGGACGGCGATATGCTCCCCATGAAAGCGGACCCGCCGCGGCGGACGTTTTGTCCCGCCACGGGGTATTCCTTTGTGACACCGCCTGAAAATATGCTGGTGCTGGATCGCGCATCGGTGTCGGTTGACGGGGGAGAGACCTTTTCGGAGGAGCGTCCGATTGAACGCATTCGGGACGACCTGCTGCGGGCGGAATTCTGCGGCACGGTTGCCCTGCGCTTCCGCTTCTTTGTCGAACAATTGCCGCCCGACCTGTTGCTTGCCGCAGAACCGATTCGGGGGCTGACGCCGGCGGTCAACGGGCAGGCAATTCCCTTCGGGGATGCGTGGCGGATTGACCGTTCCTTTCACTGTGCCGAAATCGGCAGTGCGGTCCGTGCGGGCGAAAACCTGCTGGAGCTCCGCTTCCCGTATCGGCAGAGAGAGGAGGTCTATCGCGTGCTTTACGGCGGCGGAAACGAGGCACTGCGCAACTGCCTTTCGTTTGATACCGAGGTGGAGGCGTGCTATTTGTTCGGGCACTTCCGCGTCCGTCCCGCCGTGCTGGAGAAAAGCGACTGCGGCGCGTTCCGATTTGCGGAGGCACCGTTCACGCTGACGGCGCAGACGGCGGAGGTTGACCCGACCGATTTGTGCGCGTCGGGCTATCCGTTTTATGCGGGCGAGATGACGGTGCGGACGCGGTTCGTCTATCGGCGCGGCGACCCGACGGTTCTGCGCTTGGACGGGCGGTTTGCGGTCTGCGGGTGCAGGATTGACGGAGCGGATATGGGAATCCGACTTTTTACGGATTGCTTTGACCTGACCGACGTGTTGACGGAGGGGGAGCACCTGCTGGAGCTGACGCTCTGCCTTTCCAACCGCAATCTGCTCGGACCGCACCATTGTGCCGACCCCGAGCCGCTGTTCGTAACGCCCCGCAGCTTTTCCTTTGAGGGGAAATGGAAAAACGGGGAATGTTCGGAGTTTCGGGCGCGCTATGCGCTGGTTCGGCACGGAATCGGCTTTGGGAAGGAAGAACCCGACTGAGATGCAGTCGGTGGGATAAGGGGACGGATAACAGATGAAAAAACTGATTGTCGGAACAGACTGGTGGACGGATTGCGACGATGCCGTTGCAATGCGTTTGTTTGCAAGGGCGCACCTTGCGGGGAAAATCGACCTGCGGGGGGTCATCATCAACGCCTGCATGGAGGAGTCGGTTGCCTCGCTGGACGCGTTTCTGGAGCTGGAGGGAATGCCGGAAATCCCGATTGGAATCGATACCGATGCAACGGATTTCGGCAGAATTCCCCCGTATCAGAAGCGTCTTGCCGCCCGCGCAACGCGGAAAACGAGCAATGCAGACGGCGAAAATCCTGTTCGGCTCTACCGTCGGCTGCTTGCCGAGAGCGGGGGCGGGGTCGAGCTTGCCGAAATCGGCTACCCGCAGGTGCTGGCGGAATTACTGCGGAGCGGCGGGGATGCGTTTTCCCCGCTCTGCGGCAGGGACCTGCTGGCGGAAAAGGTAACGCGCATTTGGATGATGGCGGGGAAATGGGAAACGGGATGCGAGAACAACTTCTGCCGAAATCGGAGAAGTCGGGTTGGCGGAGCATACGTGCTGGAGCATTGCCCCGTGCCGATTACCTTTCTCGGATACGAGGTCGGGGTCAGTGTGATTTCGGGCGGGCAGCTGAAGGAGGGGGACCCCTTGCGGGCGGTGCTGGTTGACCACGGCTCTCCGAACGGGCGCAATTCGTGGGACCCGATGCTTGCGATGCTGGCGGTTGGCTGGAGCGACCTGCAATCGGATTATCGGGTCGTTCGCGGGCAGGCTTTTCTGAATGCCGAGACCGGAGAGAACCGCTTTGTTCGGCGCTCGGACGGCTTGCACGGCTATGTGGTGAAGCTGCGCGCCGACAAGGATTATGCCGCGCAGATTGACCGCCTGATTGGGGAAGTGTGACCGTAGCCGCGCTTTTTGCGCCGAAAATATGAAAAAAAGCCGCAAAAACACGGCTTTTTGCGGCTTTTTCTGCATTTTGGCATGGAAAACGAGGTTGTCTTGTGAATCGGGGCGGTGTAGCCGAAGGTCCTACAGCATGGTATTTTTCCGCACCTTGGAGCGGAATGCCGAGGGGGACATTTTCAGCTTGTTTTTGAATAGGGTGCGAAAGAATTTGGAGTCGTTATAGCCGCAGGCGGCGGAAATTTCCTCCACGCTCTTGGTGGTGTTGGCAAGCAGGTCGCAGGCGTTGGTGAGGCGGACGTTCTGGAGATACTTGTTGAAGGAAATGCCCAGCTTGGTTGAAAAGAGAGAGGATAAATAGGAGGGGTTATACCCCAGCTGTTCGCTCAAATCCTTCAGCTTGATGTTGGAAGCATAATTCTCATTGATGTAAGTCAGGAGCTGATTTACGGTGTGGTCGACATATTGGGTGCTGTTGCTTGCGCGGTGAATTTCGCGGAGCGTGACGATAATCAGCTCGGTCAGATAACAACGCATCATCTCGCGGTATTTTGCTTTTTTGCGGGAATACTCATACAGCATTTTTTCAAACAATGCCAGCACGTCCCCGCTTTTGTCGTGATAGATGACGCTGGTGGGAGCCACCTCCAGATTGAAATAATTGCAGTTGATGTTGGTGATGGCAATGAGGTCCTGAAAGCCCTGACAGCCCTTGAGGGACGCATCGATAAACTCGGGCTTGAACAGAATGTTGATGACCTTGAAGTCGTCCCCTTGATTGGTGGAAAACTTGTGTATCTCATTGTAATTGACCATGAAGTAGTCGCCCTTTTGCACCACGACGGATTGATTCTGGAAAAAATGAATGGCGCTCCCTCTTGCCACATAGGAAAGCTCCAGAAAGCTGTGGCTGTGGTAGGGCGTTGTGCTGATGGTGGATTCCTGAACCGATATCAGCTCGCTTGTGTTGAACACTCTGGTATTGGATGGCTCGGTTGGCATAGGCAGTTCTCCTTTGCGCCCAAAGGGTCGTGGTTTGTCCGACTGTTTGATTTTATTATAGAGCATTTGCGGGGAAATGTCAATGGCTTTTTCGCAAATTGACGGAATTTCGGAATTCATACGCAACGAAAAAAAGGAGGCATTGGAAACCGATGAGGCAAATTCGGAAAGGGGCAACGGTCGGGCTTCTGCTGGCGGCAGTGTTGTTCGCGGTTGCCTGCACCGACAACCAAGCGGCGGAGGAACCCGCATTCACCTCGGAGCAGGGGATTGCTCCGTCCTCACCGTCGGATTCGGGCGGCACCGATTCCGAGCAAAACGCATTCGGCACAGAGGAGAAGCCGTCCCGAGAGGTCACCGAAGGGGAGACCCGCACGGATGCCCCCGATCGGAAGCCGATCGAGCTTCCGATTCTGCCGTAGGGCACTGCCGTGCAGCTGTGCGGTATGACTTTAACCAATGGAGAATCACAAAATGAAAAAAAGAATTTTGTCTGTCGGGGAAATCATTTGGGATGTCTATTCGGATAGGCGGGTCATCGGCGGGGCACCGCTGAATTTTGCCGCTCACGCCGCCCGCTTGGGGGCGGAGAGCAGTCTGCTGTCTGCCGTCGGAGAGGACGCATTGGGGGACGCGGCACTTTCGGCACTGCGAGCTTTCGGGGTTGGAACGGCATGGGTCCGAAGGAACGCAAGACCGACAGGACAGTGCACCGTCACGTTGGACGCGCAGGGCGTTCCGCATTATGACGTGCTCCGCGACATGGCGTATGACCATATCCGCCTGTCCCCGCAGGAGCTTGCGGACATCCGCGCGGCAAACTTCGATGTACTCTATTTCGGCACCCTGATTCAGCGGGCACCCGAATCCCGTGCGACACTTCGGCGAATCGTTGAGAATTGCCGCCCCGAAACCGTTTTCTGCGATGTCAATCTTCGCAGAGACTGCTACGATGCGGAGTCGGCGCGGTTCTGTCTGGAGCAGGCAACGGTTCTGAAGGTCAGCATGGAGGAGGAGCCGACCCTGCGCGCGTTGGGGCTGTATACCGTGACCGAGGATACCCCGCGCGGCATTGCCCGCGCGTTGTGCGAACGCTTCGGGCAATTGCGGACGGTCCTGCTCACGCTCGGAAAGGACGGCTCCTACGGGTACAGAACGGAGAGCGGGGAGGATTGCTTCCGACCTGCGGTGGGGGAGCGCGTGGTCTCAACGGTTGGCGCGGGGGACAGCTTTTCCGCCGCATTTCTGACCGATTACCTGTGCGGAAAGCCGTTGGCGGTCTGCATGGAAAAAGCCGCCCGAATCAGTGGCTTTGTGGTGGCGCACACCGAGGCGGTGCCCGAATATCCGCCCTCCCTGCTCGCACCGCAATAGGCACCCCGCGCTGTTCCGACGGCGCATTCGCACCGCAATTGAAAAGTCTGCAACACGAAAGGATTTCGCTATGAACGCATTCAGAAGCAAGCTGCTCTCGGGAGCAGAGATGGTTGGATTTGAGGTCGACCTCTGCGACCCCTGTATTTCGGAAATGGTCGGTCAGATGGGATATGACTACCTCTGGATTGATACCGAGCACGAAGCTATGGACTATCAGACCGTGCTGATGCACATCATCGCCGCGCGCGCCGCAGGCACCGCCTCGGTTGTCCGCATTCCGCAGAACGAGCCGTTCCTCGCCAAGCGCGTGCTGGAAATGGGACCGGACGGCATCATCTTTCCCATGGTCTCCACCGCCGAGGAAGCCCGCCGCGCCATGGATGCCTGCCTCTATCCTCCCGCAGGGACCCGCGGCTTCGGACCCCGCCGCGCGTGTCGCTACGGCAGACAGGCGCTCTCGGAGTACATCAAGGGTGCCGAGGACGTGACGGCAAGGCTCTGCCAGATCGAATCGGTGACCGCCGTGAAAAATCTGGACGAAATGCTGACCGTTTCGGGCGTGGACGGCTTCATTCTGGGACCCTGCGACCTTTCGGGCACCGTTGGGCACCTCAATGACATCTTCCATCCCGACGTTCTCGCATTGGTGGATGAGGTCATTGCCAAGTGCCGTGCCGCAGGAAAGCCCATCGGCATTGCGGTGGGGGCGGACAGCGCCGAGGACGTCCGCTTCTGGCATGACCGCGGCGTGCAGTTCATCTCGGCAGGCAGTGACATTGCCACGCTGGTTCGCCACTCCCGCGCCCAGTACGACATGATGCGGAGCATCTTCGGGAGCCGCTCGTAGCCGTCACAGGTAAGGGGCGGTGGTGCCTCAACTCCCGCTTGAGCTCTCCCGATTCCGGATTCAAGCACCGCTTGCTTGCAATTTTACGGCGGATGTGGTATACTGAAGCCGTCGACCGAAGACGGCGACGGAAAGGAAGCTGCAAAATGTTTGATACTGTCAGAATCGGAAAGAAAATCGCAGAGCTCAGAAAGCAGAAGAATCTCACGCAATCGGAGCTTGCCGACGCAATGGAGGTCAGCTATCAGGCGGTCTCCAACTGGGAGCGCGGGAACTCCATGCCCGACATCTCCAAGCTCGCGGACCTGACCGAAATTCTCGGAACCTCCGTGGACGAGCTGCTCGGAAAGAAGAATTCCGTTGTGGAAAGGCTGGCGGGCAACGAGAAAATCGACCCTGCGGAGGTCGACCGCGCCGAGCTGACCGAGGCGGCGGAGATTGCCAAGCCGAGCGTGGTGGAGGAGCTGGCGGAAAAGCTCGACCCGAAGGACATCGCGGCGCTGCTGCCGTTCCTCGGAGAGAAGGCTGTTGCGCGGCTTGCTCTGCGGGAATACGAAAAGGGAAACGATATCGCGGTGTTTTTGCCGTTCCTTGACGAGGACGGTGCGGGTACACTGCTGATGCGCGCGGTGGAGGACGGACGCGGGGATGTCCGAAAATTCCTGCCGTTCGCCTCGGAGGAAAGGCTGGGGGAGGCGGCGCTCGCGTACAAAAGGCAGGGGAAGAACACCGAGGCGTTCCTGCCGTTTCTGGGGGACGATGCGGTGAAAGCCCTTGCAAGTGAGGCGCTGGAGACAGGCGGGCTGAAGGCGCTCCTGCCGTATCTGCCGTTCCTGAGCGAGCGGGACGCAGAGCAGCTTGCGGAGCAGCTGACGCACCGCCGCGAGGAGTAAAGCCGTGTTTTCCTGTCTTTACCCCTTCTTCAATCCAACGCTTTTCCTCGGCTTTGCGCAAGCGCGCATGACCGCTTTTGCAAGGCTCCCGCGTTGGCGGGGAAAATGAAATACGGTACGACCGACACCCGCGAAGGAGCGGCGATGCAACCCGACTTGCTCGCCGCTTTTTTGCTTGCGTGACGCGTTTCTATGTGAAGTGCTCGGAAAGCTGACGATTTTATAGCTTGAATTCGCGGGAGAAAAAAGGTATAATAGAAAAAGAACCGTTGCGGAAAGCCTTGACAAAATCGCCGTCTCGGTTCGGACAAAAGGGGAAAAGAGAGGTCGCGCTATGATGAAATGCAAACGGATTTTTACAGCGGTGCTTGCTTTGAGCCTGACGGCTACGGTCTGCGCGTGTGCGGGCAAGGAGCCGCCCGCTTTGCAGGGCAGTACGGAGCATACGGTGTTAACTTTAACTACCGAGGGCGCAACAACCAAAGCGCCGCAAACGAGCGCGGAACCGAAGGATAACGAAGAGATGCCTTATGTAGTCAAAGAGAGCTATCTGCCCGAGGGCTTGACCGATCGGGTTGCCGAGAAGCTGAAAACCGACCCGAGCCTGTTCAACCCGTATGTCGCGGGGAATGCACCCTACGCCAAGCAGGACGTGTTCGGCATCAGCAATTGCCGCCTGCTTTCCATCACCGTTCCGGTCTACAAGGTCGGGAAAGCGGACAAAAACGGAAATTATCGCCTGACGCTGTTTGTGCTGAGCAATCGGCTTGCGGAAATGAAGCAAAACACGCTCCGAAGCTATTCCGTGCGGATTAACAGGGAGGAGTACGGTCTGAAGGATGACAGCAACGTATGCAGAATGATGAAGATAGACCTTTCGGAGTACAACATCGTGCTGTCCGAGCACGAAACGCTCGCTTACTTTGACCCGCAGGATACGCTGTATCCCGCCTATATCGGAACGGGGACAAACGAGGTGCGGGGGGAACTTGCAAAGGCTTTTCCGCAGACGCTCGGAATGTTTTCCAAGGTGGGTACAGACAAGCTCGGCGTGAGCAATATCACCCTGTTCTTTGATTTTGAGCTGGAGAGAACCTACGAGAGTCGGAGCGCCTATGAAGGGCTTGCGGAGGAGAAGCGGGCGTATGAGGCGATGCTCCGAGGGCTGAAGGCAAAATACGAGGGGAAATACCTCTCGGTCCTCGGGGACAGCATTTCCACCTTCAAGGGCGTTTCCAATGATTCCTCCTATAATCACACCATCGGGAGCAATGCCGTTTACTATCAGCCCAAGGACCTCCCCGGGTGGCAATATACCTATTGGGGACGGATTCTGGCGCAGACGGGCATGAAGCTCTGCGTGGACAACGCGTGGAGCGGGTCGCGGGTATACGGGAGAGCGGACACGAGTTATGCCGATGCCGCGCCCCTTCGCGCAACCGAATTGGACAACGACAACGGAACGCCCGAGGACCCTGCGGACGATATCAAGCCCGATGTGATTCTGTTCTATATGGGCACAAACGACCTTGCAGCATCCCCGTTCGGGGAACTGTACGATCGCTTGAGCGCGGTGGATGAAGCACAGTGGCAGGAGCGGATTGATACATGGTTCAAAACGCTTTTGGAAAAGACCGACAACGCAACCGATTTGGTCGCGGGGGAAACCTATACATCGTTTGAGCGGGCGTATGCGCTGACCCTGTACCGCATGACCGAGGCTTACCCCGATGCGGAAATCTATTGCCTGAACCTCATGCGAACCGAGATCAACGACCATGAAAGGGTGGTCAGATACAATCGGTGTATCAAGGCGCTCACGGAGTATTTCGGAGTCAATTTGGTTGACCAATACGGGAATTCCGGCATGAATCCCGCCAACCATCACAGCTATACGATGGATGCCGCGTGCCTGCACCCCAATGCCGCAGGACATTTTTGCATGGCGCAGGCGGTCCTGTCCGCAATGGGAAAGCGGGAGCGGACGGAGAACTGATGCAATTTTCAAGCCGCGCTTGACTTTTCGCCACGGAGCTGCTATAATAGAGGGGGAAGGACGGTGGAGAAAATGGAGAAGCAGACCAAAAACCGCATCACGCGGGCAGAGGTCGGGAAGGACTTGCGGGAGCAGAACCGAACGGAACTTCGCGCCAACGCGATGCTGGGCGCGCTGTTTGCGGTCCTATTCGTGCCGATTACCGTTCTGATTTCCTATTGCGGAGTTTATCGGCTGATTGCCAATCTTCCCGTGCGCGTGGCACTGACAATTTTGTCCGTTGTGCTGTTCAGTTCACCCGTTTGGCTTGCCCTGATTGCACTCGGAGATACCCTGTGGGAGCGGAAACAGCTGTGCCGCGGGGATTTCGACATTTTGACCGCCCCCGTTGCGTACAAAACCGAGCGCTTGACGCGGCATGACCTGCGGGAGGTCCTCGGCTTTGCGGGCTTCCGCGAAAAGCGGGTGACGCACACGGTTTATCAGCTGACGGAAAAAGGGGACGCCTTCTACCTCGTCCGCTACGGAAAAAGCCGTAGGCTTCAACTGCTTTACCCTGCTAAGCTGTATGAATATAGGGAAAATTGAAACGAAAAGAACCGCCCGTCGGGTGGTTCTTTTCGTTTGCTTTATGCTCTCCCAAACAGCGGTCGGGGATTCGGAATCAGCCCCGCGAGGTAGTCAAGCGAGACGTTGTAATGTTTTGGGTCAGTCGCCTGACCACCTCGCCTGCGATGAGCAGTCCCTCTGCGCCCACGACGTAGGGGAGGGACCCGGGGGCGGGTCTGCCTGCGGTGCCCTTTGCGTCCGCGTCGGGCGCATCGGGGGCGGGCTCCGCCGCAGGTTCGTTGGAATAGGCGACGGTCAGGTGGTGAATGCCGCGCTTGCGCAGCTCGACCCGCATGACCCGTGCCAACGGGCAGCCGCTCGTTTTGGCAAGGTCGGTGATGACAAAACGGGTGGGGTCCAGCTTATTCCCCGCGCCCATCGCGGAGAGGAGCGGCACGCCCTCGGCTGTTGCGCGGACGGCGAGGTCGATTTTGGCTTTCACGGTGTCGATGGCATCGACCACGAAATCATACTCCGCGAGCGGGAACTCCTCGGCGTTCTCGGGCAGGTAAAATTTTGCGACCGCAGTCACGCGGCAGTCGGGGTTGATGTCGCGGATGCGCTCCGCCATGACATCGACCTTCCGTCTGCCCACGGTGGAGTGCAGGGCGACCAGCTGGCGGTTGATATTGGATTCCGCCACGGTATCGGCGTCGATGACGGTCAGCGCGCCGACCCCCATGCGGGCGAGCGCCTCGCAGACGTAGCCGCCGACTCCGCCGACTCCGAACACGGCGACGTGTGCGCGGTGGAGCTTTTCCATTGCGGCGTTCCCGAGCAGGCGGGCGGAGCGTTTTTCTTCTTCCTTACAATACATATCCTCATCCCTCGTTTCTTTCCTGCTTCAGTATAGCAGATTTTGCCGCAAAATGCAAGTCTTTTGGGCAAATCGGTTGACAAATCGGCTTCTTTATGGTATACTGTTTACAATTGTGAAATCGGAGGGATGGACAGTGACCGAGGCGATCAAATCATTTTTCTTGGATACGGTGGGGCGGGAGCTTTGCGTATTCTTTTGCGCGATGCTGCCGATTATCGAGTGTCGCGGGGCGATTCCGCTCGGCTGGGCGCTGGGGCTTCCGTGGTGGCAGACCTTTCTGCTGGCGTTTGCGGGGAACATTCTGCCCGTTCCGTTCATATTATTATTGATTCGGAAGCTTCTCTCCCTGATGCGGGGCAGTCGCATAAAATTCTTTCGTCGCATAGCGGCATGGCTGGACCGCAAGGTGGAGAAGCACAAGGGTTCGATTGAGAAGTACGGCTACTGGGGGGTAACGCTCTTTGTTGCGGTTCCTCTCCCGGGGACGGGTGGCTGGACGGGCTCTCTGATTTCCGCCGCCTTAGAGCAGAAGCCGAAAAAGGCTTTCCCCGCTGTGGTACTCGGTGTTCTCATCGCCTGCACCATCATGACCCTGATCTTCTACGCCGGCTCCTCGGGCTTGCGGGCAATTTTCGGGGGGTAAAGGAAGACCTTGGAGGCGCAGGAGCCCCTCTTTCGGAGAGGGGCTCCTACCCTCCAAACCTCCCTGACCTCCCGAGAACTTCCCCCATATCCCCGCCACTTATGAAGCGGAAATTTGTTTCGCTTTTTTGGAAGTGGCGGGGACATGGGGGAAGTTTTTTGTCAATTTGGGAGGTGTGGATTTGTTGCAGAGTGCGGCTATCGCGCTCTTTTTGTGAATGCGGCG
>ERZ808252.498-NODE-498-length-37558-cov-4.848012_pt1 | contig 37558 bp, 40 predicted proteins | sample MGYA00521242_ERZ808252 | MGnify/ENA primary metagenome ERZ808252 (study PRJEB31516, sample SAMN03275581) | gut metagenome | biome: mammalia-associated habitat; material: feces | host: Papio cynocephalus | place: Kenya | collected 2012-08-07 ...
TTGCTCTTTTTATTGCTCAATCTGTGATACTTCACTTAAGAATTATACCATAGTTTTTCTTCTAATGCTATCCTTTTTGACAAACCGAGTGATTTTTGTGACAAGTGGTATTTTTACTGGTAATACTGCGCCTGTGCTTCCCACATCTGCTCATAAAGATTTCCCTTTTCCTGCAGCAGAGTCTCATGGGTGCCATCCTGGACAATGTGTCCTTCATTAAATACAAGGATGCGGCTGCAAAAACGGCAGCTTGACATGCGGTGCGAGATAAATACCGCGGTTTTATTCTGCACCATTTCATGAAACCGTTTATACGTCTCATATTCGCTGACCGGATCCAGCGCTGCAGTCGGTTCATCCAGGATAACAACCGGCGCATCCTTATACAACGCCCTTGCCAATGCGATCTTCTGCGCCTCACCGCCCGATATCTCAACGCCATTTTCCTGAATCTGGTAAATATTGGTTTCCATTCCCTGCTCCATGCCTTCCAACCGTTCCCCAAAGCCTGCCTCCTGAAGACATCGTTCGACTTTCTTTCCATCGTATTGCAGCGCGCCTGCTACATTTTGTGCGAGCGAAAAGGAAAACAATTTGTAATCCTGAAATACGACGGAAAAAATCTCCAGATATTCTTCGTAATCGTAAAACTGGATATTAATTCCATTTAACAGGATCTCGCCTTCCGTCGGATCGTACAGGCGGCAGAGAAGTTTGATAAAGGTACTTTTTCCTGCACCATTTGGCCCTACCACTGCCATTTTTTCCCCAATTTCAAATTTCATGGAGACATGATTGAGAACCATGTTTTCCGAACCGGGATAATGAAAAGACACATCGCGGAATTCCAGTTGAAACCGGTTATCATCACGCTTTTCGATTGGCAGCGTCCCTTCGTATTTTTTATTTTCAAGTTCCAGAAAATCATAATAATGCGCCATATAATCCGCTCGAATCTTTAACGAAATTCCTTCGTCCATAATGCTGTTCAGACCGGATAACAGTTTCAGGATCGCGGTACAGTAACATACGACATTTCCGATGCTGATCAGTTTTAAAATCCCTTTGGCTCCCACATAGACATAACAACTGAGAGATGCCAGAAATCCCGCTGCACTCTGCCCTGCCTGAAAGACCGCATAATATTTTAACTTCCACTTTGCACGTTCTTCCAGTTCATCCGCCTGGCTTTTCATGGTTTTTACAATTTTATCCTGCATATGATACATACGGATATCTTTTCCATATTCATACTTATGTAAATAGTCCATGAAATAACTAAATGCCCGGTTAAAACCAAGAGTCTTTTCCACCAGTTTCTTCTCTTTTTCCTCATTGGTCTTCGTTACCCGGTATCGAATCCATACGCTTACCGCTAATATCAAAGCAAGGATCACACCGCAGTACCACTGATTCAAAAAAGATTCATGGCCGGCTGTCCCTTTCCCCACCGGGATAAACAGCGGGATTACAAGGGCAACCGATCCTGCTATCGTTAAAACAGCCTCCAGTACCGATGCCAGTTTTTCACAAAGCATATAAATTCCGCCCCCGATCGAATACGATTCCCTTGCTTTATGAACCATATCCAGGGTTTCCTTTTTTTCAAGGATCTCATAGTCCAGTTCATAACACTTTGCACTGATACTGGCATCCACGCGGGAATCCATTTCCTGCTCTTTGACACGGAGTATGCTTTCCAATCCCCACCGCAGAAGAATGAGGGCAGCACTGCTGCATGTCATCACAATGACCACTTTCATAATAATTTCCGGTCTTTGCTTTGCCACGACCATATCCAGTATTTTACTTCCCAAAATAAGTGTTACAAACGTCTGTGCCATTGCAAACGTCTTACATGCCACCTGCATCGGAAGAAAAACCGGATCCATTTTATGCAGCAGACAAAGCGATTTCCAGATTGTATTCTTTTTCAGCATTCCCCACTTCCTCCTTCCTGTTTCCGGTAATACCGGCTTTGGATTTCAAACAGCTCCCTGTATTTTCCATTTTTTTCCATCAGTTCCTCGTGGCTTCCCTCTTCTGTGATTCTTCCCTCTTCCAGAAAAAGGATCCGCTCACAAAATTTTGTACTCGCCAGACGGTGCGAGATAAATACGGCGGTTTTGTTTTCGGAAATCTCATTGTACTGTTCGTACATCCGGCTTTCTGCGATGGGATCCAGCGCGGATGTCGGCTCATCGAGCAATAATAATCCCCCCGGTTTGTACATCGCCCTTGCCAGTAATAATTTCTGCATTTCGCCCCCGGATAATAGGACACCATTTTCATCAAACACCTGGGAAATATAGGTTTTTTCTTTTTGTGGCAATTGTTCTATTTTTTCTCTGAGTCCCGCCTTCTGAAGACAGTTCCACAGCCTGTCTGGGTTGTATTTTTTCTCTTCCGAAGTGCAGACATTACTGGTTATCGTAAAAGGAAACAGCCGCACATCCTGAAAGATCGCACAAACCCGTTTTTTGTATTCTTCCGGATCAAGTTCCCGGATGTCTCTTCCATTCACAAGGATCCGTCCACGGGCAGGCTCGTATAGGCCACACAGCAGTTTTACAAGTGTCGTCTTTCCTGCCCCATTATTTCCTACGATCGCGACTTTTTCCCCGGCACGGATCGTCAGATCCAGATCCCGGATGCTGTCTTCCTCTGCCCCTTCGTATCGGAAACTGACATGTTCAAATACGATTTCCAATGGCTCTTCCCTGCTCTCTGAAAGCACGGTTTCTCCCTGTTTTGGCTCTTTATAATCCATCACTTCGCGATAATGATCGTGCTCTCTGCTTGCTTTCTGAATGGCAAAAACATTTTCCGACACTCCATAAAACCAATCCGAAAATTCCGCAATGATTCCCAGATACAACGTAAATACTGCCGGCGATACCGCCCCGGCCGCCACCTGCGAGATCAGGATGGAATACGCAATGATATCGCGCAGAACGATACAGCACTGATCGCCAATTGTAGGAAAATACCAGCGAAGCTGATTTTTCTGATTGACTTTCTTTTCACGTCGGATCAGGGTATCAAACATCTCACAAAACCACGGACTTAAATGATACAGGCGAATGTCTTTTCCCGTACTTTGCTCTACCGCTGCATTTCGAATATACCGCATCTGGCGGTTTACCTCAGACCGCTCATTCCAGGACGCATCCCCGTACTGAATGGCATGATTTCGCAGCACAATGTCCAAAATGCACATAACGAGCATCACACAGATAATACGCACATCCAGCACAAAAACTGCCGTCCCGTAAATCAAAAGCCCGGCCGTCTTCACGATCAATTCCGGGGTTTTATGCATCAGTTGTTCGGCTCCGCAATTATCTCCTGCCAGACTATACGCTGCCTCCTGCATCTTCTTCTGTCCTTGCTGCGTCTCTACTTTGTCATAGCGGATTGTCAATCCTTTGCAAACCAGCTGCGGCATAAAAATCCGCATTCGAACAAGGACTTCGGAAAATGACAGTCTTCCCTGAAGGATCTGATCTAATATTTCAAGCAGTCCCACCAGTAAAAGTGCACCAAACATTTTTGCGATATACTTTGAAATACTTCCTTCCGTAATGGCGGCGATGGCAAAAGAGGGAATTGCCATAACCAAAAACGGTTTTGCCACACTTACTATAATAGAAAGCGGTATCTGCCACCTTGTCGCCGGATACTCTTTCCATAACACCTTCATACTCTGATACACATTTTCTACTGCTGTCGTACGTTTATCTTTCAACTTGTCATCCCCTTTTTTCCAATTTTTACTCTGCCATCATAACACATTCCCGTCCCACAAATGAAAAAAGTGCACGAATGGTCATTATCCGTGCACGAACTGCATTTTCTTACTCTCTTTCTTTACAACGGAAACATCACTTCCGTTGCAAACACTCCCGGCTCATTTTTTCGATTTACATAGCCATCGTATTTTTCCGCAATACGGTCTATTCTGCGTAATCCAAAGCCATGTTCTCCCTGCTTTTGAGTTACAAATTCTGTCAAATATTTTCGCCTCTTCTCACACGTTGCATTGGAGACGGAAATGTACAGCTGCTTTTTAAAAATACCAATATATATGCGCATAAAACGCCCGCTTTCTTTCACTTTCACACAGGATTCGATCGCATTGTCCAAAAGATTTCCTAATACCGCACACAGATCCACATCGGAAACAGTAAGCGCCGCAGGAATCTTCGCCGTACAGTCCACTTGTATGTCCTGTTTTTCCGCCATCGAAATCTTACTGCTGAGGATCGCATCCGCACATACATTTCCGGTCCGGACCGCCATATCAATCCCATCCAGATCTTCTTCAAGATGATCCAGATAATCTACCATCTCTTCTGCCTGATCCATCGACATATAGGCCTTCATCATCTGCATATGATTGTGATAATCATGCCGCCATCCGCGCATTGTCTCATAAATATTCTGAACCTCTTCCCGCTGTTTTTTCAATACCTCATCCTGATATTCTCCGATTTTTTTCAGCTGGCGATGCCGCATCCACAAAACGGTAACGCCCCATGTCACAAACATCGCGGCAAGGATACACAAAACGGCCAGTTCCACTCTCATCGTACTCCTCCTCTCAATGCCTGTCCGTCTTATAATAGCGGATAAAACTTTGATTCAGATTTTGATAGCAGCCCCGGCTGACCGGCAGACTGCTCCCGTCATCCAGCGTGCATTCCTGCCGTCCGATGCGCTCGATGTGATACAGATTCACATATAAGCCCCGCCGCAGCAGCGCAAATCCTTTTTCTTCCAACTCTTTTGCCATTGAATTCAAGCTGGCTTTACATTGATCGGTTTTCTTTTCCTGAACAAAGGAAAGATAATGTCCGTCTGCTTCCACATACAAAATGTCTCTGCATAAAATTTTCTTTCCAATATTTGCCAGAAGCAGATACGTTGTCTGGCGACCGGTTTCCTGCTCACAGATTTCTTTCAATGCCGCAAATAAATTTTCCTCTTTCAGCGGTTTCAAAAGATAACGTACAGCACCTACTTCATACCCTTCCAGAGCATATTCCTTTAATCCGGTAAGAAATACTATATGTGCTTCTTTGTCCGCGCTGCGGAGTTTTCTGGCAAGTTCCATTCCGTTCATTTTCTTTAACTGGATGTCAAGAATGAAAATATCATATTGCGCTTTATCTTCTTTTTCAAACAAAAGCTGCTCCGCGCTGAAATAGCAGTCAATGTCCAGCCGCACTTCGTTCTCAGCCTCGTATTTTTCCAATTTCCGGCACAAATAGTCCATTTGTGTTTTCTCATCTTCACAGACCGCGATCCGCAATTTCTGCATCGTGCCCTATCTCCCTTCGCCGCTATGCCTTCGTATAATGGATCATCCGGTAACTGGAACTTTCCACACCATATTCTTCGGTAGTTTCCACCAGACAGATATAATAATCCTCCTGGTCGCCGACGAAAAAGTCCATCACCGTCGCCTGTCCCTGTGCCAGATCATCAAATGTCGCCGCACTGGTCACCGGCTCCACCTCGTCCGAATTCTGATAGTTTGATGTCTGATATACCGTGTCGCCGTTAAACATATAAAGTTTCCAGTCGTCCGGATTCATATAAAAATACCATTCTTTTCCAAGAACATCGTCACCAAGAGACGCACCAAATTTATTCTGCTCTTCCAGATCCGGGATACTAAGCACCTGAAAACTCTTCAAGCCTTTGGAATAAAATACCAGTTCACTCTCACCATAAGCAAAACGTGTCTTAGAAGAGATCACACTTCCCATATCTTTTAATGTTTTTCCGGTCTCCCCGTCGATATAGTACCCATATCCACCACCGCTTTCTCCGCAGATCAAAAGGATATTGCCGTCTTCATAGACATGATAATCCGTGATCCATTCGACCTCCCAGGCATCTCTTCTTCCAAAATCTTCCTTTACCGCCGGTGCCGCTTCCAGAGGGATTTCGTATACCGAATCGTTTTCCTCGTCAATCTCCAGGATCGAATATTTTTCTGCGATTCCATCCGTCACTTCGCCGTTCACTTCGATATCTGCCTTTTCATAATATACAAATACCGCATACAGATTTCCGTTGTCTCCACGCCGGAAATTCTGAACTTTGCAGCGCGTCCACTCCTTCTGCTCGTACTTATTATTTAAAAATTCACTCAGGGAAACGTCGCACAGTTCATCGGATTCCCAGTTTCCTTTCTCGTCGAGTGTCCACCGGGTTACCGTCGCATTATACTCGTCATCTTCGAGTGTAAAGTCACTGGAATAAACTGCCGGTCTGCCCTGCAGATCCGCCACAAATCCTTCAAACGACGCCCCCAGATAATCGCTTGCCGAAGCATTTGCTGTCTGCAAAGGATCCGGGAGTGACATTTCTTTGCTTTCATATCTTGCCTCTTCTTTTTTCTGAGACACCTCTGTTGTTTGTTTCTTTACCGGTTCCCGGCTGCCACAGCCACTAAGCACCAGCACCCCCACCAAAGCAATTGCCAAAATTTTCCTTCTCACTGTAAGCCCTCTTTTCTATCTTTATAAGATCATTGATAATTGAATTCGTTTCTTTTGCAAGTCAACGGATAACACTTTTACTTCAACCACGTCTCCGACACTTACCACTTCCAACGGATGTTTTACAAATTTCTTGTTCGTTAATTTGGAAATATGTACCAGTCCGTCCTGATGTACTCCGATATCGACAAACGCACCAAAATCAATGACATTGCGCACGGTTCCTTTGAGGATCATGCCCTCTTTCAGGTCTTTCATTTCAAGTACATCGGTACGAAGAACCGGTTTTGGCATCTCATCTCGTGGATCTCTTCCGGGTTTTTCCAATTCCTTGATGATATCATTGAGTGTCATCTCGCCGATGCCAAGTTTTTCCGAAAGGGATTTACGGTCTTTTGCCAAAAGGGAAAGACCGACTACACCGCCGCGGACGTCCTCTGTTCCAAATCCGAGAAGGGAGAGAAGTTCCTCTGCTGCCCCATAGGATTCCGGATGTACACTCGTTGCATCCAATGGATTTTTTCCATCGCCGATCCGCATAAATCCTGCACACTGTTCAAAGGCTTTCGGTCCAAGTTTTGCCACTTTCAGAAGCTGTCTGCGGCTTGTAAATTTACCGTTTTCCTCGCGGTACGCTACGATATTTTTCGCAATCGGTTTGGAAATACCGGAGATGTATTCTAACAGGGAAGCCGATGCCGTATTCAGATCAACGCCGACATTATTTACACAGTCTTCGACTACAGCGGTCAGGGCTTCACTCAATTTCTTCTGGTTCATGTCATGCTGATACTGTCCGACTCCGATGGATTTCGGATCGATCTTTACCAGTTCCGCAAGCGGATCCTGGAGACGTCTCGCGATTGACACCGCACTACGCTGTCCAACGTCAAAATTTGGAAATTCTTCCGTAGCCAGTTTACTTGCCGAATACACCGAAGCACCTGCTTCGTTTACGATGACGTACTGAACCGGTTTATTGATCTCTTTTAACATATCTACGATCACCATCTCCGACTCACGGGAAGCCGTTCCGTTTCCGACGGAGATCAGGGAAATGTTGTATTTGTCAATCAGTCCTTTCACGATACGTTTGGACTCTTCCACCTTTTTCTGCGGCTCTGTTGGGAAAATAACGATCGTATCGAGCACCTTTCCTGTCTCATCTACAACAGCTAACTTACAGCCGGTACGAAATGCCGGATCCCAGCCAAGTACCACTTTTCCGGCGATCGGTGGCTGCATCAGAAGCTGCGTAAGATTTTTACCAAATACTTTGATTGCGCCATCTTCTGCCTTTTCCGTCAGTTCATTGCGGATGTCACGCTCAATCGAAGGTGCGATCAGACGCTTGTAACTATCTGCCAGCACTTCTTTGAGACATGGTGTCGTATGCGGATTTTCTTTTGTGATCACTTTCTTTTCCAGATAACGCAAGATACGTTCTTCCGGAGCTTCTATTTTTACGGTAAGAAATTTTTCTTTTTCTCCCCGGTTGATCGCGAGAATCCGGTATCCGGCGATCTTTTTTACCGCCTCGCTGAATTCATAATAATTTTCATAAACGGACTTTTCTTTTTCATCTTTTGCCGCGGACACGAGAAGTCCCTCGTCCATCGTAAGTTTACGGATGTACATACGATAGTCGGCATCATCGGCTACGGATTCTGCGATGATATCCATCGCTCCCTGAATCGCCTCTGCCGTCGTCTTCACTTCTTTTTCTTCCGAAAGGTAACTTTCCGCTTCACTCTCCAATGGCTGTTCTGTCATCTGAAGCAGAATGATATTGGCAAGTCCTTCCAGTCCCTTTTCTTTTGCAATCGTTGCACGGGTACGGCGTTTTGGACGATACGGACGATACAGATCATCGACTACAACTTGTGTCTGTGCCGCAAGGATCTGGGCTTTCAATTCCTCGGTCAGTTTGCCCTGCTCCTCGATGCTTGCCAGCACCTGCTCTTTCTTTTCTTCCAGATTGCGGAGATAGACCAGTCTTTCATGCAGGTTACGAAGCTGTTCATCGTTCAGTGCCCCATGCTGTTCTTTTCGGTAACGGGCGATAAAAGGAATCGTATTTCCTTCGTCAATCAGCTTAATGACAGCCTCTACCTGCCAAGTCTTAATCTCTAATTCTTCTGCTATTTTTTTATTCATATCCATTCGTCTTTATCCTCCAGATTTTCTCAGCGCAGCGTCTGATTTCGTTCCATTTTATTTGCCACCTTATTGCGGTACATAATATCATCGCTCTCCCGCATGTAACTTTCAAGCGTATCACCAGCCCCCGGAATGCCCATCTTGTATCCGAGACTTGCATATACTTCATACGGTTTATGTGACTTTTTATTATAATTATCCAGGCTTCGCTCAAACACACGCACCCAGTTTTTTACATCTTCTTCATCCTGGCATGGGAACAGTACTTCAAATTCATCCCCGCCGATACGCGCTCCGATCTGCCCGCTTACGGCTGCTTCCTGGATCGCATATCCCACCGCACGCAGAGCAGAATCTCCCTCATGATGGCCATAAATATCGTTGATCGGTTTTAATCCATCCATATCAATTCCGATGACACATACGACACTGTCTCTTGCCCTCGCATTCATGAATTGAACTCTTGCATATTTTTCAAATCCACGCCGGTTAAACAATCCGGTCATCACATCCTGTATGTACATGATCTCCAGTTCATCGATTGCGCGCTTCATCTTACTTTTTACAAGAACATTCATAATGACATCGTCAATTGCCATACTCCAGCGCATATACAGTTTTCCGGCATTCTCCGGACTTTCATAGGAATAAGCCTCGTATCCGTAACATTCATCCTGAAAATGCAGCGGACTGAACACATAACACTGCGGTTCGTCGCTTGCCAGTTCCTGCGGGATCAGCTGGCTGCGGTCAAATTCATACCTCACATTTCCCTGATTTTCTCTGTCGTGGAATACGATCCTTGCCTCCATCCGGTCGGTATAACCATGAGGATCTTTATCATCCATCATAATATCATCGCGGAGACAGATCAGATAGTTTTTAAACCCTTCAATATTATAAATATAACTCTGAATGATCGGATTGATCTGATCGAATCTTTCCACTCGTCCCAGCTGTATGTTCATAAAGCAGAACTGCATTTCCAAATTATCATGATCCACAATGTTATCGTGGTTCATACATCGGTAATACACGATGGAAGAATGGTTATCCGCGAGACAGCCACACGATTCTCTTGCTTTTAATTCTGCCGTCATAAAGATATCTTCTACCGATGGATCCGTCTGGTGCTTATCAATTAAAGATACTGCTTTCTTTGCCATATCCGTAAAATCCACACGGACGGTCGTCACCGAAGGGCTGTAGATCAAACCGGACTTTATCCCATCATATCCTGTCACGATCACATCCTGCGGTACGTTTAAGTTCCGTTTATAAAGTTCATCGATCACCGCCATTGCCATGTAGTCATTGGCACATACGATGGCATCCGGACATTTTCCTTCTTCCATAAACCAGTCACAGGCGGCTTTTCCTTGGTTTTTCCAAAAATCACCATAATACACTCTGTGCTCGGATACCGGCAGATGATATTCTTCCATAATCTGGTAAAATGCGCACAGCCGCTCCTCCGCATCCGGGTGCCCTTTCCGCCCGGTCATAAACGCAATATCCTTCGCACCATGGCACTCGATCAGATGACGAAGCATCCCTCCCATGGAAGCTGTATTATCCACCAGGATATTGTTGATCCCATCCATTTTCTGGCGCAGGCTGACAATCGGACAATTTGCCTTTTCCTGAAAGGATTCCACCACTTCTTCCATCGCTTCATCGATAGAAAATGTGTCTCCCGCCACGATGATACCGGAAAACTCTTCATAATCCGGCAGGGAAAAGATATCTTTTTCTCCCAGCGCATAAAGAGGATTTTGTCCATAATTTCCGTAGCAGGTAAATATTGCGAGATTGTACCCTAATTTTTCTGCCTGCATCGCCGCACCTGTACATATCTCCCGCTGGTATTCTCCATGAGAATTGCAGCTAAACAATGCAATTGTCTTTCGTTTATTATGAAACATAACATTCACCTTCCCTCGTCATTTTATATCCACTTCTTTGCTTGTTCTAACAGTTTCTCTCTATCATTCAACTCCGGTTCTTCCAATACAGCCTCCATTAACTGCTGTAACATTTTTCCAAGTCCCGGCCCGGCTTTCATACCAAGCTGCATCAAATCTCTTCCCGTCACATGAAGTTCTTTGAGACATACTGCCTCCCCCTGCGAACAGATCTGTGCATAATGCTGCTTTGCCATCTGAAGCCGCTGCATTTTTTCCTCACGCTGATAATCACTCTGTGAAAGGATATCTGCCTGCTGAATCAAAAACAGATACGGCATGACCTCTTTTCCTGCCTGATTGACAAGCCGCCGCATCTCGCGTCGTCCACCCTGGTATCTACGTTCATGAAACTGCACAATCTGAGATACCATATGGATCGTATCATTGTCAAAACGAAGTCTTCTCAAAATCGCTTTTGCCATTTCGCTTCCTTTGACATCATGTCCATAAAAATGGGCGATTCCTTTATCATCTATTTTTTTTGTCTCCGGCTTTCCTACATCATGCAGTAACGCCGCATACACTAGTATCGTCTTGCATTTTTCATCCGGAAAAGCTTTCTCAAAAGGAGAAAAAACGCCTGTTCTCATCTCTTCTTTTTCCATTTCCCGGTATAACTTCCGGACATGCTTCACTGCCTGCATCGCATGTTCTCCCACCGTAAATCTATGATGGGGATTTTCCTGTGTCGTCTGAATCATCTTACGAAATTCCGGGAAAAAATATTCACATAATCCGGTGTATTCTGCCAGTTTTAATTTTTCCGGTTCTTCTGACAAAAGCAATTTGGTGATCTCAACCCGGATCCGCTCTTTGCTCACATTTTGTATCGTCGGAGCCAGTTCATAGATGGCATCGAGCGTCTCTTTTTCCACATCAAACCCCAGCTGTCCGGCAAAACGAACACCTCGCAGCATCCTCAGCGCATCCTCAGAAAACCTCTGTCTTGCATCGCCAACACAGCGAATGATCTTTTTTTCCAGATCCGAAATACCGTCAAACAGATCAATGATGCCGGTTTTCGGATTGTACGCCATCGCATTGATCGTAAAGTCGCGGCGCTTTAAATCTTCTTCGAGGTTTGCCGTATATTCTACCTGCTTGGGATGTCTGTGGTCTTCATATTCTCCGTCCACGCGGTATGTCGTCACTTCGTAACCGGTTCCATCCACCATGACCGTAACCGTTCCATGGGCGATGCCGGTATCTATTGTTTTTCGAAAAATCTGCTTGATCTCTTTTGGTTTTGCGGATGTCGTAATATCCCAGTCTCCCGGCACACGTCCTAACATACTGTCTCTGACGCACCCTCCGACGGCATACCCCTCTTTTCCATTTTCTTCCAATTTATCAAGAATCCACTGTACCTGACCTGGTATCTGCATGCCTCTTCTCTCTTTCTCAATCTTCTAATGTCTGGGGACGAACCCAGGTTCCCTTGATGCCTTTATGCTTCCACTGATCCTTTTCTTTGTCGTAGCCGTCAATGGACATAAAGTGATAATCACTGCTTGTCTTTAAGGCCTTGTAAATGGTCTTACAGCTGACACGGTGGCGGTTGTGTTCCGGATCTCCGGAATCCGCCAGAAAGACGCTCTGATCTTTTTCATCGTATAAGAAAAGGGTCACATAATGTCCCGGTGTATTTTTCCAATAAGAGGCATCGTTTGCACTGCTTACCAGCACAAGACTTGCCTGTCCTTCCTTGACTTGTTTTATAAATTGTTTGTACGTCGATGGTTTATGATGCAGCGAAGTTTCAAATCCGACCGAGTTCAGTGTCGCCTGCATCTGCTCCCAGGAGATGGCTCCGCCTCCCGGATAATACGTCACTTTTTTGGCATACTGGTAAATATCCGTCGGAAGACACTGGTATTCCGTCAAAGAACTGTAAATATTTGCCATACAGCAGAATCCACAGCCAAAGGCACCAAACGATTGTCCATCGTAAAATGTCTTTCCCCATTTACCGGACCATTCCCGTCGTTCTTTCCAGGATCTCGGTCCCTGAAGATACGTATAGATTCCATCTTCCGGAGATGGTTCAGCCGTCGCCTGTACTGCACTTTCGCTTGCCGGCGCTGCCATCACAGCGGCATCCGTCACGGCTCCCTCTCGCACGGTTACCGTTTGCGTGCCGCTTGTCTCCACGGCCTGCTCCCCGTTTTGGTCAAAGAACAGTCCGATCACCAGAACCAGCACAGCCACAGCACTCATTATTATAAAATGTCTTTTATCTCTGGCATCCCGTTTCCACTTCATCGTTATCCTCCATCTCAGACAAATCGATCTACTGCTATCGTATATCGTCCTTTTTTCGTCTCTCTCAGCACACCTCGGTAAATGATTTTTCCATATCCCCGTACACTGACAACATCATCTTCTTTTAATGTTCCGCTGTTATTTTCATACACTCTGCCCCCGACAAAGATCTTTTTTTCACGAAACAGCGGAATCACCTTGCTGCGCGACAGCGAAAATACTTTTGCCACAACGGCATCACAGCGCGGCGATGTCAGAACCAGTTCTTCCCTTTTCAGCACCGGTTTCACCGCCTGTGGAATCTCCTGCATCTCCTCGCAGACCACATTGGTGTGACGGATTTTGGTAAGATTATCACAGATAAAATCTTTCATAGAAGACAGGCAGAAAAAATAACTTTCTTTTTCCATTACCCAGATATCTCCGATCACCTCGCGTTCAATGCCAAGGTGCATGATCGCGCCGAGGACATCCCGGTGATTACATTTTTCTGCAAATTTCGCAGCCATCGGCCGGCAGTGAACACAGGAAATCGGAAATTCTTCCTCATATCCGAATTCTTCCGGACTGCCAAAACGGATCATCTGCCGCTCGGTTCCCTCACATCCACCGGACACCGTAATCCCGGCATACCGGAGTTCCGGCTCGATCGTATAAAATTCATCCTGTTCTGCCAGTGACAGAAAATGGGTAAATGTATATCGTCCCTGTGAAAAACTGACTTCCGCCAAATCTTTCAGGCGTTCTTTTGTCATCCTGAATCCTCCCTTAGTCATTCTTTTCTATTATACCGAGAATTTGCAAAAAAGTCAATGAAGTGTACAAATTCCGTGGCTTTCATATCGCCACGCTTCCGCTTTTACATCTTTGATCTCCGGATGTTCTCCACACACTTTACAGGTCGGTATCGAATTTCCAAATTTTACCTCTCGAAAAGTCAGATCCAGTCCGTCAAAGACAACCATCCGTCCGGTCAGAAGTCTGCCGATACCGAGAAGATATTTTATCGTTTCCAATCCCTGCACACAGCCGATGATCCCCGCCATCACGCCGATCACACCGGCTTCACTGCAATTCGGCACACTTCCCTGCTCCGGAATTTCCTCAAAAATACAGCGGTAACACGGCCCCTGTCCGGGCACATACGTCATAACCTGTCCCTGAAACCGCAGGATCCCACCGTGGCAAAATGGCTTGCCGGCAAGCACGCACGCATCATTGATCAAAAATTTAGTTTCAAAATTATCCACTCCGTCTACGATAAAATCATATTCTTCGATGAGTTCCCCGATATTTTCCGGTGTCAGCCGCATCGCATACGTTTTTACCGTTACGTCCGGATTCAAAAGTTCGATCGTTTCTTTGGCAGACTCCACCTTTTTCTGTCCGAGACGGCTCGTATTATGAATGATCTGCCGCTGAAGGTTGGACAGTTCCACGACATCCGCATCGACGATCCCGATCGTTCCCACACCGGCTGCCGCAAGATACAGGGCGACGGGCGCGCCCAGTCCGCCGGCTCCGACGACAAGCACCTTAGAAGCCAGAAGTTTTTCCTGTCCTTCCTGTCCGACTTCATCCAGAAGTACATGGCGGGAATACCGTTCCATATTAACTTCTTTCGCATGGTCGATCAGCCACCGTAAAAAGCCGCCTTCCAGATGATATGCCTGCCAGCCTTCCCGGCGCAGTTCTTCTACCACCCGCAGACTCTTTTCTCCGCGCTGGCAAAATACCACGATGCATTTCTCCCTTGGCAGTTTTTCCTTTTCTTCCTCAAAACAGCGAAGCGGGATGCAGACTGCCCCCGGAATCGTGCCGTGGTGGTAAACCACTTCTTCCCGCAGATCTACCAGCACGCTGCTGTCTTTTTCCATTTTTTCCCATTCCTGCCACGTCAATTCCTTTTTGTCACTCAACTGCCCTGTCATCGTCATTCTCCTTCATCGTATCGTTGCTGCTTCCAGTATATCAAATTTCTGTACATAGTACAATTGAAAATAGTTGATTTCCTTGATATAAAATGATATCATAGTATTACTATTGTTAAAAAGGATGGTGGAACCATGAAACTTTGGGGAGGACGTTTTACAAAAGAGACGAATCAATTGGTACATAATTTCAATGCTTCGCTTTCTTTTGACCAGAAATTTTATAAACAGGATATCCTTGGAAGTATCGCTCATGTGACGATGCTTGAAAAGCAGAAGATCCTTACTGCCGACGAAAAAGAGACGATCATCGGCGGACTGAAAAGTATATTGGAGGATATCGAATCCGGTAAATTGGAATTTACCGCAGAACACGAAGACATTCACAGTTTTGTTGAAGCACATCTGATCGAGCGCGTCGGCGATCCGGGCAAAAAACTTCATACCGGACGCAGCCGTAATGACCAGGTGGCACTCGATATGAAATTGTACACCCGCGATGAGATTGTCGAGCTGAACGATCTTTTGAAAGAACTTCTCGTGACGATTCACCGCATTATGAAAGAAAATGTGGATACTTTCATGCCGGGCTTTACGCATCTGCAAAAAGCACAGCCGGTCACTCTGGCGCATCATTTTGGTGCTTATTTTGAAATGTTCCGCCGCGACCGCAGCCGTCTTCGCGACATCTATGACCGCATGAACTACTGTCCGCTTGGCGCCGGTGCCCTTGCCGGGACAACCTATCCGCTTGACCGTGAATACACCGCTTCCCTGCTCAATTTTGATGGCCCTACATTAAACAGCATGGATTCTGTCTCCGACCGTGATTACCTGATTGAACTTCTCAGTGCCCTTTCGACGATCATGATGCACCTGAGCCGTTTTTGCGAAGAGATCATCGTCTGGAATTCCAATGAATACCAGTTTGTAGACATCGATGATTCGTATTCGACCGGAAGCAGTATCATGCCACAGAAAAAGAATCCGGACATCGCAGAATTGATCCGCGGAAAGACCGGACGTGTGTATGGTGCCCTCATCAGCATGCTTACGACGATGAAGGGGATTCCTCTTGCTTACAATAAGGATATGCAGGAAGATAAAGAGTTCACGTTTGATGCGATCGATACCGTGAAAGGATGTATTTCCCTCTTTAACGGCATGATCGACACGATGAAATTTAAGAAAGAAAATATGGAAGCCAGCGCGAAAAACGGCTTTACCAACGCGACGGATGCCGCCGATTATCTCGTCAACCACGGCGTTCCATTCCGCGATGCACATGGTATCATCGGCCAGCTTGTGCTCCTTTGTATCGACAAAAATATATCTCTGGACGAGCTTCCTTTGGAAGAATACAAAAAGATCTCGCCGGTATTTGAGGAAGATATCTATGAGGCAATTTCGATGAAGACGTGTGTCGAAAAGAGAAATACGATCGGTGGACCGGGACGCGATGCGATGGGAAAAGTTCTGGCGATCAATGAAAAATATCTGATGGAAAGTTAATTGTTTTTAACCGCAGGTGCTCACCGTGCCTGACTGACTTATTCAAAAAAACTGCCACACCCTTTCGTGCGGCAGTTTTTCTTATTGTCTTGTCTAATTTCTTTAATTCCAGATGTAATAGATGATTCCTGCTGCCAGAAGCGCCACAGCCACCGTAATAATGATCTTCGGTATTGACAATGGTGTCTTTCCGGCTACTTTTCCGGTCTGCCCATTTACCATAAATTGGTAAACTTTATCTTTGTATTTAAAGTTCGATACCCAGATCGGCAAAAGCAGGTATTTGTATGTAATGTTGTTAAACGACGTATTCAGTACGACCCGTCTCGTATGATCGGCACAGTTCTCATCCTCGATCTTTTCTTCGACGCTGCGTTTCAATTTTGCCGAAATTGCCTTTTTGGCTTTCTTCCAGGCATCTTTTACGCCAAGCGCATACCGTTCTGCAACAAATCCAGCAACATATTCCGGTTTGTAAGCCTTATTATTTTCCGTATCAAACGGCTCCAGCTTACGCAGCATATCGGAATCGTGGCGGTCGGATGCCAGGATCAGTTCATCATCGATAAACTCGCTGTAAGTACCTGATGTCGAATACCAGTCCGTCTCGGTATGGCTGTGCTCGTCATCGTCCTGCACCTCTCTGTCGATACCGTACTGACCGGTATACGTTGAAAATGTGTCCGTATCAAACGTCCAGTACGGAAGATAGATTCCGTTAAAACTCTTCGGCTTTGCACTTTCTTTTGCAAGGCGCGGACAAAACCATTTCTTTTTGATCCATTCTTTAAAGAGCCGGGATGCCTCCTTATCATTTACCTGAAATGGCACGACACCGCCCGGTGCAATCGTATCCTGATCGTTTGCCTCCATAACCTGGTTGGATCCGCAGAAAGGACAGACCGCAGACGTCTGAAGGGCATCGTAAATGGATTCTGCCCCACATGCCTCGCAGATTACCGTCTTCTTTTCCGCTCCCCAGTTTTTATTCGCCGTCTTATCTACCAGATCAAAGTCCAGTTCTTCCGCCTTTTTCGCTTCTTCCTCCGACACGGCGATCTCTTCTTCGTAATCACAGAAACCACATTTCATATGTCCGGTCTTTGGATCAAAATCCATGATTCCGCCACACTGCGGACATTTCTTATCGGTTTCCTCTTTGGTCTCTGCGAAATTAATATTGTCAAAATTTTCCTCTTGCTGGTTCATTTTTTTCCTCCATTCTCATTACTGGATATCATTTTCATCAAAAATATCCCCGCATTCCGGACAGAATTTCGGTGGATGATGTGGATCTTCCGGCTGCCAGCCACACTTATCACAACGATACAATGGGGCACCTTCCGGTTTCTTTGCTCCACAGTTCATACAGAATTTTCCCTGATTCAAAGTTCCACAGGAACAAGTCCATCCTGCTGGTTCTTCCGGTTTTTGCGAACCACATTCCATACAGAATTTTCCGGTGTTTCCGGTCTTTCCACAAGAACACGTCCAGCCTTCCGCTGCTTCCTGCGCCTGTGGCTGCGGAACCTGTTGCGGCTGTGCTGCCTGCTGCGGCTGCGCGGTCTGCTGTGGCTGTGCCTGTGTGGCTGCCTGCTGCTGTGCTCCCATCGCAAATAAAGAATTGGCATCGAGTCCGCCTGCCTGTGTCGCCATATTCATGCCGGCAAATGCCATCATCGGACCGGTTGCCGTATTGGAAGCGGCGGCTTTCATCGCCTCTGCCTGCGCGCCGGCAAGTGTCGCTGCTGCCATATTCGGATTGCGGAGTACGGCAGTTTTCTGCATCTCTTTGATCATCTGCTCGTCTTCTTCGGATGCCTTGATCGTATTGACACCAAAAGCAACGATCTGAAGTCCGCGAAGTTTACCCCACTGCTCCGACAATTCCTGATTCAGCGCATCTGCGACCTCTTTCGTATGTGCCGGAACTGCGCTGTAACGGATCCCAAGTTCCGAGATTCTCGCAAAGGCCGGCTGCAATGCCGTCATAAGCTCTGTTTTTAACTGCGAATCGATCTCATCTCTGGTATATTCGTCCGTTACATTTCCGCACACATTGGTATAGAATAAAATCGGATCGAAAATTTTATAAGAATATTCTCCATTGCAGCGTACCGAGATATCCACATCCAGTCCAATATTCGTATCTACCACTCGGAATGGGATTGGATTGGCTGTCCCGTATTTATTTCCCATAATTTCTTTCGTATTAAAGAAATACACGCGCTGGTCTTTTCCGGTATCTCCGCCAAATGTAAAACGTTTTCCGATCGTAGAAAATGTCTGTTTGATCGTATCCCCTAAATCTCCGCAGAACAAACTTGGTTCTGTCGAAGTATCATACATAAATTCGCCTGCTTCCGCACAAAATTCAACTACTTTTCCCTGATCTACAATGATCATACACTGACCTTCATTGACAGCGATCACGGATCCATTGGAAATGATATTGTCATTTCCTTTGTTGGATGTACCGAATTTTCCGCTTTTTCTCTTCTGTCCTTTCGTCACGAGGACATCCGCTTCCATCGCATCACAGTAAAAATATTCCTTCCACTGATCTGCCATCGTACCGCGGATCGCCCCTCCGATTGCTTTAATTAATCCCATTATGTATCCTCCATTTCATTCTTGCGGGTTTCCCCTTTTGTCTTGATACTATTATATCTTTTTTCGCCTGCGATGTCTACAAAAAAATAGCCCTCCAGATAAATTTCCGAAGGACTATCTTTTTTACGATCTTATCGCAGGTTAGTCTTGACTAACGCATAGACTCTTCCTGTTTCTTGATCATCTGACGCACCATCTCGCCGCCGATACTACCTGCCTCTTTCGATGTGAGGTCACCATTGTAACCATCTTTCAAGTTTACGCCAAGTTCAGACGCAACCTCCATCTTGAATTTGTCCATAGCATCTTTTGCCTGTGGTACTTCCATTCTTGCTGTTTTACTCATAACATTTCACCTCCGTGTTTTTTGTATTTATCGTAAGTGATAACGGAATGTCTTTTGTATGAAAACATTCCGTCATCGAAACATTTTCATGTAAGCCACTCGGTTATCTGATACTATTGTACCCACGAAGGTGTATTTCATTCTGGTAATTACTGCCAAATTTTAATGCTGCTGCAGATCTCTCTGCAACGGTTCCAGATAATGCAGAAATGTCCCCGAATACGTCGAAATCTCATACTCCGGTTCCATCTCATCGATCGTGAAACTTTTTCTGCCGCCCTGCTGCATCCGCTGCCAGAATTCCAATAATTTTTGAAAACGAAGATACATATATTTTTCCCGGTTTTTAAAATAAATAAGCAAAAATGCAATCCCTTCCTGTCTTTCAAATTGTTCCATAAATTTCATCTGGTGCTCATGCACATTGCTGAGCGGAAAACGATCCTCGACACATTCTTTGGCATCAAAACAAACCGGAATTCCCTGCACGACACCGATATAATCGACAGTACTTTTCTGCTCAAAATACGCAAGCGTAATATGTCTCGTCGCCTGATCGATGTTGATCGGTTTGATCGGCGTCGGAATTTTCTGTACCAGCGCCAGATCCTGCTCCTGATATTTTTCATTTGTCATGTTTACAAGTTCTTCCAAAAATGATCCCCGCAGACCACGCGAATTCCATGTTGGCATATTCAATCGTCCTTTCCTTCCGGATTTAAAAAATGTTTGTGATCTCTTTCTGTAATTCCGCATCAAAACCGGTTTCTGCCTGAATTTCTTTTTCGTCCAGTGCCTGATATCCCATCGGTCCATAAAGGAATTTTTGTATTAATATACATTTTTTTCCATTTTCATCCAGCACTTTCCAATATAATTCACTGTCATAGGCTTTCTTCTCTGAATTATATTTTCCATCGGTCAGACAAAACGAATTCTCCCGGCACCGGCTCAGTACATCATACAAACTTTTTCCAATTTTTTCCTGATACGCAGAAGTTTCCGCTGCGGTATCTTTCACCGGACTTTTTTTGCAGTCCTCGACAAAAAACATCACTGCCTTCTTTTCGGTTTGATCCTCGGACAGATTATCTTTATTTTGCTCCGAAATCCTCTCATTTGTCAAGTATTTTCCCAAATTATCCGAACGGCTCGCATTATAATAAAAGTCAAGATACGCCTGCATCTCTGCCACAGCCTCTCCGTCTCCCTCAATATTTCGTATCACATAACTGCTGCGGTTATAAAAGAGAAGTTCCAAAAGGATCTCTTCCTCTCCACACGTGATCGTAACACGGACATCATATCCATTTTTTTCATATGCTTCCGGTTCGCTGGTATTTTCGGCTCCTTCATAACAGACTTCATCCACCGTTACCAAAGTTTTTTTTCCGGCAAAAATTTTCTGCTGCAATTGTGTAAGCTGCGCCGTCACATCCTCAAAAAGCGCTTTTTGATCGACATACTGCTGGCTTGTCATCTGCACATTCATCCCGCCAAGAACTTTTTCTATCTCGCCATCGGCAAATTGTCCTGCCACCTTTTTTGCCTCATACCCATACATCAGACTGTCATAACTCGGACATGGCAGTTCCGGAAAGATCTGTCCCACGGTCAGCGTGCCAAATACCGCGCACACAACAACCAGCACCAGCACGGCGGCGATTTTTTTCATTCGATTCTTTTTTAATACCTTTGAAATTTTTTGAAATGGCTCGATGTCTTCCATGACTTCCAAATTTTGTAATTCCGTTTCCACCGTATCTTTCTGCATCCGTTCAAATTTTCCCAGACAGCTGCGGCATTCCCTCAAATGTCTTTCAATCTCTTCGGCTGTCTCCGGCTGGCACATGCCATCTGCATACTCCGGCAGCAAATCTTCTATTATATTACATTTCATTGTCTCTACCTCCCTGCATTTTCTGAATCTGCTTTTTCTCTTAATTTTTCTTTTGCCCGGTAATACGTTACCCTGCCCCAGTTTTCTGACTTTTCAAATATCTCACCGATCTCATGGAACGATAACCCGCCCAGCGCCCGAAGCATCACAACTTCCTTATACGGCTCCGGTAAATTATGTATCTGCTTCCGCAGCCACGCTGTCTCCTCTTTTTTGACGATCTGCCCTAAAATCTCTTCGCCGCTCTGCGGCTCATGCCCCTTCTCAAACGGCACATTTTTCTGTTCTGCCCTTTTGCACAGATCCAGCCAGAGATTCCTCGCAATGCGGCACAGCCATGTAGATACCTCACATTTTCCTTCAAACTCCCCTGCATGCTCGATTGCCTTCAAAAAGGTGGACTGCACGATATCATCCGCCGTCACGGGATCTTGGCAAAGCTGCAAAACAAACGCATAGATCATCTTGGCATACTTTCGATATATCTCATCAAAAGCCTCCTCTGTCAGTTTCATAAGTTGTTCTCACCACCTTACTTTCATTGGGATTTATAAATTAGACGATTCAGAAAAGGAAAGATTACAAAAAAATTTCATATTATGCATTAACAATATCATCCACCCATTTGTACAATTTATGACACCCCATATCGCTCTCCGACACAACAGTATTCATATCTTCTTCAAAATCCTCATAACCATTCCGCACATGATATAAATGATATCCTTCTTCTGTGGAACATATCGTCACAAAAGAAATTCCTGTTTCCTCTCTCAGTTTTAATATTCTTCTTTCACAATCACGCAGCAATAAATCTCCCAAATAAATCTTATTTTCTCCATCTTGTATTACTAACAATCCTTGGTAATCATTATGTATTGCCAGATAATTGATATTTATAGAGCCTCCCATCAGTTCAAAAACATCCGTCTCACCAACCGTCTCTACGCGGTCAACTCTCCCATTTTCTATATTATAAAAACCTATTATACAATCATTCTCATCCGAAAGCATAATATAAGTAATGCCTCGGTTCACATCCAAGGCACTACCATCATGTAAAAAATTATCAATCACTATATTACCGCAAGTAAATTTTGCTGCTAAATTTTCATATTTCTTTGTATATTTCTTAATATTCATAGATTATTTCTTTTCCACCTTACTACACAAAACACCCGTTTCTTTATCCACACTAAAGGAAAAATTGTGTGAATCCATAAACTCAACTCTTTTTCTGTTTTCAGCAGATGCTGGCGTTTTCTTTATCGTTTTCCGGGTAACAAACGGTAATGTAGGTTTTATTGCACATGCATTCATACATATCTCTCCTTCCTTATTTTTCTTTACCAAAACAACCACCTCAGTCAATTTTTAACTGAGAATATCGTCTTTCTATTTATATAGTAGCATATTCCCAGTCTGAAATCAATCATTTTAGTAATTATTATATCTCCTTTTCGCAGATAGTATGTATCTTAAAAAAAAGCGGCTGTCGCTTTAACATATGAAAATTGTTAAGGCGCAGCCCTCTTTACCTTTTTATTCCTCTACATTATGATATACTGCCTGTACATCGTCATCCTCATCCAGAAGATCCATGATACGGTTGAACATTTTGACATCTTCGTCGCTTGTCAATTCTACGTAATTCTGCGGGATCATCGTTACTTCTGCCTGCGCCATCGGAACACCTTCTTTTTCCAAGGCTTCACGCACCTGGCTGAAATCATCCGGATCGGTAAGGATCTCGTAACTGTCTTCTTCCTCGCTAAAATCCTCTGCGCCGGCGTCTAATGCGAGCATCATAAATTCATCGGCATCGGTTTCATATTCTTCCTTGTCTACAATAATCTGGCCTTTGGTATCAAACATATAAGATACACAGCCTGTCGTTCCGACGTTTCCGTTTCCTTTGGTAAATGCGTTACGTACGTTGGAAGCGGTACGGTTTTTGTTGTCGGTAAGCGCTTCTACGATGATCGCTGTTCCGCTTGGACCATATCCTTCGTATGTAATATTTACATAATTTACCGCATCGACGTTTCCTGCTGCCTTTTTGATACCACGGTCGATCGTATCATTTGGCATGTTATTCGCCTTTGCTTTGGCGATAACATCACGAAGTTTACTGTTGTTATTCGGATCCGGACCGCCTTCTTTGACAGCTACGGCGATCTCACGGCCGATTACGGTAAAGATTTTTCCTTTCTTCGCATCATTTTTCTCTTTTTTATGCTTAATATTAGCAAATTTTGAATGTCCTGACATGGTTAGCCTCCTTAAACTTTGTTACCTTTGTACTCTATATCATACATCATTTTATCTGAAGAATCAAGTTTTGCAGATTATCAATGACGTTTTGAACCATATTTTCTGTTTTTACTGCGCACATGATCGTGTCATCCCCGGCGATACAGCCGATGATCCCCTCGATCTCCATTGCGTCAAGCGCCGCTGCAACTGCCATCGCCATACCGACTGCGGTTTTTATGACAAGCAGATTTCCCGCCTGATCCATCGAAACAATACCATCCTGAAGAAGCGCCGCATAGCGGTTTGCCGGCTGCGCTGCCGGATGTTTGCTCTCTGCCGCTGCCGGGACTGCACCTCGCATCGCATATTTCTGCCGCACCTTGTGACCGGGTACTTTTTGCAGCGATAATTCCCGGATATCACGGGAAACGGTCGCCTGTGTCACGGAATACCCTGCTTCGGTCAGATATCCGGCAAGATCTTCCTGCGTCTCCACTTCATGATTTTGTATAATTTCAATAATTTGTTCCTGTCGCTTCTTTTTCATGCTGCCACTCTTCCTCTCATCATGTGCGGTTCAGTTTGCTTCGCATCTTCTGATAAAAGCCGACTTCTCTGACACATACCATTTCAAACGGAAGTTCTGCTTTCCGGATACGGATCACATCTCCCGTCTCAACCGCCGCGCACACTTCTCCATCACAGCGGACCGACGCCTCATCGACATAACTCTCTCGCGTCTTTTCCACTTTTACACAAATCTCAGCCTGCGAAGAGACAACTACACTCCGCTTGTTAAATGAATGCGGACAGATCGGCGTGATGACAACGGCTTCCATCGCCGGGGATAAAATAGGACCTCCGGCAGACAGATTATAGGCGGTTGACCCTGTCGGTGTCGCGATCAGCACACCGTCCGCGACATAACTGTCCATCCATTCGTCGTCTACCGAGACACTTGTCGTCACCATTCTTCCGAAATCCCGTTTTCCAACGACAATTTCATTAACAGCAAAAAAATGTTCTCCCGTACTCTGCAATTCTGCCGACAATGCCATGCGTTTTTCAATGGTATATTTTCCTGACATCACAGCATCCAGCGCCGGATAGATCTTCGGTTTTTCAATCTCCGTCAAAAATCCCAGTGTGCCAAGGTTCACACCCAGGATTGGAATTTCTTCGCCTGCGATCTTTTTCGCTGCCGCGATCACCGTGCCATCTCCTCCGAGAACGATCGCCATATCTGCTTTTTCCTGAATGTCAATGGCATCGTGAGACTGAATGACGACGCGGTGTCCCGCTTCCTGCATATAAGCCCGGATCCCTTTTGCCACCCGGCATCCGGAATCTTTTTCTTCATTTACGATAAGATAATACATACTCATCCCGATATATCCTCCGCATGTTTTACGGCATGTTCCTGTGCCGCTTCGATTGTTTCATCCATCGTCTTCTGCCACTCATTCCACTCTTCTTCGGAAAATGTGGCTGCGCCATTTTCCATTTTCTGGATATACAATAAATATTCTATATTTCCTTCCGGCCCCCGGATCGGCGAAAAATCAAGTCCTTTGATAACAAAGCCAAGACTTTTCGCATAGGAAATGACGTGCTCCATCACCTCTTTGTGGACTGTCAGATCCCGCACAACCCCTTTTTTTCCAACTTTTTCTCTGCCTGCCTCAAACTGCGGTTTGATCAGACATACCATCTGCGCCTCATCTTTCATCAGATGCCAGATCGGTTCCAACACCTTTGTCAGCGAGATAAATGCCACATCGATCGACACAAAATCGACCGGTTCTCCGACATCTTCCGGCGTCACATAACGGATGTTCGTTTTTTCCATCGAACGCACGCGCTCATCCTGCCGCAGTTTCCAGGCGAGCTGATTTGTACCGACATCGATCGAATAGACGAATTTTGCGCCATTTTGCAGCATACAGTCCGTAAATCCGCCCGTAGAAGCTCCTACATCCATACAGGTAAGGTCAGTCAGCGTGATGGGAAATACCTGCAGTGCCTTTTCCAGTTTATAGCCGCCGCGGCTGACAAATTTTAACTTTTTCCCTCGAATCTCAATATATACATCGACCGGAAACTTTTGTCCGGCTTTATCTTCTCTCTGTTCATTGACAAATACATTGCCTGTCATAATGACCGCTTTTGCCTTTTCGCGGGACTCCACCATCCCCCGATTCACCAAAAGCACGTCGAGACGCTCTTTTTCCATCCTTTATTTCCTATTTCCTTTCCAATGCCTCATTGATCTGCCCGCTCACCCAGTCCGCATCCATTTCATAGCGGGCGTACAGTTCTTCCGGCGAACCGTGTTCCACAAAACAATCATCTACCGAACAATTGATAAATTTCTTTGGAATGCAGCCTTCCTCCATAAGATAGGATTCTACCTGCTGTCCAAAACCTCCGATCTTTTCGCTGTCCTCCATCGTCACGACAAAGTCATGCCGCAAAGCCAGTTCTTTTACCAGCGCACGGTCAAACGGCTTGACGAACCGCATATTGACGACAGTTACTTTTCCGGCAAAATGTCCGGCTGTCTGAAGCGCCTTTTGTACCATATCGCCCACGGCAAAAATGACAATCTCCGGATCTTCTGCCTGCATCAAAACTTCTGCTTTTCCCCGCTCCAATGTCTTGTGGGATATGGTATTTTTATATACTTCCCCCCGCGGATAACGCACTGCCACAGGACCGTCAAAGTCATAAGCAAAATCAAGGGCTTCGATCAGCTCCTCTTTATCCATCGGCGAGATCACGGTCATATTCGGAATATTGGTAAGATAAGAAATGTCAAATATTCCCTGATGCGTGTCGCCATCTCTTCCGACAATACCGCTTCGGTCTACCGCAAAGATAACCGGCAGATTGTTCAGGCAGACATCGTGAATGATCTGGTCGTAAGCACGCTGCAAAAAAGTCGAGTAAATCGACACGACCGGGCGCAGTCCGCCAGCCATAAGCCCCGCAGCAAACGTGACGGCGTGTTCTTCTGCAATCCCCACATCAAAAAAACGTTTGGGAAAGGCTTCGGCAAATGCCTTCACTCCGGTTCCGTCCGGCATTGCCGCACACACAGATACCAGTTCTTCATGCGCCTTACCATTTTCAAGCATCCAGTTTCCAAACACATCGGTATACGTTTCTGTCACCGTTTCCTGTACTTCTCCACTTCTCGGATCAAATGGCCCCACGCCATGAAAGATCGATGGATTTTCTTCTGCCGGACGATATCCTTTTCCTTTTTTTGTCACTACATGAATCAGAACCGGACGATTTTTCATCCGCGCAGCCGCCTCCAGTGCAGTCAAAATGCTTTCGACATCGTGCCCATCGATCGGACCGACATATACGATTCCCATTTCCTCAAAAAACATCCCCGGTACAAACAGGTGTTTCAACGAGTTTTTCGCATTCTTAATCGTTTCCGCCATCGACACACCGACATTCGGTATGCGGTCAAGACGTTCTTCGATATTTACTTTTAAATCATTGTATTTGCGGTTTGTACGCACTTTACCGAGGTATCTCGCCATGCCGCCTACGTTTTTGGAGATCGACATCTTGTTATCATTTAAGACCATGATCAGATTCGACTTCATCTGCTCTGCATTATTGAGTGCCTCAAATGCCATACCGCCGGAAAGTGCTCCATCTCCGATGACCGCTACTACTTTTTCATCACTGCCGCGCAGATCACGGGCTTTGGCAAGTCCCAGCGCGACTGACAGCGACGTGGAACTATGGCCGGTATTAAATGTATCCGCCGGATTTTCATGCACTTTCGGAAATCCACTCAATCCATCCAGCCGGCGCAGACTTCGAAAATCTTTCAGTCTTCCCGTCAGTATTTTATGAACATATGCCTGATGTCCTACATCCCATACCAGCTTATCTTTTGGAAAATCAAGAAAGAGATGCAGTGCCATTGTAAGTTCCACTGCTCCAAGATTTGAAGCAAGGTGTCCTCCGGTACGGCTTACATTTTTCACCAGTTGAAATCGGATCTCTTTTGCCAGTCTCCGGTATTCCTGCGGTGGAATCTTCTTTATATCATTTTCTTTTTTTATTTCATCGAGTAAACGGCTCATTCTCTCACTCTTTTCTCTCTTATTTGTCTCGGTTTATCATCCAGGTCATAAGTCCGGTAAGAAATTCTTTTTCTCCGGCAAATGTCTGGAGCAGTTCGATGGATTCTTCGGTATACTGTTTTACCTTTTCTTTCGCATTGTCCAGTCCGTGGATCGATACGTACGTTGTCTTTTCATTGCGTTCGTCCGAACCAACCGGTTTTCCAAGCGTCTGCTCATCGCCGATCACATCCAGGATATCATCCTGAATCTGAAATGCCACGCCAAGTCTGCGCGCACTCTTTTCCAATGTCTGAACCTCTTCTGCCGTACAGCCCGCAAGGATTCCCCCGATCATAAAACAGCTTTCTAAAAGGGCTGACGTTTTATTCACATACACATACAGTAACATGTCTTCATCGACAAAATTTCCATCTTTTTCCACATCCACGACCTGGCCTCCGACCATGCCGTAAATGCCGGCTTTGCGGGTAAGGACACGCAGAGCCTCTGCCGTCTGTGCCGGATGTTCTGCCGAAACTGCCTCAAATGCCTGAACCGCTGTCTCATAGGCATAATTTAAAAGGGCATCTCCCGCGAGAATTCCCATGGCTTCCCCGTATTTTTTATGTGTTGTCCATTTGCCGCGGCGGTATTCATCGTTGTCCATCGCCGGCAGATCGTCGTGTACAAGAGAGTACGTATGAATCATCTCGATTGCAGCCATAAACGGATGAATCAATGCATCGTCCGTCCCTCCGCACATATGGTAAACTTCCCGCATCAAAACCGGGCGGATTCTTTTTCCTCTGGCTTCCACACTGTATTCCATCGCTTCCAAAACCGTTTTCGGATATCCGGTCACTTCCGGAAGATAGGAAACTACGACATCTTCCGCTTCTTTTGCTCTTTCTTTCAGCATCTGCTCGATATTCATTCTTCTTCCTCCGCTTCCTGCTCCATCAGGATTTTAACTTTCTTTTCCACCTGATCGATGGCTTTATTTCCTTCGACAACCAGTTTCATTCCCTTCGAAAACGTTGCATACGCCTCTTCCAGAGAAAGTTTTTCATGCTCCATCGTCACAACGGTTTCTTCTAATTTTTCCATAATTTCTTCTAATTCCATTTATTCTTCCCCTTTCAAAGCCGGATTTTTCTCTTTTGCGGTCACTCTGGCTTCCAGTCTGCCATCTGCCACAAAAATACGGATCACATCGTCTTTTTTCACCCGGTCAACGCTGTCAAGCATCGCACCATCTTCGTTTTCCACATAAGCAAATCCGCTCTCCAACCGTTTCAATGGTGACAGCCCGTCTAATCTTCCGGAAAGCACTTGCAGCTCCTGCCGTTTCTGCTGGAGCATCCGGGTCATCTGCATCGTGATGCGGTCGCTCAGATCCGCGATATACTGTCGGTTTTGTGCGATCTGATTGGACGGATGATACAATTTTGTCTGCCGCTCCAGAAGTTTCATGCGGTCCCTTGCCATGCCGATGCGGTCCCTCATCCCTCGGATGAGATAACCACGGTAATCTGCGATCTGATCCAGCAAATGTTCTACATCATAGACCGCAAGTTCTGCTGCCGCCGAAGGTGTCGGGGCACGCAGGTCGGCTACATAATCCGCGATCGTCGTATCGGTCTCATGTCCAACCGCCGATATGACCGGGGTATGGCATTGATAGATTGCCTCTGCCGTCACTTCTTCATTAAATGCCCATAAATCTTCAATGGAACCGCCGCCTCGTCCGACAATGATCACATCAAGATCCATGGCATCCAGCGTACGGATTCCGGCCGCGATCGTATCGCAGGCTCCCTCTCCCTGCACCTTTGCCGGGTACAGGATCAACTGCACATACGGATTTCTCCGCGATGCAATATTGATAATATCATGAATGGCTGCCCCGGTCTTTGCCGTGACAACGCCAACCTTTTTTACATATTTTGGAATTTGTTTTTTGTGTTCCTCTGCAAAATATCCCTTTTGTTCCAGCTTTTTCTTCAACTGCTCGTACTTTTCCGCCAGCAGTCCTTCCCCCGCATGCTGAATGGTCTTCGCATACAGCTGGTATCTGCCATCGCGTTCATACACGCTGATCGTGCCGCCGATCAGAACTTCCTGTCCGTTTTCCAGACGAAACGAAAGCCTTCTGCGGTCCCCTGCAAACATCACGCAGGAAATCGCGGAAGCTGCATCTTTCAGCGTAAAATAAATATGCCCGCTGCTATGATACTTGCAGTTCGATATTTCTCCTTTTACAAATACAACCGCAAGTGCCTCCTCTCGCTGAAACATCATTTTGATGTACTGATTGACGGCAGATACGGTGTAAACCTGACCTCTATTCATTTACTATTTTCCCCAAAATTCCATTTACAAACGCAGCTCCGCCGTCTTCGCCATATGTTTTTGCCAGTTCAACGGCTTCGTTGACAGCGACTCCGACCGGAATCTCCTCATCAAATTTTGCTTCATAAATCGCCAGACGCAGGATCGCCAGTTCTTCTTTTCCGATCCGGTCGATCTTCCAACCATTGGAATGTTCCGAGATCAATTCATCAATCTCCGGAAGCTTGTCCATGATCTTTGCCACATGCTCCTCGATATATGCCTGATCTTTTTCTTTCCATTCTGCGGTTTCCATATAGGTTTCTTTTTGTTCATCAAACGGTTCCTTCCCATAAAATTCTCTCTGGAATAACAAGATAAAAACCTGTTCTCTGATTTCTCTTCTAGTCATATGCGTCCTCATTTCTTTTTATTTGTCTTTATGACACAACAAGAGTGCAACAAAGCGCCTTTTTTTCAAGCCGCTTCGCTGCATACTCTATCTGTGCATATTCTTTTATGCCTGTTCTTCCGCTGCAATTCCTGCGATACGGACATTGACTTTTTCCACTTCCAGTCCGGTCATGTTTTCAATGGCCTGTGATACTTTCTTCTGCACTTTCTCTGACACTTCCGGAATGCTGTATCCATATTTCAAAGTGACGGAAATTTCAACTGCTGCCTTATCTCCGGCAATTGTCACGCGGACTCCTTTGGAATAATTTTTCATCCCCAGTTTTCCTGCAATGTCATTGATGCTGCCACCAGCCATAGACTGTACTCCGTCTACCTCTGCTGCGGAAATCCCTGCGATAGCAGAAACCACATCACTTGCGATCTGCACTTCCCCGATGCTGTTTTTTGATCCAAATACTTCTTTTGCCATATCTGTCACCTCATCTATCTTTCCTTAAAAAACATTATATAGTACTAGTTTACCACATTTACTGTTTTTTGCCAACAGGAGAAATAACAATTTTATCAGAAGTACATTCTGCCTTTCTTTTTACGACATCTTCGATCTGGGCAATCTGCTGTTCTGTAAGTTCTTCCGCATTGACGATCACATCGACACTGTCGTTGACAATCGTTACGACGGTCTCATCAAATCCTTTGGCAGCAAGCAGGTTTTCCGTTGCTGTCTCTTTTTCATTGACAGCCGTCATGGCAACGATCTCATTCATTGCCTTTTCTTTTTGTGCATCGGATGCCGTCTTGCTGTTTACCAGTTCCAGAAGTGTCTCTTTGTTTTTGGCTCTTGTCTGCTCACGGGAAAGTTTGGCGGATTCAAAATAATCTGCTTTTACCGTGTTATTGACAAGCACTGCCTCTCCGGCATTTTCTTTGGATGCAACGTTTTCCGAATCCACTTGTTCTGCCGTCTGCGCTGCGGTGTCTTCCTCACTGATGTCTGCCACTTCGCTGTCATCTACGTTTTCCGCTGCGACATTTTCCTCCGTACTTTCTGCGCTCTCCTGTCCGGATTCGGTTTGTGCCGTCGTTCCGTCCCCGGTGAGATTAAGTGCCAGTTCTTCTTCCCCGGTAAGGCTCAGATAGCCGGCAAGAGCAACCATGACAACGAGCGCCGTTATGATAATCTGATTTTTTCGCAAAAGTTTTTTCACTTATTTTGCCTCCTTACTTTTCATTACTTTAATTTTATGACTTTCCACCGGAAATAATGCCGAAATTGCACCGATTATTTCCCGCTGCATCGCCGGACTGTCACCACCACTGCAAACCACCACGATACCTTCGATCTGGGGTTCGATCTCCTGCACCACATACGGCGAAGATTCTTTGGATTCTCCATCCAAAAGCACCGTCTCTTCTTCGGTCTTTGTATCGTCCTGAGTACTGTCTTTCAATGTTACTTTTTCCTTCGACGCCTGCAGGGTAAGCATGACATCTGCCTTTCCGACACCATCTACCTGTTCTAATATATCTTTTACTTGTTTTTCCATTTTTTCCTTGTACTGCTGCATATCGTCCGTTGTGCTTTGATCGTTTACGGTTTCCTTTTGGCTGTCCACCTGCCCGGACTGCTGTTCTCTCTCCTGCACGGAGATAAGTAACAGAAGGATTCCCACTGCAATTAAAAGTAAAATTTTTCCTTTTCCTGCCTTTTTTATCATCTGCCGGATATTGTCACTCCACGTCTCTTTCATATTGATCTTCCTGCCCTTCCTGCGTGATGAGTTTCTCCCGCTTTTCCCCGATGCGCTCTATCTCTTCCTGCATCTCCCGCGTATTCCGCTCTCTCTCGTACTTAAAAAAACACTCTTCCACAATATCTTCTTTTTTTAACTGCTGAAATAAAGGTGCCGCCACTACAAGAAGGATCAAAAGTCCTTCCATAAATTGGAAATATCGTCGGTATGCCGTACTGGAAAAAATATGAAGGAGCAGGGAAAATACAAGCATCACTCCGGTAATCTGTTTTACAATATCAAATATCTGTTCCATCGTTTCCTCCTTTAATTGGTCGCGGCAATAATGATCGTAAGGGTCAGTAAAAAAAGCACCGCCACCATAAATACAAGTTGAAATAATAATTTTCCACTGTCTGCACTTCCCTGAAATACAGCCACCATCCTCCGGTCTGCCACCGGCTGGGAAAAAGCTGCAACCACCCGGTACGTAAAGGTAAACAGGCCCAGTTTCAAAAGCGGAAGCAGACAGATCAATGCAATGGCAATGATCCCGCCAACCCCGATCGCACTTTTGATAAGAATTCCGCTTCCGACGATCGTATCGGTGACTCCACCGAAAACATTACCTACTCCGGGAAGACTCTCTGCTGCCCGAAAGACCGCACTTCGTTTTACCTGATCCAGCGCCGGCATCAAAAGCCCCTTGATTCCCTGATGGCCGAGCATGATGCCCAATATGATCTTGGTACCGACACGCACGATACTTTCCAGAAGCATCGCCAGTTTATCAAATTTTCCACCGGAAAGGGGATTCAATACCCGGAGCAGAAAATAAATCTGTATCATCGGCAGAAACAGATAATACAATACCGTCTCTGCCACACCGATCGTAGCCAGCGTCGCCTGATAAAACGCAAACGATGTCGCACTGCCGCTGCTCCACGTCAAAGCAAGGGAAAACGCCGGTACGAGGACTTTCATAAAAGAAAGGACTTGAAAAAGCACTTCTTTTGCCACGGAAAAGACGCCATAAAAAGCCGAAACCAGTATCGTAACAACGAGAAAATAGAGCATGTGAAATCCATTTTCTCCCAATTGTTTTTCGTACAGACTTCCCGTCAGATTTAAAAATATCCCGGATAAGACCGCGTAGAGAAGAAGGCGGAATACGAGCGTCTTGTGCTCGTCCCATTGGCTGATGGCTCCTTCACTTATGTATTGTGTAATTGTATCCCAGGATAATTCACTGTCCCCGCGGCATACATTTTCTACGTAATCACGGATAGAAAATGGAATCCCGGTATCGCTCCCTTCTTTTAACCGGTCGTCTATTTCATCCAGTGAAATACTCTCTTTAATTTCCTTTGAAATAGAACTTGTCTGATCTGCAGTTTCCGCGTAAACACTTACTTTACTGCCACTTAATAGAATTCCAATAACCATAAACAGGATCCATCTCTTTTTCATGGCATCATCTCTCCTATCGTCTCCAGCAGGGTCTGAAGTACCGGAAGGCTTACCACTACCATGCTCATTTTTCCAAAAAAATCCACCTGGCAGGCAATGGCATGCTGACCGGCATCTTTGCACAGTGTCGCCGTAAATTCAGATATGTATGCGATACCGATCATTTTCAGCACAACACCAATGTATTCCTCTTTGATACCGGTATATTCGGTTATCGTCCTGAACATGTCCACCATATATTCAAATTTCCGTATCGCATAAAAAAATACGATAATCCCAGTGACAAGGGCAATCCAGATACCGATCTCCCGGTGCATATTTCCCACCATTACCGCGAGCATCATACCCGCGATGGCAAACAAAGCAATCTGAATCATAAGTCAAACAACCTTTCTATCGTTTCAAACAGATCAACGATGTAGGGAACCACCCAGTACAACACGATCAAAAGTCCGGCAAGGCTTGTCAAAAATGCCTGTTCTTCTCTTCCCGACTGCCTTAGGATCTGATTGCATATCGTAACCAGTATTCCCACAAGCGCGATCTTAAATATAATTCCTATCTCCACTGTAAAACCTTCCTTATACAAGCAATATTGTAAGCATCACTCCCACCATAATACCGCATACATAGTATAGTTTCATCCGATTTTGCTTTTCTTTATTTCTCTTTCGTATCATCTCTTCGAGCTGTTTTAGCGCAAATGTCAAGCCCTCTTCTTTGGACTGTCTGTCATTGTCCGCAAGCTGCCTTCCGGTCTCTAGAAGCAGGCTCCTCGCCTCCGGCTCAAGCGCCGACGGCGGTATCTTTTTCTTTACCTGTCCACACCAAAGACTGGCAAAGTCACCCTGCTCTCTCTGCTCCATTTCTTCTGCCAGAGATAGAAAAAAGCAGCTCATCACTCCACGCGCGCGATTTCCAATTGTTTCCAGCAGATCCGGCATTGCTGAATGCAGATAGCGTAATTCTCCCTGCATCTGCATCAATGCTTTTCTTAACTCGATCAGATTACGCAGCCGTTCCATATACTGCCCGGCATAGTAGATTCCCATCGCAGCGGTCCCCAAAAACAATACCACACTTCCAACGATCTTATATATCATAACATTCCACTCCCCCTGTCCCCCGCACACTTGCGATCTGTCCGGGAGCTGCCCCCTGCTGCAGTAAGATATAGCACTCAAAATACTGCTTTTCAAACAGATCCTTCATGTCCGGCCGGCGTTTCCACTCTTCCCATCTTTCTCCATGCGCTGTCGCGATCACGCTGCATCCACATTTCAGCACTTCCTGCAGGGCAAGGATGTCCTGCTTTCCTCCGATTTCATCAACCACCAGTACTTCCGGCGACAAACTTCTCACCGCCATCATCATTCCAACGGCTTTCGGGCAGCGGTCCAGTACATCGGTCCGCGGCCCCACATCTTTTTGCGGTTCCCCCCGGTAACACCCGGCGATCTCACTCCGTTCGTCCACGATCACGACATTTTTCTTCGCATATTCTCCCGATATTTTCCTCGCCAAATCACGCAATATCGTAGTTTTTCCGCACCTTGGCGGTGCTATTATCAATGTATTTTTAATCCTATTGTCCTGCCACAAATACGGCAGTATCTTGTCCGCACATCCAAGTTTTTCATGAGAAATACGAATGTTAGCAAAAGAAATATTTTGTATGTATTTTACCTTTCCCTCTTCGACGACAACTTGTCCGGCAACCCCCACGCGGTGCCCTCCCGGTATCGTCAGATATCCCTTGGCAATCTCATCTTCAAATGCATACAGGGAATACCCACTCATATAATCCATCATTTCTTTCATATCCATCCGCGTCACCTGCGTATGCTCAATGCGGTGCTTTTTCCCATCGTACCACTCAACCGCCTGTCCGATACGGAACCGGATCTCCTGCAGTGCCTGCCACCTTCCCTGCAGACACTTTTCTATAACAGAACGGTATTTGTGCGGTATGACTTCAATGATATCTTGTCCCGGCATAATGATCTCTCCTTCACTGTTTTACTTGAATATATGCGATTATTTTTGGATTATGCTTGAAAGAATAAAAAAAATATGGTACTGTTTTATAGAGACAATGATTACTATTTTTTAGAAAACTATTTTTTAGAAAGGATAATATATATTATGGATTACGGATTAATTGGAGAAAAACTCGGACACAGCTTATCAAAACCGATTCACGAAAGTCTTGCTGACTACACTTATGACATTCACCCTCTGACTCGTGAGGAATTCAAGGTATTTATGGAGGAAAAACCATTTCGTGCGATCAATGTCACGATCCCTTACAAAAAGGATGTGATCCCTTATCTTGATTCAATGGATGACAACGCCAAAGCCATCGGCGCAGTCAATACAATCGTAAATAACGACGGAAAACTCCGCGGTTACAATACCGACTTTTCCGGTTTTGAGTACATGGTACTCCGTCACGGCATCACCTTGACGGACAAAAAAGTAATTGTTCTTGGAAACGGCGGTGCCGCTCAGGCAATCAAAGCCGTTGTCCGCAAACACAATGCAAAAAGCATGATCGTCGTAGATGTCATCGATGATGGAGAAGCAATTTCCTACAATGAATGTTTCGCCCACCACACCGACGCCGAAGTGATCATCAACACCAGTCCGGTCGGTATGTTCCCGAAAGTGGACGCTTCTCCGGTTGACCTTACGAAGTTCCCAAAATGCGAAGCTGTGCTGGACGTTGTCTACAATCCGCTCACCACTAAATTTGTCGCTCAGGCAAAAGAACTTGGCATGATTGGCGTCAACGGTCTGGAAATGCTTGTCGCTCAGGCAAAATATGCAGTTGAAATCTTCTTAGGAACGGAAATTGATGACGCCCGGATCCAGGAAATTTATGAAGATGTAAAAGAGTTGATATAGGAAATTTTTGGAAATTAAGAAAATGAGAAAGTGGGAAACCCAGCCTATGCGGAGCATAGGCTGGGGGACTTTTTAAGTTTAGAAAACTGCTAGGGGATAAATAATTCTGTGAAGAACACTCTAATAATTACAAGACGGTGTGAAATTTTTTCTGTAAATTCAGATCTTCTATGATAATTGATGTGGCTTAACGCAGATTTCTGCGGTTAAGCCATTGTTTATTTTATAGCAAAAATAAGCTGGTATGTCAAGAGCACCCAGAGAATTCTGGGCGTATATTTACTCTTGGTATTCCCTCTTTTACTGCTATATCTGCATTCTATCAGGGTACATGATTTCCAGTTCACCACGTACTTTTCTCCAGTTTCGGATTGGCATAGTCCATTTTTTGGCTATTTCAAAAGTTCCTAAATATAGCGCTTTCATCAGTGCTTGTGAGCTTGGAAATACGCTTCTTTGCTTATTCAGCCTACGATAGCATGAATTCAGCGATTCAATGGCATTTGTGGTATAAAATGCAGTACGGACCTCTTTGGAAAATTTGAATTCTCACTTGAGGTATTTTTAGGGATTTAATAACTGTTATATCGTGTTATAAAAATCTCGTCAAACCCTTGAAAATACTAAAGTTTTCGTGGGTGTCCTCTCCGTCACATCTTGTATCGTGTTATATCGTTCTACCCTTGTTTACGAACCCTCATAAGGGAAAAATAAGGGAAAGAAAATCTGGTAATAACTTATAACAAATTATGAAAATGGCAGTTGGAACTGGATGGAATGCTTATAATACATTTCTATGAAAGGACTGATAAGATGAGATTGATATATGCAGACTATAACCCTCAAACGAACAGTATTGATGTAACCACATTTGAAAATTACATATTACGGATTGATTGTAATAAGGCAGAGGCTGGATTAAGAACAACTCCTTGCTCACAAAATTCGCTGAATGCATTGGCAATAGATGAGCCACTTGAGTATGCTCGACTTGCTTTAGACGGTGAAATGCAAGCGTGGGTGGATGCGATTGATAGTTTGGAAGTATGGTAATTTTGATAAATATTGGTAGAATATCTATATTTGGTGTGATAAAATTCTTAAGTGAAGTATCACAGATTGAGCAATAAAAAGAGCAACTGATGAA
>ERZ808252.499-NODE-499-length-37526-cov-5.598089_pt1 | contig 37526 bp, 33 predicted proteins | sample MGYA00521242_ERZ808252 | MGnify/ENA primary metagenome ERZ808252 (study PRJEB31516, sample SAMN03275581) | gut metagenome | biome: mammalia-associated habitat; material: feces | host: Papio cynocephalus | place: Kenya | collected 2012-08-07 ...
GATATTCGACTTTTTATTTCGCCGGTTTATTCAGTAAAGAACACTCTGACGCAAAAGGCGGAGAGAAAAATTTCGCGTATAGCAGCCGGGAATCATGTGCATTGTTCTGATTTTTGCTCTTCTCCTGTGTTTATGAGAGATTCCACGTTGTTTAAAGATGCCTCGCACTTGAACGACAAAGGCGCACGGGTGTATACCGAACAGGTGTTGAAAGAACTGGTAAGCGAATGAAGTGTACGGAAATGTAGTGACGGTGCAGGAGTGAAAGTCGCGATGTGCTGCAACTGTAGATTCAAGAATAATGGAGTCCTTTGACAAAAATAGAATGCCGCGACCGGCTATTCAGTGTTGCATACATCGCAAAACCGTATTTGTGCGTGCGTAAGTTTTGATTCCGGCGTTGCGAAGTTAAGCATAAGAGGTCGTCGGATACAATCTGAGGGCTTCCAATGTACAATCCGGGAGGCTCTAAGATTGTAGATAGGAAGCTCCCGGATTATATGTGGCGACCCTTGAAGCCGTATTTCGTCACTGCCTTTCTGCAATGTTGTCTTTTCCTGTCACGTATGTTCTGTTGCAGCCACAACAGATATGCAGAAACCTGTAAAAGGTATATCCCTCACATATGCCAAAGCGAGCATTTTTTTTACCAAAGACAACGGAATATACGACAAAGCGAGCGTGAATTATCAAGTCGAAAATTTTTCGTCATGTAAACCGGTGCGGTGGTTGCATTCGTGTTTTCAGACATTTTCAGGGTGGCCGGTTATCGGCTTCTTTGTTCAAAATAAAGGGCTCCTGGCGTTAGTGTATTTCAACTGCAGTTTAAAAAGACGTTTGTTCCATAGGAAAATTGTAACTTTGCATGTTAAAAGAGACCGCATCGAATGGAACAGCAAGTATTGTCGGGCATGACATTGCCGGAGTTGCAACAAGTGGCAGCTGAGTTGAATTTGCCGAAATTTACGGCAAAGCAGATGGCTGCGTGGATATATCAGAAACAAGTCTTCAGTATTGACGAGATGACCAACTTGTCCAAGACAGCGAGAAAAGAGTTGGGGGCGCGTTTTATTTTAGGCCGTTCGCATCCTGTCGAAACGGTCGTTTCGGTTGATGGTACTGAAAAATATTTGTTTAAGACGTTGTCGGGCAAATACGTGGAGACAGTATATATTCCGAGCGGCGACAGGGCAACGCTTTGCGTGTCGTCGCAGGTGGGTTGCAAGATGGGGTGCAAGTTCTGCATGACGGGGCGTCAGGGTTTTCAAGGACAGTTGACCACGGCGGATATCTTGAATCAGATATATGGCATTCCTCATTTTGACAGACTAACCAACATTGTGCTGATGGGGCAGGGCGAGCCTTTTGACAATACGGATGCCGTCTTGGCTGTGTGCAAACTGTTGACGGCTGATTATGGGCTGGCATGGAGCCCCAAACGCATTACGGTCTCGACGGTAGGGTTGATGCATGGCTTGCGTCGCTTTCTTAACGAATGTGACTGCAACATAGCAGTAAGCCTTCATTTCCCCACGGCCGAACAGCGTGCCCAATGGATGCCTGCCGAAAAGGCTTATCCCATCGGGAAGGTGATTGAACTGTTGAAGAATTATGATTTTTGCAAGGACTTGCGGCCGGGCGAAGTGCGTGATGGTAGCCATCAGCGTCGTCTTTCGTTTGAATATATCATGTTTAAGGGCGTGAACGATTCTCAACAGCACGTACAGGCTTTGGCGGCTTTGCTCAAGGGATTGGACTGCAGGGTGAATCTGATACCGTTTCATAGCATTCCAGGAAGCCCTCTGCGAGGTGTTGATCCAGAGCAGATGAAGACGTTTCGCGACAGTCTGACGCATCGTGGAATCTATACAACTATTCGTGCTTCTCGCGGACGTGACATCGAGGCCGCATGCGGTTTGTTAACTACTTCGCGGCAGATGCAGAAAAAACGGCAGGCAGAGGAAAGGCTGCAGAGCCAAGAAATGTAATTTAAATAAGTAGTATGAATCATGGATGAAAGGACAATAAGGGTGGGAATCACCCACGGAGATACCAATGCCGTTGGCTACGAGCTGATTCTGAAAGCTTTTGCCGACGAGGCTTTGAGCGAGTTGTGCATACCTGTTGTGTATGGTTCGCAAAGAGTTGCTGCGTACCATCGCAAGGCATTAGGTCTTGACACCGGTTTTACTGTGGTCCCATCGGCTGCAGAGGCCGAGAGCGGACGGTTGAATATGGTGTCGTGTTTTGAAGATGAAATAAAAATAGATCTGGGACTTCCGACTCCCGAAAGTGGCCGCGCGGCCATGCTGTCTTTGCAGAAAGCTCTTGAAGACTATCGGAATGGTGATATAGACGTGTTGGTCACCTGCCCGATTAATAAGAAGAACATCTATTGTGACGATTTTCGTTTTATCGGTCATACAGACTTCTTGGAGCATGAGGCAGGGGAAGGCAAAGAGGCTTTGATGATTCTAATGAATCAGGTGATGCGTGTGGCGTTAGTTACGACCCATATGCCATTGAAAGATGTAGCCGGAGCTATTACTCAGGATAAGATAGAGCGTAAGATATCCATTTTCAACGAATGTTTGCATCGTGACTTCACGATATCAATACCTCGTATAGCTGTTTTGTCGTTGAATCCTCATAATGGAGATGACGGTTTGTTAGGAAATGAAGAGAAAGATGTGATAATTCCTGCGATAGAGTCAATGCGTGGAAGGGATATACAGTGTTTTGGGCCTTATTCGGCTGATGGTTTTTTTGGTGCCGGTTTATATTGCCATTTCGATGGCGTTTTGGCCATGTATCATGATCAGGGATTGGCCCCTTTTAAGGCACTGTCTATGTCTGACGGTGTAAATTATACAGCCGGTTTGCCAATTATACGGACTTCACCCGATCACGGGACGGCTTTTGATATTGCAGGCCAGGGCAAGGCTGACGAGAATTCGTTCAGACAGGCCATCTATACGGCTATTGACATATGGCGCAACCGTCGCCGTCAGGAAATGGCCGAGGCACATCCTTTGAAAATCGTTCCTCCTGAGCGCGACAGCAAGACATATTCGCAACGGAACGTGCAACACGAGATAGAATAATGAAGTTTGCGATTATTGCAGCCGGTGATGGTTCGCGTCTGGCTCAGGAAGGCGTGGAAGTGCGCAAGCCTTTAGTAAGGCTGAACGGAGAAATGATGATAGAGCGGCTGATTCGGATATTTATCAATCAAGGAGCCACCGGGATTGCTGTAATCATCAACAGCAAAATGCCCGAAGTGGCAGATTATATGCAAAAGAAACAAAAGGAAATGGTTGATTCATCCTGTCCTATTGATTTGGTGATAAAATCAACTCCAAGTTCGATGCATAGCTTTTACGAGTTGAGCCCTTATCTGGATGGTGAACCATTTTGTCTGACAACGGTTGATACAGTATTTGCAGAACAGGATTTTTCTGCTTATATCTCTTGTTTTAAAGAATGCAATGCTGACGGTTTGATGGCCGTAACAGATTATATCGATGATGAAAAGCCCCTTTATGTGGCTACAGATGAAGAAATGAATATTACAGGCTTTTATGATGAACAGCATGGATGCCGGTTTATATCCGGAGGCATTTATTGTTTGCGGCCGAAGGCATTGAACGTGCTGGCTCTTTGTATTGAAAAGGGACAAAGCCGGATGCGTAACTATCAGCGCTGTCTGGTAAGTGAAGGCTTGAAGTTGAAAGCCTATGCGTTTCCAAAAATATTGGATGTTGATCATGCCGGTGATATAGGCAAAGCCGAAGAATTTCTTAGCAATCAGGAATGACGACATTTGCAGGCATTATTCGTTCAACGGAATTTTCTCCGAATTCAAATGATTTGGCCATTATGCGAAAGGTGGCCGAGAAGTTGGAGAGCCGCTCGGCAACGGTATTCCTTGAAACAGAAGCGGAATTTGCCGAGGATGCGGAATTTGCCGATGCCTATTTTTCGATGGGGCGTGAGGAAAAGACTTTGAAAAAGCTGGCTGCCATTGAGGAGACAGGGAGGACGGTTGTCAATTCGACCTCCGGTGTTCGCAATTGCGCCCGTCCTGTCATTACGGATTTGATGCAGAGAAACGGAATTCCTGTTCCCCAAAGTTTTACATGGGATGTCCGCCTTGAATCGCTTCCGGAAGGTGTTATTTATCCCTGTTGGGTGAAACGCGGAGATTCATGTGCCAAACAAAAAGAGGATGTTTGCTTTGTCTGTAACGAAAAAGAATTGCGGCAAACAATAGCCGATTTTAAACGCCGCGGCATTTTTGTCGCTGTCTATAACCGGCATTTGGCGGGTGATGTCATAAAATTTTATGGCGTTGCGGCAACTGACTTTTTTTATTGGTATTATCCTACTCTCGGAACCGATTGTCATGGAAAATTCGGTTTGGAAAAGATTAACGGGCCGGCTCATCGTTTTCCTTTTGATGCGCAGGCCTTGAAGCGTGATGCCGATAGAGTGGCTGTTATCTCGGGAACTCCCGTATATGGTGGCGATTGCATTGTCGATTCTGAAGGCTGTTACCGCATCATTGATTTTAATGATTGGCCCAGCTTCTCGTGTTGCCTGGATGCCGCTGCCGAAGCAATAGCGAATTATTTATTATCTCAAATCAAGTAAAATGGCAATTACCAAAGGTGATATACAATCAACGTTCAAGTCAAAAGACACGGAAGAATGGTTGGACGTTTACTTTACCCGTCCGGTTGGCTATCTGTGGGCTCGTTTCTTCAATCATTTCGGCGTCCATCCCAATGTCGTGACTGTCCTTTCGATTATTTTGGGAGTTTTGGCCGGTTGCATGTTTTATTACAGGGATTTTACGCATAATATCTTAGGCGTATTGTTGCTGATGTGGGCCAATTTCTATGACAGTTGCGACGGGCAGCTGGCTCGAATGACGGGGAAAAAGACTCATTGGGGACGAATGCTTGACGGGTTTGCAGGCGATGTGTGGTTTTTTGTGATTTATGTAAGTATCAGCTTCAGGCTGATGAATCAGACGATACCTTTCACCACTCATGAGTGGTCGTTTTGGATTTTCTTGTTGTGTGCTTTTTCGGGCATCATTTGTCATGCCCGTCAATGCCAGTTGGCAGATTATTATAGGAACATACATATGCATTTCATGTTGGGTGTTTCGAGTGAATTCGATACTTCTGCGCAACAGGAGGCATTGCTTGAGCAGACGCCTAAGAAAGGGAACTTCTGGTGGCGTGCCTTTTTGAAAAGCTATGTTCGTTATACCAAAGCTCAGGAAAAGTTGACGCCTCATTTCCAAAGGCTCATGAATGTGATAAGAAATGAGCGTGGCGGAAAGGTTTCACCGCAGTTTTGCTCCGATTTCAGAAAGCAGAGTCTGCCTTTGATGAAGTATGCCAATATCCTGACATTTAATTGTCGTGCCATTACTTTGTATATAGCCTGTTTGGCCGATATCCCCTGGCTCTATCCTCTGGCCGAGATTTTTTTGTTTTCTTCATTGTCGCTTTACATGCAGCACAGGCACGAAAGTATGTGTGAGGATTTTTGTGTAAGGTTGAAAAACGGTGAGTATCCGAACCAATGAAGGCACTGTATCGAAATATCTTCTTCTTGTTAGGGCTCATTGCCGTGGTTGTGATGTTGCTTACATTCGACATGGACTATCGCGAATTGTGGCATCAGATAAAGAGGGCCGGTTACTGGTTTTTTGCAGTAGTAGGCATTTGGCTCATCATCTATCTGTTCAATACCTTGTCATGGTTCTGCTTGATTAAGAACGGAAAAACTCCTTCTCCGGTCGGTTTTTGGCGCACATATAAGCTCACGGTTTCAGGTTTTGCCTTAAACTATGCCACTCCCTTTGGCTTGATGGGTGGCGAGCCTTATCGAATCATGGAATTATCGCCTTTTCTTGGTGCCAAGAGAGCCACTTCGTGTGTGATACTATATGTGATGATGCACATATTCTCTCATATCTGTTTTTGGCTGGCTTCCGTTTTGCTCTATATTATAATGTATAAGGTATCTTTTGCCTCCGGCATATTGCTTGCTGTCGTAACCGTGTTTTGTCTGTTGTGCATTTATTTTTTCATGAAAGGCTATCGCAACGGCATGGTGGTAAAAACCTTCAGGCTGTTGCGCCATATTCCATTTGTAAAGCATTGGGCGGATAGATTTTATGAAGACAAGAAGGAAGCGTTGCAGCAAATCGATGCCCAAATAGCCGAATTGCATCGCCAGCGTAAGGCTACGTTTTATAAATCGTTCTTTTTTGAATTCACTGCGCGCATATTGACGAGCGCAGAGATTTTCTTTATTTTGAAAATACTCACCCCCGATGTCAACTTTTTTGATTGCGTGCTGATAATGGCTTTTACCTCATTGTTTTCCAACCTGTTTTTCTTTTCACCCATGCAGTTGGGCGCGCGTGAAGGCGGTTTTGCTTTGGCAGTAAGCGGTTTGTCCCTTTCGGGCGCCTTTGGTGTCTATGCCAGCCTGATAACGCGGATCAGGGAATTGATATGGATTGCAATAGGGGTGATATTGATGAAGTTTGGCAACAGCAGAAGACTATAAAAAATGGAGAGATTGAATAAATGCAACATTCAGGGGCTGCTATTCGATTATGGCGGCACACTTGACACAAATGGCCGGCATTGGGCGAACGTCCTGTGGGAGAGTTACAGGCGCATGGCTGTACCTGTAACCGAGGAACAGTTTCGCTCGGCTTATGTGTATGGTGAAAGGGCTTTGGCCAAATCACCGATAATCGGCATGGACGACAATTTTCATGTATTGCTGTTGAAAAAAGCCCGGATAGAGCTTGCTTTTCTTCGTGAACAGGGCTTTTGGAAAGCCGATGCGGCCGATGCAAGTAGTGCGGCAGAAAGAATTGCCGCCTATTGCTACGAATTTGTATGCCGTCAGCTGCAACTTTCGCGGCATGTCCTCGAACAGCTTTCACCTCACTATCCCATGGTGATGGTGACCAATTTTTATGGCAACATGAAAAGCGTGCTTGCCGACTTCCATCTCGACACTTTTTTCTCTTCCGTTGTTGAATCAGCGCTTGTAGGTGTGCGCAAGCCCGATCCGGCGATCTACAGGAAAGGCACAGAAGCTTTGGGACTGCTTCCCGGCGAGACTTGCGTGATAGGAGATTCGTTTGACAAGGATATAGTTCCGGCGCATGCCTTAGGCTGTCATACCATTTGGCTGAAAGGCGAGGAGTGGAAACCCGAGGAACACGACACCTCGTTGGCCGATGCCGTAATAACAGGCATAGAACAGCTGCCCGGAGTGTTGCTTGGAAATCTTAGACGCAGAAAATAGCGCAAGCAGCAAAGAAAATCTGAAAAGGAAGGCTGTCAATTACGCTACAGATGGTGTGTTCGTAAAGTCAGACTGATGGCAATTGGTAAAAAGTGCCTGTCATATGGTCAAAAAAGATACAGCAAGTGATATTGTAAACAGGGATTTGCAACAATGGCAATAAAAAAACAATCATTGTGGTTGATAGAATTAATAAATATGGCTATATTTGCGTTTGAATTGAAACGCAAGTAGAAATATTGGCTCAAGAATCAAACAAAGGAATATTATTAAAACATCATAAATCATGAAGAACAATGGAATAGCACCTGCTAAAGGCAAATTGGGCATAATGGTAGTTGGCTGCGGAGCCGTGGCAACCACATTTATGACGGGTGTCTTGATGGTGCGCAAAGGGTTGGCCAAGCCTATTGGCTCGATGACACAATATGACAAGATGCGTGTTGGCAGAGGTGCCGACAAGAAATATCTTCACTATTCGGAAATCGTACCTTTGGCCAAGCTGGACGATATCGTGTTCGGCACATGGGATGTTTATCCGCAGAATGCCTATCAGGCTGCGATGTATGCCGAAGTATTAAAAGAGAAAGACATCAATCCGGTGCGCGATGAATTGGAAAAAATCGTGCCGATGAAAGCCGTGTTCGATAAAAACTATGCAAAGCGTCTTGACGGTGACAATGTAAAGGATTGCAAAAGCCGCTGGGAGATGGTAGAAGCTTTGCGCGACGACATCCGTACTTTCAAGAAAGCCAACGATTGTGATAGAATCGTAGTGATATGGGCTGCATCAACGGAAATCTACGTTCCCGTAGATGAAAAAGTGCATGGAAGCCTTGCCGCTCTCGAAGCCGCCATGAAAGCTGACGACCGCGAGCACATCGCTCCTTCCATGTGTTATGCCTATGCAGCATTGACAGAAGGTGCCCCATTCATAATGGGTGCCCCTAACACAACAGTCGACATTCCTGCCATGTGGGAACTGGCCGAAAAGACAAAGATGCCTATCGCCGGAAAAGACTTCAAGACCGGCCAGACGCTCGTCAAGAGCGGATTTGCTCCCATCATAGGGACGCGTTGCCTTGGCTTGAGCGGATGGTTCTCGACCAATATCCTTGGAAACCGCGACGGCCTTGTATTGGACGAGCCCGACAATTTCCGTACAAAAGAGGTGAGCAAGCTGTCAACACTTGAAACCATTTTGAAAGCCGACGTACAGCCGGATTTATATACAGATTACTATCATAAGGTAAGAATCAACTATTATCCGCCGCGCAATGACAACAAAGAAGGGTGGGACAACATCGATATCTTCGGATGGATGGGCTATCCCATGCAGATAAAAATCAATTTCCTGTGCCGTGACTCGATTTTGGCAGCTCCTTTGTTGCTCGATTTGACACTGTTGAGCGACCTTGCAGCGCGTGCCGGCCGTTATGGCATACAGCGCTTCCTGAGCTTCTTCCTCAAGAGCCCGATGCACGACTATACAAAAGGCGAAGAAGCCGTGAACAACCTGTATCAGCAGTATACCATGCTGAAGAATGCAATCCGCGAGATGGGCGGATACGAAGCTGACGAAGAAATAGATTAAACAACATACAAGACAGGCAACAGGCCTTTTAATGAATCAGTTAAGCGGCCGTTGCCTGTCTTTGTATATGTATGTCTTTACAGATTGAAACTTCCTTGCATGAAGGAGGCTCGGCCTTTCATCGTTATAAATGATAAAAACTGCTTTCCCGTAAACTACAAGAAAACCATATGCTCCTTTTCCAAAATTCGAAATACCATTTTACCTATTCAAAAACCGGCATTTGCAAGCATGGCACATTCAGAATTAAATTGTTGCTTGTAGCGATTTTGCTGTGTGTCTTCCAAGCGGCTGAAGCACAGCGAGAAGCGCGCATAACAGGAGTGGTGACCGATGCGAAGACGGGACTTCCCATCCCTTATGCTTCGGTTCACTATCAGGGAAAGACAGCCGGAACGACAACCGACTACGAAGGAAAATTTTCGGTGGTAAGAATAAATGATGCCTTGCTTGACATTGCCATCATCGGTTATGGAAAACAGACAGTGAAAGTAACAAATGCCACAACAACCCTTTCGATAAAACTCAAGGAAGTAGAGCGGATATTGGGCAATGCCACCGTCAAGGCCAAAAAACAGAAATATAAGCGAAAAGACAATCCTGCCGTTGAACTGATGCGCAAGGTGATTGCGGCCAAAGGCCGGAATGACCTGCATAGACACGATTTTTTCAGTTACAGCAAATATCAGAAGATGACATTTGCCGTCAACGAGTTTACTGAAAAGGTGTATAGCGATGCCAACTTCAAGAACATGCCGTTTTTGAAAAACCATGTAGAGACTTGTCCTGAGACAGGCAAGCTGATTTTGCCGGTTTCTGTACAGGAAACCATGTCAAGGCATATTTATCGCAAGGATCCCGAATCGGAAAAGGATATTATTACCGGCAAACGCGAAGAAGGTGTCAACCAGCTCCTTAATACCGGAGACATTCTCAATACGCTTCTGGAGGATTGCTTTACGGATGTTGACTTGTACAAAGACAATGTGCGTTTGTTGCAATATCCTTTTATCAGTCCCATATCGGATCATCTAGCTCTCAGTTTTTATCGTTACTTTATCGTTGACACACTGATGGTCGATAACGACAAATGTATCGAGGTGTCGCTCACACCGAGCAATCCGCAGGATTTTGGCTTTATGGGAAGCCTTTTCATTATGGCCGACAGCACTTATCGTCTGCGTCGTGCCAGCTTGGAAATACCGAGACGCTCGGATGTGAATTTTGTGGAGCATCTGAACATAGATCAGGAGTTTGTTACACTCCCGACAGGTGAGCAGGTATTGTCGAGCGACAAGATGACAGTTCAAATGAAGCTGGCCAACTTTCTGAGCAAGTTCCAAGTGCAACGAGGCTCGTATTATTCAGATTACAGCCTGTCGGAAATACCTACGAAAGAGTTCAAATTTTCGGGGCCTCAGATGACAGATCCGAATGCACAGATGCGCGACCGCGCATTTTGGCAAGACAAACGCCCCGTGGGGCTTACAAAGAGCGAGGACGACATGGGCGGTCTTATAAAAAGCATGGAGCAGATGAAGAATTTCAAACTGTTCCTGTTTGTGGGAAAAGCCTTTATCGAGAATTTTGTTGAAACAACTACATCTCCCGAACGCCCGAGCAAAGTTGATATCGGTCCGGTCAACACAATGATTTCCCAAAACTTCATTGACGGTCTCAGGCTGCGCCTCAGTGCACAGACTACGGCCAATCTGAACAAACATCTATTTGGAAAAGGATATTTGGCCTACGGCTTTCGCGACAAACGCTGGAAAGGGCTGGGCGAATTTACCTACTCGTTCAATGAAAAAGCTTATCTGCCTCGCGAATATCCGATGAACAACCTTGTGATTTCATATCAGTCGGATGTAATGTCACCGTCAGACAAATTCATGCCGACCGATAAGGATAATGTCTTCACCTCGTTCAAGTTTACGAAAGTAGATCAGATGATGTATTTCAACCGCCTGAAATTGAAATACCAGAAGGAATGGCAGTTTGGCTTGCGATTTGAAACGGAATTCAATAAAGAGCGCGATGAAGCCTGTGGAAAACTTTTCTACCAGAATATGGATGGTAGCGGACGTCCTTCGCAAGACGCCTCCTTGTATCAGCGTTATTTGAACACCACCTCGTTTACCCTGGGCGTCCATTTCCAGCCAAAGGCGAAGTATATCAATACAAAGCAACGCAGAATAACAGTCAACCGTGATTCGCCTATCATGTCGTTGTATCATACGACTGGCTTTAAAGGCTTCTTGGGTGGCGACTATACCTATAACTTTACGGAGGGACATTTGTACCAGCGCATTTGGGTGCCGACAGCCGGAAAAATAGATATACATCTCAAGGGAGGTGTCCAATGGGACAAAGTGCCATTTCCGTTGCTTATCATGCCGGCGGCCGATTTGTCTTACATTATAGAGGATGAGACATTCAGTATGATAAACAACATGGAGTTTTTGAACGACCGGTATGCATCGCTCATGGCCTCGTGGGATTTAAACGGAAAGATCTTTAATAGGATTCCGTTGATTAAGAAATTGAAATGGCGTGAATACATAGGAGTGAACGCCCTATGGGGAACGCTTACGGATAAGAACAATCCGTTTAAGAATCCACACGATAGCCGTCTGATGTATTTCCCGGGTCATTTTGATGCAGATGGAACCTATAATTATTCTTCTACCGTTATGGATCCGAAGAAGCCTTACTATGAGTTGGTTTTTGGCATACACAATATTTTCAAAGTGATACATGTGCAAATGGTAAGGCGCATGAATTATCTGGACAATCCAAAAGCAAAAGAGTGGGGCTTTCGTTTTATGTTTCGTATGACATTCTGATAATATGCGAATGAAGAAAATAGAAGAATGCCCTCCCGTGTTTATGCAAGAAAGTTTGTATTTTTGCCGCAAATAGAAGAGAAATGGATGAGACAGCCCTGCAAAATATAAAATTGCGTTATGAAATAGTAGGCAATTATGAAGGCCTTAACAGAGCATTGGATATAGCATTGCAAGTTGCCAAGACCGACTTGTCTGTGCTTATTACAGGTGAAAACGGAGTCGGAAAGGAAGTGTTTCCACGCATTATTCATGACAATAGTCTGCGTAAAGGAAAAAAATATTTTGCAGTCAATTGCGGTAGCATACCCGAAGGGACAATCGACTCCGAACTGTTCGGTCATGAAAAAGGAGCCTTTACGGGAGCAGTCGATTCACGTGAAGGCTATTTTGGTGCTGCAAACGGCGGCACCCTCTTTCTTGACGAAGTGGGCGAACTTCCCATGCCGACGCAGGCACGCTTGCTTCGTGTGCTCGAAACAGGTGAGTACATACGCGTAGGTGCAAGCGAGGTAAGGAAAACAGATGTGAGGATAGTTGCTGCGACCAATGTCAATATCCCGAAAGCTATTAGCGAGGGCCGTTTCCGCGAAGATTTGTACTATCGCTTGAATACCATACCCATAGCCATTCCGCCCTTGCGCGAACGAGGAGAGGATATTGCCCTGCTGTTTCGCAAGTTCTCCCTCATGATGAGCGAAAAATATCACATGCCTCCCATCCGTTTGACTGAGGCTGCCAAGCAATGCCTTATAGATTACAGATGGCCGGGTAACATCAGGCAGCTTAAGAACATAACAGAAAACATGTCGGTGACTTCGGAAGAGCGCGAGATTACACTTGACATATTGAAACGCTACATTCCGCAAGACAGCGAGACAACGCAATTGGTGTCCATGAAGCCCTCTGAATCGGTTCACAGCTACGAGAATGAAAGAGATATCCTGTATAAAATACTCTTTGATCTGCGCCGCGATGTTACCGAGCTGAAAAACATAGTAAACAATCGGCATGCCGTGGAGAAGCAGGCCGAGATGCCCGTTGTATCTTCTTTTCCGCAGAAGATAGTAGAGAACCGCAATATACATCCATCTGATGAATATGTTGAGGATGCCGGAGAAGCTGTTTCCATGGACGATATGGAGCGTGATGCTATCCGCAAGGCCTTGTCGAGACACGGAGGAATGCGCAAGGAGGCAGCCCAAGAACTTGGCATTTCAGAACGTACACTATACCGAAAAATAAAAGAATATGGACTTGACTAAATCAAAATACTGGTTAATGAAACTATGTATGTCGGTTGCCGCTTTGTGGGTAATGTCAGGCTGTTCGGTTTCCTATAAGTTCAATGGCGCGTCAATTGATTATAATACAGTCAAGACAATTCAGTTTAGTGACTTCCCGCTGCGTTCCGCATATGTTTGGGCTCCCATGCATGCAATGTTTAACAATGAATTGCAGGATATCTATTCCCGTCAGACCAAATTGCGGCAAGTGCGTCGTAATGGCGATCTACAGCTGTCGGGCGAGATTGTTGAATACAGCCAATACAATAAAGGTGTTTCGGCCAATGGAACCTCTTCGCAAGTGCAGCTTAAACTGACAGTCAATGTGCGTTTCACAAACAACAAAAAGCATTCAGATGACTTTGAGCGCAAGTTTACAGCAACGACAGAGTATGATTCTTCACGCCAATTGACGGCTGTGCAGGAAGAATTGGTGACACAGATGATTAAAGACATAACGGAACAGATTTTCAATGCAACCGTAGCAAATTGGTAGTCCTTTGTTGGTGTAAAAACGAACCAGATGGAGATAAAGACAATAGACCTTATACGCAACAGCGAGCTGCTAAATCAAGTTACCATAGACTATTTGCGCAAGCTGATAGTGCGTTATCCTTATTATCAGACATTGCGCTTGCTGTTGCTTGAGAACCTGTATAAGGTTCATGATACGCAATTCAATGAAGAGCTGCGACATTCAGCCCCATTGTTAGCAGACCGCAGCGTACTGTTCCAACTTGTGGAGGGAGAGCATTACGAAATAGAGCAGCAGGTGGCAGAAAATCCGGTTGGAGCTGAATCAGGCGATAGGACTCTATCGTTGATAGACGAGTATCTGTGCGATGTTCCGCAAGAAAAAGCCGCGCGTAAAACAACATCTGTAGAAGCTGCACAGGATTACGCTACCTATCTTATACAATTAGACGAAGAAGAGGAAAAAGCACTTTATCCGAAAGCTGCAAGGGCAGGTGACGAGGAAAAAACACCGGCGCGAAAACACCGTATAGTCTTGACTGAAAAAGATGACAGTGAAATGCAACTGCCAAGCGAAGAGGAACCGCAAAAAGAAGATTTCTTTACAGAAACATTGGCGCAAATCTATATCCGACAGCACAAATATGAGTTGGCTTTGGAAATTATAAGGGCACTAAGCTTGAATAATCCAAAAAAAAATAGTTACTTTGCAGACCAAATAAGATTTTTGGAAAAGCTGATACTGATAAATAAAAATAAAGTATAGATAATGTATAACGTATTTATTGTTCTAATTGTAATTGCATCCATCTTGATGATACTTATTGTGCTGATTCAAGAGTCTAAGGGAGGCGGTCTTGCTTCAGGCTTCTCTTCTTCAAATCAAATAATGGGTGTAAGAAAGACAACGGATGTAGTTGAAAAAACAACATGGGGGCTGGCAATTGCTTTGATGCTTCTGAGTGTGGCATGTGCCTATACAGCTCCATCGAAATCGGGTGCTTCGTCTGTATTGACCAAGCCAAATGCAACGGCATTGCCTACCGTTCCCGCAGCCAATCAGCAGCCAGCACCGGCAGCTCCAGTGCAAAATGGAGCCCAAGGCCAGGAAACTCCGGCAGCAGGCCAATCGCAAGCACCGATTGGCAATCGCTAATATCGAAAAGCTCTTATCTGAGATTTTATAACAGAGGCTGCCGAACGCACACGTGTGAGGTGACCTCTGTTTGCTTATGTATAATCTGTTAGTTTGGTCTTGAATGAATATTGCGGTTATCGGAACGGGATATGTGGGTTTAGTTTCCGGGGCTTGTTTTGCCCAAATGGGAAATGATGTTACGTGTGTCGATGTTGATGCTGAAAAAATCGAAAATCTGCAACAGGGCATCATTCCCATATATGAACGAGAACTGGATGCATTGGTACAGAACAATTATCACGCGGGACGCCTTCATTTTACAACGCGTCTTACAGATTGCCTGGATAGTGTAGATTTGGTTTTTACCGCAGTAGGGACACCGCCTGACGAAGACGGGAGTGCAGATTTAAGCTATGTGTTGTCTGTGGCACGCGAAGTGGGACAAAATATGAGCCATTATTTGGTTCTTGTAACCAAAAGTACAGTTCCTGTCGGTACAGCGGAAAAAGTTCGAAGTGTCATTCTCGAAGAACTCCAAAAACGTGGAGTGAATATTCCTTTCGATGTAGCCAGTAATCCCGAATTTCTTAAGGAAGGCACGGCAGTAAAGGACTTCATGAGCCCCGACCGTGTTGTTGTCGGCGTTGACAGTGAACGTTCAAAGGAACTTCTTACGCGTCTTTATCATCCTTTTTTGTTAAACAACTTCCGAGTTATATTTACCGACGTGCGTTCTGCAGAAATGATCAAGTATGCGGCCAATAGCATGCTTGCCACACGTATTAGTTTCATGAACGAAATTGCAAACCTATGCGAGCTTGTCGGCGCAGATGTTAACATGGTCCGCAAGGGTGTTGGCGCGGATTTGCGTATAGGCTCAAAGTTCCTTTATCCAGGTTGCGGCTATGGCGGTTCTTGTTTTCCCAAGGACGTGAAAGCTCTTATACATACGGCAGAGGAGCATGGCTATGAGATGCGTGTGCTTAAAGCTGTGGAGGAGGTCAACCAGCGTCAGAAGACGGTGCTTTATGAAAAGACGGCTGACTATTTTCATCATCAACTTGCGGATAAGACAATTGCGCTTTGGGGGCTTTCTTTCAAGGCAGAGACCGATGACATGCGCGAAGCCACTTCTTTGGTTGTGATGCGTCTTCTTCTTGATAGTGGTTGCAAGATTCGTGTTTTTGATCCTCAGGCCATGGATGAATGTCGTCGTCGGATGGGTGAAAAGCTCTATTATGCCAAGGATATTTATGATGCTTCCAATGGGGCTGATGCCATTCTTGTCTTAACCGAATGGACGCAGTTCAGAATGCCCGATTGGGGAAAAATAGCTGCTGAGATGAAGCATCTTCTTGTTGTTGATGGCCGCAATCTGTATATTCCGGAGGTTGTTGAACGCTATGGATTCAAATACCTTTCTATTGGAAGAAAATAGGATGGTGCTTGTATGAGCCCTTTTGCCGGAGTTATGCCGGTGTGTTTGTCAAGTCTTATTTTTAGTGCTATATGAAAAGAAATTTCTTGTCTTTATTGATGCTGTTTGTTTGTTCCACTCTTTTTTCCAAGCAGCAGAAAACAGTTGAACACAGTTATCCAATTCAGCCGGTTCCTTTTACATCGGTCAAAGTCTGTGATGCTTTTTGGACTCCGCGTTTAGAAGTAAGCCGCGATGTTACGATTCCCATTGCTTTCCATCAAAGTGAGATAACCGGTCGCATCGAGCATTTTCGTCTTGCTGCTCATCCCAATGATACCATCAAACCGAAAGGTCTTTATTTTGATGACAGCGATGTTTTCAAGATAATCGAAGGCGCTGCTTACTCTTTGCAGACTTTTCCCGACAAAAAACTTGAGAATAAGGTTGATAGCATTATAGATTTGATTGCGGCCGCTCAGGAGCCTGATGGCTACCTGTATACTTTCCGCACGATGAATCCCAAATTTCACGGCAATGAGATGGTCGGCCCGCATCGCTGGCTGAATGTCGAACGAGGTTCGCACGAATTATATAACCAGGGGCATTTGATTGAAGGTGCTGTGGCTTATTATATGGCTACGGGCAAGCGCAAGCTTCTGGATGTAGCCATCAAGTCGGCCGATTGTATCTGCAAAGCCATTGGCCCCGGTGAGGGGCAGCTCAAGATTGTTCCCGGACACGAAGAAATAGAGCTGGCTCTTTGTAAGCTTTATCTGGTGACAGGAACAGAACGCTATTTGGACGAGGCCCGCTTTTTTCTGGATATGCGCGGACGCACAGAAAAAAAGTGGGAGTATATACAGAGCCACAAGCCGATAGCTGAGCAGACCGAGGCGGTCGGTCACGCCGTGCGTGCCGCTTATCTTTATTGCGGTATAGCCGATGTGGCGGCTCTCACCGGCAACAATGACTATGTGAAAATAATCGATACCATCTGGCAGGACATTATTCAACACCGTCTTTATCTGATTGGAGGCATTGGGTCGCGGCGTGGGAGCGAAGCGTTTGGAAATGCCTACGAGTTGCCGAACGAAACCGCTTATAACGAAACCTGTGCAGCCATTGCCTTGACCTTTTTGAATCAGCGCCTGTTTCTTTTGCATGGTGACAGCAAGTATATCGATGTCCTTGAACGCACTCTTTACAATGGCTTGCTTTCCGGTGTCTCTATGGAGGGTAATACGTTCTTCTATCCCAATCCATTGAGTTCTCATGGAGGTTACAAACGCAGCCATTGGTTTGGTTGTGCTTGTTGCCCCTCCAATATTTGTCGTTTTATTCCTTCATTGCCCGGCTATGTCTATGCGGTGAAAGGACGAAAGGTGTATGTCAATTTGTTCCTGTCCAATTCTGCTTCGCTTCAGGTGGAGGGAAAAACCGTTGCTTTGTCGCAGTCGACCACTTACCCGTGGAACGGAGATATCAAACTGACTGTAAATAAAAACTCGGCCGGCAATTTTGCAATGGCCATCCGTATTCCCGGTTGGTTGCTCAACCGTCCTGTTCCCGGAGACCTTTATTCCTATGCCGACGGCCTTCAGCCCAAATACGTTGTAAAGGTCAATGGAAAGCCTGTAGACGGACAAATGGAGCAGGGCTATTTTATAATTGAGCGTAAATGGAAAAAGAATGATGTTGTAGAAATAGCTTTCGATATGCCGACTCGTGTTGTCAAAGCCAATGAGAAAGTAAAAGACGACCGCGACATGGTTGCCATCGAGCGCGGTCCAATCGTATATTGTGCAGAAGAGGCCGATAATCCCTCCGGTGTATTTACAATGTTGCTTCCCACACGTCCCGAATTGTCGCTTGAGAAAGGTCCTGCCGCTTTGAAAGGTGTCGAAGGCATCAGCGTCAAGGCGCAACGCCTGTCGTACAACAGTGACGGCCTTGTCGAGACTTCACCCGAAATCATGCATCTGATACCCTATTATGCATGGAATCATCGCGGAGCCGGGCAAATGAAAGTGTGGTTGCCTCAGGGAATACGTGAGGTTGAGCCTAAGAAACCTTGAGAACTTGTTTTGTTCCCGGAGTGCTTTGCTCCAAAATCAGTGCCTTTTGTTTTTGATTTGCTGCCTGTGAAAACCAATTTGCAGCACAAGAAAAAACAGGAGGCCAAGGCTCTTAAAATCGTTGTATTGCAGAACTAAAGAAAAGAATGCTTCCTGTTTTATTTGCTCCCTTGCAGGGAGTGACCGATCATGTGTTCAGAAAGGCCTATGAGGCTGTCTTTGCCGGTGTTGAAGAATACTATACGCCTTTTATCCGTTGGGAACATGGCAGTCTTCGCAACAAGGATGCGAAAGAGCTGGCTGTATTGGCCGAAGAACCTAAAACCGTTGTCCAGCTATTGCCGGCAAATCGCGACCAGGCTGTGTGTCTTGCCAATGAAGTCCGTGCCAAAGGCTATTCAAGGGCTGATATCAATATGGGTTGTCCTTTCCCGAAGATAGTACATGCCGGTGCCGGTGCCGGCTTACTGGAAAATCCGCAGCGTGTCAAAGAGGTTTTGAGCGTGGCCAACGAATTTCCTGATATAAAGTTTTCGTTGAAGTTGCGGTGCGGACTCAAATGCAGCGATGAATTATGGCAATTGACTGATATTATCAATGGCGTATGTCTTCATCATGTCACATTGCATCCGCGTACGGCCGGCGAAGGCTATGAAGGGAACCCCGACCTTGAAGTCTTTGGCCGATTTGTAAGACAATGCTGCCACAAGGTCGTTTATAACGGCAACATAACATCTTTGAATGATATAATTCGGATTGAAAAGGAATTTCCGGGTGTCGGGGCTGTTATGGTGGGGCGCGGTTTGGCAGGCCGTCCGGACATGTTGGCAGCCTTGGATCATGACAGCGATAAACGCAGGGCATTGTGCAGCTCTTTTTATAACCGCATATATGAAGCATATGCACGGCTGTTGTGTGGCGAGACCCAATTATTGATGAAAATGCAATCTTTCTGGCAGTTCTTTTTGCCTGATGCCGATCGAAAACTTAAAAAGAAGATTCAGAAGACCAACAGCCTGGCAATGCTGGAAGAGTGTGCCCGCAGGATTATAGCCGGATATCCTTTTGCTTGAAAAGAGATGACGTGTCAGAACCCGTCGGAAGAATGTGTCTGACGCAAAAAACGCATATTCGACTCGGCGGCGCGCATATAGTTGCTGACAAAAGGCTGTTTGTGAAACGACGGTGAAGTCTTTTCGATTATTTGCTTGATTTGCGGTGTCAGGATAGGGTATGGGTATTGGCTGCAAAGCATCATGAAATAGGTCGTACCCAAAATGTTGCTGTTGTTGTTGATGATGAATGCAGTTTCAAGGTCTTCGATTTTACTGTAAAGCTTGTCGGCCTTTCCTGCGAGCTGTTTATGGACTTTTGACGGGGATGCACCCGAAAGTATGAGCCTGGCTTCGCGGTTTGAAAGTTCGATGATTTGGTTTTCTATCTGGCTTTTTTGCTCAAGGAAGCGATAAAGCCGGTTGTTGAGCGAGCCTCCGGTGACTTTCTGCTCGACATTGTTGATCTTGATGCTTAAATTGGCGTTTTCTATGACAACAGGCATGACACTTTCATTGTCCATACACAATTCTCCCATGCAAGTCGAGTCGATCATGCCCATAAAATTGAACTTGCCGTGAATAACTTCACATGAATCAAGGTCACGCAGATGGTCATTGCTGGTAAGAACTTTCAAATACAGCATGCGTCCGTCTAAAGCGGACACGGTGGAGTCTCCGCTGATGTTGTACTGCTCGGAACATGAGGCAAGCAATACAGATAGCGAAACAAAGATATAGTATTTCAGTCTATACATTGTACAGCAGCATGGTTTGAACTAAAAACAAGGCAAATATAAAAACAATTGGCTCAACTTGTCTGTGTGCTTAACGCTATATATGGATTTTACACGTAATTTGAAAAGACGACGTTAACAGACTGTTCTCTAAAGTCGCTAACGCTGCCCATTTTGTTAATAAGCGTTTTTGCAGACAGTCAAGTCCTTTTGTCTTCTTTCTTGAGCTCGGCGGGAATGCGAAATGCCGTATAAAGTTCAAGCAGCGCGCCGATGCTCAGGCTCACCATCCATTCGTTGTGCGTGGTATATGGAATGTTGTACAAGTTGCCGAACATCAGTACTCCTGTAATGAGCAAAAAGATGGAGCCAAGCACTTGCTGTGAGCGCAAACGCTTTAATACAAGACTTTTTCCTTCATAGGAAGCCATAAATTGCATGGATGCGAATGCTATGACCCCTATGCTGTAGAGGTAAGGCGCGATGTTCAGCTTTGGAAGCCAAAGCATAGTTCCAAGCAAGAGAAGAATGCCTCCGGCCTGGTAGATGAAATTGTGCAAGGGTGTCAGTTGTTTCATTGCTTGCTGAATACGTAAATGTCCTCGTCAGGCTTTTTCATGAAGTAGCGTTCCCTTGCGATTTTTTCCATCGCATCGGGATCTGTATCAAGCAGCTTTAGCATCCGCGTATCTTTTTCGTATTGAGACCTGTATGAACCGATTTCTTCCTCCAGCTGTTTGATTTCTTCTTTTTGCTTGTAGAGGTTGTAATAGCTGTTAGGATCCAGAAACCCTACAATGAGGGAAAAAAGAATGATGGCAACCAAATATCTGTGGCGGCATATGAAATCCCAACAATTGCGCAGTTTTGACATTTTCGGATGCTTATAGTCTGTAATTCCCGGCAAAGTTAGTGAATCCTTGCAAGTTGACGAAAAAAACGTTGCCCTTTTATTTGATTTAGCATGGTTGCGGAGGTCTGATTCAGCTATTTTTCGTAAGTTTGCGGTAGTCGAAAAAAGACGCATTACAACCCCGATGGAGAATTTTATTGTTTCTGCCCGAAAATACAGGCCTGCCACGTTTGAAGATGTGGTGGGGCAGCAGTCATTGGCCAATACGCTGAAGCGGGCCATCATCAACCATAAATTGGCCGGTGCCTATCTTTTCTGCGGTCCGCGTGGAGTAGGCAAGACGACATGTGCCCGCATTTTTGCAAAAGCCATCAACTGCCTGCATCCACAAGCCGATGGTGAAGCATGCAACGAATGCGAGAGCTGCATATCGTTTAATGAACAGCGCAGCATGAATATACAGGAACTCAATGCCGCAGCAAACAATTCGGTCGATGATATCAGGCAAATCATTGACCAGGTGCGCATACCGCCGCAAATAGGCAATTATAAGGTAATCATACTTGACGAAGTCCATATGCTTTCGCAAAGTGCATCCAACGCTTTGCTGAAGACATTGGAAGAACCGCCTTCCTATGTAATATTTATCCTGGCAACGACCGAAAAGCAGAAAATCCTGCCGACAATATTGAGCCGCTGTCAGATCTTTGATTTCAACAGGATGGAAATCAATGATATTGTAGGGCAACTGATGAAAGTGGCAACCAATGAGCATATAGGCTTTGAAGAGCAGGCTCTGAATGTCATTGCACAAAAGGCCGATGGCGGCATGCGCGATGCCCTTTCGATATTTGACCAGGTAACAAACTATTCCGGAGGCAACATTACCTATGACAGTGTATTGAAATGCTTGAATGTCTTGGACTATGATTACTATTTCAAGATGACAGACGCTTTTATCAGGCATCAGGTGAGCGAAGCACTTTTGCTTTTCAACGACATAGTGAACAAGGGCTTTGACGGAGGCGTTTTCATTGGAGGGTTAGCCCGCCACATGCGTGACCTGCTGGTAAGCCGCGATGCTGAAACGACCCGTTTGCTTGATGTGGCGGAAAGTGTGAAGCAGCGCTATGCGGCGCAGGCCCGGCAATGTGGTCTGAAATTCTTGTACAAGGCCATTCGCAAGTGCGACAAGTGTTCCAATGAATACAAACTGTCGTATAATAAGCGGTTGTCCGTAGAAATCACACTGATAGAGCTGGCACAAAGTTCCGAAGACGATGACGGTGTGGGGCTTGTCCCTGGGCATCAAATAAAACCGATATTCAAGGAAACAGCAAGCCGGTCGGAATCTCCGGCTAAGTCAGTGACAGCGGCACCGATGAGCGTGACAGTGGTTGCCGAGACAAAGCATGCCGAAGCGAAGCCCATGCCCAAAGAACCCGAAAAAGAGCAAGAGGAATCTCATCTGCAAAGGCGGCATATACCAACCATACGATTGTCCGGTAAGCAGGAGGAGGCGAAACCTCAGCAGGTTTTGGGAGAAGCACCGGTGGAGTATGCCGCCGGAAAACCATTCGGACAAGCCGAACTGACCTATTATTGGAATCAGTTTGCCGCGGAATTGCCGCCGCAAGAGGCAGCCGTAAGCGGCCGCATGAGGCAGATGGAGGTAAAACAAGTGGGAGATACACAAGTGGAAGTGCATGTGAATAATGCGGAAGTGATGAATTTCATGTCGCGCTATATTCCACGGATTGAAGAATATCTCAAGAACAAATTGAACAATCGCGATGTGAAGATTGTCCAAAAGGTTCTTGTCACAAAAGAACAGTCGCTGCGTTACAGCCCACAAGAGCTGTTGAATAAATTAGTGGCCGAAAACACGGGACTGGCCAAAATGAAAGACAGTCTGGGCCTGGAGCTTGACTGAGTGACTACAAGTTTTGTCTGTCGAAGCGAAAACGGGCCAATTCCTCGTATTTCGTTCCGGGGCGTCCATAATTTGCAAAAGGATAGATGCTGATGCCTCCGCGAGGGGTGAAAAAGCCGGTTACTTCAATGTATTTCGGTTCCATTAAGCGAATAAGATCTTTCATGATGATGTTAATGCAATCTTCGTGAAAGTCTCCATGGTTACGAAAGCTGAAAAGATATAGTTTCAGGCTTTTGCTTTCAACCATTTTATGGTCGGGAATGTAGCAAATCCTTATTTCGGCAAAATCGGGCTGTCCCGTGATGGGGCAAAGAGAAGTGAATTCTGGGCAATTGAAGCGCACCCAATAATCGTTGCCGGGGTGTTTGTTTTCGAAAGTTTCAAGAACTTCCGGAGCATAGTTGGATTTATAGGAGGTCTTGCGGCCCAAAACTTTCAAGCCTTCGTTCTCTCTGCTATTCATATAATAAGATCTTTAAAGTCGCGGCCTTCTGATTTTTGCTTTAGATAGGATTCCAGTCCTTCACGTCTCAGACGGCAAGAGGGACAGTGCCCGCATCCGTCACCGGGGATACCGTTGTAGCAGGTAACCGTATTGTTCCTTATATTGTCGAGCTCGCCCAATTGGTCGGCAAGTGCCCAAGTTTCGCACTTGTCAATCCACATAAGGGGAGTATGAATGACGAATTGTTCGTCCATGGCAAGATTAAGGGTAACGTTCAGGCTTTTGATAAAAGCATCGCGGCAGTCGGGATAACCGCTGAAATCGGTTTGTGAGACACCTGTTACCAGGTGGCTTATGCCGCGTTCACGGGCGTATACGGCCGCAATGCTGATGAAAAACAAGTTTCTTCCGGGAACAAAGGTGTTGGGATAAGAGTCAGCCGGTTTTTCCTGATCCATTTCGATGTTTGGATTGGTCAGCGAGTTCTGTCCTAATTGGGAAACAAAAGAAATGTCCATTGTGTCAAAGTGGACGCCGGCGTTTTTGGCGAGTTTTTCGGCATATTGCACTTCTATCACATGCTTTTGCCCGTAGATGAAAGTCAGGGCGTATACTTCTTTAAAGTGGCGTTTTGCCCAAAACAGGCAAGTGGATGAATCTTGTCCGCCGCTAAACACCACCAAAGCTTTTTCGCGGTTTACTTCTAACATGATGTCTTCATTTTAGTTTTCAGGGCTGCAAACTTAAGAAATATATTTGATATGGCAAAAATGCAGCCTGGGCCTCTTTTCTTATGGCTTCAAAGTTTTGTTTTGGCAATTATGTATTTGCGGAAAAAGTAGTATTTTTGCACCTAAAATCAAGAATATGTTTGAGAATCTTAGCGAAAAATTAGAGCGGTCTTTTAAGACCCTGAAAGGCGAGGGTAAGATAACCGAGATAAATGTTGCGGAAACACTGAAAGAGATACGTCGTGCGTTGTTGGATGCCGATGTCAATTACAAAGTGGCAAAAACTTTTACCGATGAGGTAAAGGAAAAGGCAATGGGGCAGAATGTTCTTACTGCAGTCAAGCCCGGTCAATTGTTGGTTAAGATTGTACATGACGAGTTGGCCAAGATGATGGGAAGTACAGCTTCCGATTTGATTCTTGAGAATCGCCCGGCAGTGATTTTGATGTCGGGTCTGCAAGGTTCCGGTAAGACAACATTTTCCGGCAAATTGGCTTTATGGCAGAAAACAAAGAAAAATCGCAAGCCGTTGCTTGTTGCCTGCGATGTGTACCGCCCCGCTGCTATTGAACAGCTGAAGGTCGTTGGCGAGACAGTCGGTGTTCCCGTCTATAGCGAGCCTGGAAACATGAATCCGGTTGAAATAGCCCGTAATGCAATTAAGGAGGCAAAACAAAAAGAATATAATTTGGTAATTATCGATACGGCCGGACGTTTGGCTGTAGATGAAGAAATGATGAACGAAATCTCTAATTTGAAGGAAGCTTTGAATCCCGATGAGACTTTGTTTGTTGTTGACTCGATGACCGGTCAAGACGCTGTTAACACAGCCAAGGAATTCAACAGCAGATTGGATTTTAGCGGCATCGTTCTAACCAAATTGGACGGTGATACAAGAGGCGGTGCGGCACTTTCCATCCGTGCCGTTGTAAATAAGCCTATCAAATTTGTGGGAACGGGCGAAAAGATGGATGCGCTTGATGTCTTCCATCCCGAGCGTATGGCCGATCGAATTCTTGGCATGGGCGATATCGTATCGCTGGTAGAGAGAGCCCAAGAGCAGTATGACGAAGAGGAGGCCCGACGACTCCAGAAAAAGATTGCAAAAAACAAATTCGATTTTAATGATTTTCTCAAGCAAATCGAGCAGATAAAAAAGATGGGTAATATCAAAGAACTGGCTTCAATGATACCCGGAGTGGGAAAAGCCATCAAGGATATAGAAATAGACGATGATGCTTTTAAAGGTATAGAGGCTATTATATATTCAATGACACCTTATGAAAGGGCAAATCCGGCATGCATCAATCAAAGCCGGCGTGCCCGTATCGCAGCTGGTTCCGGTTCAAAGATACAAGATGTAAACCGTCTGTTGAAGCAGTTTGACCAAACCCGGAAGATGATGAAGATGGTAACCGACAATAAGTTTAGCAATATGATGCGTGGTATGAAAGGAAAGGCTCCCAATTTGCCTAATCTTTCAAAAGAATGACTTGCCAGCGACAGCATAACTGCGAAATAGTTTAACCGGGAAATACCTCATTGCCCATAAAAACAATATAATAATGATACTAATAGACGGAAAAGCTACAGCAGCGACCATTAAGGCTGAAATAGCGGAGCGAGTAAGAGAACTTGTCGATGCAGGTAAAAAGCGCCCACATTTGGCTGCTATATTGGTAGGACATGATGGCGGAAGTGAAACCTATGTGGCCAATAAGGTAAAGGCTTGTGAGGTGTGTGGGTTTAAATCGTCGTTGTTCCGTTATGAAGATACGATAAGTGAAGAAGAACTTTTGGCCAAAGTGCAGGAGTTGAACGAAGATGACGATGTGGATGGCTTTATAGTGCAGCTCCCTCTGCCGAAGCATATCAGCGAACAAAAAGTGATTGAGGCTATCGATTATCGTAAAGATGTCGATGGATTCCATCCTGTTAATGTCGGACGCATGGCTATTGGTTTGCCTTGTTTCATATCCGCAACGCCTAAAGGCATTTTGGAATTGCTGAAACGTTATAACATAGAGACAAGTGGAAAGAAATGCGTTGTTTTAGGTCGTAGCAATATCGTTGGCAAGCCCATGGCACAACTGATGCTTCAAAAGCAATATGGAGATGCGACAGTCACAGTGTGTCACAGTCATTCATCCGGTTTAAAAGAAGAGTGCCGCCGGGCAGACATTATTATTGCAGCGATTGGTCATCCCAATTTTGTAACAGCTGATATGGTAAAAGACGGGGCGTGCATTATTGATGTCGGTACAACGCGCGTTCCGGATTCGTCAAAGAAAAACGGCTTTCGCCTGAATGGCGATGTGAAGTTTGACGAGGTCGCACCTAAATGCTCTTATATTACGCCTGTTCCCGGTGGCGTAGGCCCAATGACCATTTGCATGCTGATGCAAAATACCCTGTTAGCCGGGGAAAAAGCCATATATCAGCAGTAGGACGACAGCCGGCGTATATAAGATGTAGAGATATTCGCAAACTCTCTTTTTGCAACCATCAGAAGCGAAAGGAATAAGGGCTTTTCAGACAGAACTGAAAGGCCCTTATTATCATGATGCAGTAATAGCTGTCAATGCCATATTCGGCATTTTTGACGAATAAATGATGTGTTTTGACGATGCCATTGAAAATATAAAGTCGGAACTTTGCAAACAATTTAGAGCCCGATATCAACGAGCCTATAAAGTCGTTATAAACGAATAGTGCTGAACATAATTAAATAATACATGGAGGAAGTCTTAATCTATCATAATGCAACGATTAAATGGACTCTTTGAAACTTGTGAGGCACTAATTTTACGGTAACTTTGCAGTGCAGTTACTTCTGTTTATGTGTTTTGGGACAATTCATAGCTAAAGAGAAATATGATAATTAAAGAGAACAACAAGATGAGGGAAACAGTAAAAAAACTATTACCTGTATTTGTGTTGGCAGTGAGTGCGACCGTAGTTTCTTCTTGCGGAAACAAAGGGGGAGGGCTGCCTCAGTCGAATGAATATCCTGTGATGACGATTCAGGCAGGAAGTGCAGAAATGAGCAGCTCGTATCCGGCAACCATTCGAGGTAAGCAGGATATTGAGATCAGGCCAAAAATATCGGGCTTTATAACAAAGCTTTGCGTGGATGAAGGCTCAGTCGTGCATCGCGGTCAAGTGCTGTTTACGATTGATAATGTTCAGTATCGTGCAGCATTGAATCAGGCAAAAGCATCCTTGAATTCTGCAAAATCGGCTTTGGCTACGGCCGAATTGACATATAATAATAAAGTTGAGTTGCATAAGCAGAATATCATCGGAGATTATGATTTGCAAACAGCTCAAAATAATCTGGCAACGGCCAAGGCCGCAGTAGCGCAAGCCGAAGCCGCTGTCGTTTCGGCCCGCGATAATTTGTCGTATTGCAACGTTACGAGTCCGAGTAACGGAGTTGTAGGAAGTATTCCTTATCGTGTGGGTAGTCTGGTCAATTCATCGATGGCAACACCATTGACAGTCGTTTCCAACATAGAAGAGATGTATGTTTATTTTTCCATGAACGAGAAACAGATTATGGAATTATCGCGCGAAATGGAAGGCAAAAAACTTACAGAGGCTTTTCCTGAAGTCCAATTGCAGTTGGCTGACGGCTCAATATATGCTCATCCCGGACATGTTTCCACTATCAGTGGCGTGATTGATGAAAAGACCGGCTCGGTGAGCGTCCGTGCCGATTTTGCCAATCCTGAACACTTGCTCCGTTCTGGCGGTCAAGGTGCAATTGTAATTAAGCATAAAGCTGATGCTGCAATTATTATACCTCAAAGTGCAACTTCGGAAGTGCAAGACAAGGTGTTTGTTTATGTGGTAGGTAAAGATAACAAGGTAAAATATACTTCAATAGAAGTGGAATCTCAGAATGACGGACAGAATTATATTGTTACCAAAGGGCTGAGTGTCGGTGATCGTTTAGTAACGAAGGGTATAACAAAACTGACGGATGGCGCTGAAATAAAACCTATCACGGAAGCTCAGTATGAAAAGAATATTGCCGATGCTCAAAAACTTGGTTCGATACAAGGCAATTATAAAGAGATGAAAAAAGCTTTTGGCAAGTAGTTCTTTCTTTTCAAGCAGAAGCTTGTTTGCCCGTGGGGCAAGTAAGTTTTGAGTGTAACTTAAATAATAGAATATATGACATTTACAAACTTTATAAAGCGCCCGGTACTCTCGACGGTCATATCTATCTTGATTGTGATCTTGGGTTTTATCGGTTTGGTTACATTGCCAATTGAGCAGTATCCGAATATTGCGCCACCAACGATATCTGTGCGTACAACCTATACAGGTGCTGACGCCCGCACAGTGGAGAATTCTGTGTTGGCTCCATTGGAGGAAAGTATAAACGGTGTGGAAGGCATGACATACATGACTTCGTCTGCCGATAATTCCGGCTCTGCGAGTATAACAGTATTCTTTAAGCAAGATATAAATCCAGATATGGCTGCGGTGAATGTACAAAACCGCGTGCAACAGGCGCAGTCGTTGCTTCCTGCCGAAGTAACGCGTGTGGGTGTTACCGTAACCAAACGCCAATCTTCGCAAGTGATAATGTTCTCGCTGACTTCGAGCGATGGACGCTATGATGATGAATTCCTGACCAACTATGCAAAGATAAATGTAATACCCGCTTTGCAGCGTGTTCAGGGTGTAGGTGATGTGAATAGTCCAGGTATGAAGACCTATTCAATGCGAATATGGCTCAAACCGGAAGTGATGAAACAATATGGCTTAATGCCTTCTGACATTTCGGCAGCTCTTGGCGAGCAGAATATAGAGGCCGCTCCAGGTTCTTTTGGAGAACAAAGCAAAGATGTGGCCTACCAATATACGATGCGCTACAAGGGACGCCTGAAGACAGCAGAAGAGTTTGGTAACATTATTTTGACCAGCACAACCACAGGACAAACCTTAAAGCTGAAAGATGTTGCGCAGATTGAATTGGGAGGATTGGAATATTCAGTGTCCATGCGGAATAACAACCAACCTTCTGTCATGGCAATGGTTCAGCAGATTGCAGGTTCAAATGCCAATGAGATTGCAAAAGGTTGCAAGGCTGTTATTGAAGAACAGGCCAAGAACTTTCCTCCCGGTGTAGAATGCAAAATTGAATATGATGTTACAGACTTTTTGTATGCAAGTATTGAAGAAGTTGTCAAGACTTTGATAATTACATTGATTCTTGTATTCTTTGTTGTATATGTCTTTTTGCAGGATATGCGGTCAACAATGATTCCGTTGATAGCTGTTCCAGTTTCATTGTTGGGTACTTTCTTCTTCTTGAAGGTGTTTGGCTTCTCCATTAACTTGCTAACATTGTCAGCTTTGCTTTTGGCAATTGCCATTGTGGTCGACGATGCCATAGTTGTAGTAGAGGCCGTTCATGCCAAACTTGATCAAGGATACAAGAGTGCGCTTACTGCCTCTATCGATGCCATGAACGAGATATCGGGTGCCATTATCTCTATAACATTGGTGATGGCTTCTGTGTTTATTCCTGTATCTTTCATTGGAGGAACATCAGGAACATTCTATAAGGAGTTCGGTGTAACAATGGCTGTATCAATATTTATCTCAGCCCTGAATGCACTTACCCTCTCGCCTGCGCTATGTGCCATATTCCTGAAGCCGCGGAATGAGGACGGTACGGAACGTAAAATGAGTCGAGTTGACCGCTTCCATGCAGCATTTAATGTGGCGTTCGAGAAAACTGTTGTAAAGTACAAGAACAGTGTTGAAAAGTGTATCAAACGTCCTGTTCTTATTGCTCTTTCGGTTGTTGTAGGCATTGTGGTCCTGGTCGTAACGATGGCAACAACAAAGACCGGATTGGTTCCTGACGAAGATACCGGAACGTTGTTCTGCACTATTTCAATGCCACCGGCAACCAGCCAAGCCCGTACTCAGCAAGTTATTGACCAAGTGGATTCCATGTTAGCTGCCAATCCGGCTATCATGACTCGTGAGCAGTTGGTTGGTTACAACTTTTTGGCAGGTCAGGGCTCTGACCAGGCAACGTTCATTATCAAATTGAAGCCGTTTAGTGAACGTAACATGGGACAAAGTGCAAAAGCTGTTTTGGGAATGATTTATTTACAGACTTCCAAAATAAAAGACGCACAGATATTAGCGTTTGCTCCTCCTATGATTTCAGGTTTCTCGGCAACCAATGCCTTGACACTTTCTATGCAGGATAAGACAGGTGGAGATTTGAACAAGTTCTTCAAAGTAACCAAGGATTTCTTGGCAGAACTGAATAAACGCCCTGAAATACAGACTGCCATGACGTCTTACAATCCCAATTATCCGCAATATATGATTGATGTCGATGTGGCAAAATGTAAGCAGGCCGGCATCGCTCCTTCGACTGTGCTTACTACTTTGCAAGGTTATTATGGTGGGTTGTATGCATCAAACTTCAATTCATATGGCAAGTTATATCGTGTCATGATACAGGGAGATGTGGCAAGTCGTATGCGTCCTGAAGGATTGAACAATATATATGTACGCACGTCGTCAGGCATGGCTCCGGTTAATGAGTTCTGTACATTGCACCGTGTATACGGCCCTTCCAATATCAATCGCTTTAACTTGTTTACAAGTATCAGTTTGAACGTTACGCCTAATACCGGTTATGCTTCGGGTGATGCCATTAAGGCTATTGCAGAAGTGGCGAAAACATCTCTGCCGGCCGGATATGGTTATGAGTATTCGGGTCTTACTCGTGAGGAACAACAGGCAAGTAATACGACGGCTTTGATTTTTATCCTTTGTATAGTCTTTGTATATCTGATTTTAAGTGCGCAGTACGAAAGCTATCTGTTGCCTTTCTCAGTTATTCTTTCTATACCTTTCGGATTGGCCGGAGCATTCTTGTTTACTCAGCTTTTCGGACACAGCAATGACATTTACATGCAAATTTCGTTGATTATGTTGATTGGTCTGTTGGCCAAAAATGCTATTTTGATTGTTCAATTTGCCTTGGAACGCCGTCAAACAGGTATGGCCATTAAGTATAGTGCTATATTGGGAGCCGGTGCCCGTCTGCGTCCTATTCTTATGACTTCACTTGCAATGGTTATCGGTTTGCTGCCTATGATGTTTGCCATGGGTGTCGGTGCCAACGGTAACCGGACCTTAGGTGCAGCTGCCGTAGGTGGTATGCTGGTAGGTATGATATGTCAGATATTCGTTGTTCCGGCGTTGTTCGTGTTCTTCCAGTACTTGCAGGAAAAGATCAAGCCTTTGAAGTTTGTAGGCCTTATTACCGGTGATAATGATAGTGAATTGAAGCAATACACTTGTCCTATTGATGTGAAATCCTTAAGCGACAAAACAGAGAAAAAATGAAGAAAACAATATATCCAATGCTCTTCTGCTTAGTTTTCTTAGGTAGTTGCGGCATATATAACAAATACGAACGTCCTGAAGTGAAGACCGATGGATTGTTTCGTGATACAGCAGATTTGAACCGTAGCTTGGCTTCTACCGATACTTTTTCGTTAGGAAGTATTCCTTGGCGTCAGGTCTTTACGGATGCCAAGTTGCAACAGCTGATAGATTCCGGTTTGAAGAACAATACTGATTTGCGCACTGCGGCTCTGTCTATAAAGCAGTCAAAGGCAATGCTTGAGGTTGCAAAGCTGGCTTTTGTCCCGTCTTTTACCTTTTCCCCATCTGCATCGGTCTCTTCTTGGGATAAAGGCAAGGCCACGCAGACTTACTCACTGCCAATTGAGGCCGGTTGGACTGTTGATTTGTTTGGCTCTTTACTTAATGTCAAGCGTGCCCAGCAGGCTGTGTTGCTTCAAAGCGAAGACTACCGGCGAGCTGTCCAATCGGGTTTAGTTGCCAATATTGCAAATTGCTATTATACGTTGCTCATGCTTGACAAGCAGCTGGAGATTACCAAGAACTCCGAACAGCTGACCAAGCGCACATATGAGATGATGGTTCAGCAAAAGAAATTTGCCGGAGTTGACGAATCTGCTGTGCAGTCAGCCAAAGCGAACTATTATTCTGTATTGGCCAGCATTCCTGAATTGGAACGTCAAATACGTGAAACCGAGAATTCCCTGTCATTGCTCCTTTGTGAGGCTCCGACACATATCGAGCGCAGCAGCTTGGATGTGCAGTCGTTGCCCGAAAAACTGAGTGTGGGTGTCGGGGTACAGCTTTTGGCTAATCGTCCGGATGTGCATGCTGCCGAAATGAATTTGGCAAAATGCTTTTATAATGTGTCGCAGGCTCGTTCGGCTTTCTATCCTAATATAACAATCAGTGGCTCTGCGGCATGGACCAACAGCGGTGGTGGGGGAATTGTCAATCCCGGCAAGTTGCTGGCTTCGGCTGTAGGTCGTTTGGTGCAGCCTATATTTAAGAATGGTCAGCTCATAGCTCAGCTGAAAGTGGCAAAAGCACAGCAGGAATCGGCCTATCTCGCATGGCAGCAATCTGTTCTTAGTGCGGGGAGCGAGGTGAGCAACGCTTTGTCTCTTTATAACTCTTCGCAGAAACGCAGTGAGCTGCAGAAGGTGCAAATAGAAAGTCTGCAGCGTAATGTGGAAGTGGTTGAAAAGCTTTTCAAGGCCAACAGCAACTATAATTACTTGAATGTCATTAATGCCCAGCAGTCGTTGCTGCAGGCTCAATTGTCCAAGATTGCTGATGACTTCAAGAAGATGCAGGCTGTTGTGAATCTTTATTATGCTTTGGGCGGCGGTTCCAAGTAAAACAATGAAAACAAGACAATTTAATCATGGCAAAAAATATTCATCCTCAGGCATTCGTTGATGCTGCGGCAAAAATAGGCGACAACGTTACCATTATGCCGTTTGCATATATTGAAGGTGATGTGGTCATTGGTGACGGATGTACCATTTATCCCTATGTCAGTATTATGAACGGAACGCGAATGGGCAAGAACAATACCATTTACCAAGGTACAGTGCTTGCTGCTGTTCCGCAGGACTTTGACTTTACAGGTGAAGAGTCTGAATTGCTCATAGGCGACAACAATGTTATTCGTGAAAACGTAGTTGTAAATCGTGCCACGCATGCCGGCGACAAGACTGTCATTGGCAATAATAACTTTATTATGGAAGGAGTTCACATCTCTCATGATACCTGCATCTACAATTATGCGGTAATCGGCTATGGAACCAAGATTGCCGGATGTTGCAAGATACAGGATCATGCCATTTTGAGCAGCAATGTGATCGCCAATCCCGGTGTGCGCGTAGGGCGTTGCGCAATGGTTCAGAGCGGTTGTCGTTTCAGTCTTGATGTGCCGCCTTATATTGTTGCCCAGCACAATCCGATTGAATATGGAGGTGTCAACAGTACTATCCTGACCAATGCCGGCATTGATATAAAGATTCAGAACCATATAGCCAATGCCTACCGTTTGGTTTTCCATGGTAAAACCAGTCTGGAAGATGGTATCAAGCAGATAGAGGAGCAGGTTCCGCCAAGTGCTGAGATTGATAATATCATCAAGTTCTTGAAAACAACTGAAATCGGAGTTATCAGCAAGAGTGATTTTACCGACGAATAACAGACTTTTTGCTGATAATTTTCATTGTAATTGCGAGGGTGCCTCATTTAGGGGCATCCTTCTTTTTTTGATTTGTTGCAAATCCGTGTTGGCTTGCTCTTTCATGACGAGTCAGGAAAGTTCTTCATAGCAGGGGATTTCGGGCAGGAAGTCGTACTTGCGGTGTTCGTAGTCAACGAGGCAGCAGAAGTGGCGCAATCCGTTGCTTACGATGAGATATCTGACGTGCATGGCTTGGTTGTATGCACAGATTTGTGAAAACACTGCTTGCGAAATCCTTACCGACGGCGATTTGAATTCGAGTATCATGCGCGGCAGGTTGTCGCGTCCGAAAAGCACGCAGTCGCAGCGGCGGGCCATGCCGTTTATATTGAGCGATATTTCGCTGCCCATCAAGGCTGCCGGATAGTTCTTGTGTTCGGTCAGGTAGTGAATGAAGTGCTGGCGTACCCATTCTTCCGGTGTCAGTTCGACAAAACGTTTGCGAAGGATGTCGAAAATCTGCAGATGTCCTTCCGTTTCGATGATATTTGTGTTGAAGGGGGGCAAGTTTATCTGAAACATTTGGTAATTTTGCAAGGGGATGGTTTTCGTCCTCTATGTGGCAAAAGTAACGAAAATATGATAACCAAGCAAGAAATAGCGTTGAATTGGCTTGTAAGGTATACGGGAATGTTGCCCGAGGAGATAAGCCCTTACATCCTTCTTACGAATTTCAACCAGTATGTTGACTTGTTTTGCAAAGTCTGCGGATGTCCTCCTGCGGATTATCGCCATAACATGCGTGCAGCAAATGGCAATGGCATTACCATCATCAATTTCGGTATCGGCAGTCCCAATGCTGCGCTCATCATGGATTTGCTAAGCTCAGTGAGCCCTAAGGCTTGTCTCTTTCTTGGCAAGTGTGGCGGCATTTCACGCAAGACGGAGCTGGGTGATTTTATCCTGCCCTTGGCAGCCGTGAGGGGCGAGGGTACGAGCAACGACTATTTTCCTCCCGAAGTGCCATCTTTGCCGGCGTTTGTGCTGGAGCGTGCAGTTTCCACCGTGTTGCGCGACAATCGTCTTGACTATTGGACGGGAAGCGTCTACACCACCAACCGGCGTCTGTGGGAACACGACGATAAATTCAAGGATTATCTGAGAGTGACGCGTGCCATGGCTGTGGATATGGAATGTGCCACATTGTTTAGCGTGGGCTTTTACAACCATATTCCCGTAGGAGCCCTTTTGCTGGTTTCAGACACGCCAATGGTGCCCGAAGGGGTGAAAACCATCAAGAGTGACAATCTGGTTAACCGGCAATATGCCGAACAACACGTAAGAATGGGTGTCGAGTCCTTGCGCACCATTATAGACGCATCGGATACGTTGAAGCATTTAAAGACTGATTGGTAATGGCTTTGTCGCGCACATCACAACCTTCCTATGAGGACATCATGCGGGACATATCGCAGAAGCGTTTCCGGCCTGTATACCTGCTCATGGGGGCTGAAAACTATTATATCGACCGTATTGTAGAGGCCATTGTTGACAATGCACTCTCAGAGGACGAAAGAGCTTTCAATCTGACTACTTTCTATGGCATGGATACCGATATGGGAAGCGTTATCAACAGTGCCAAAAGCTATCCTATGGGGGCTGCACGTTCAGTGGTGCTGCTCAAGGAGGCGCAGCTTTTGAAAAACCTTGATGACCTGTCTTTTTACCTGCAGCATCCGCAACCAACAACGATACTCGTGATCACTTACAAGAACGGTGTGGTGGATCGTCGGAAAAAGTATGTTTCTGCCATACAGTCCCAAGGAATATTGTTTGAGTCGAAAAAGCCTTCCGAATCGCAGCTTTACGGATGTGTCACGGCCTATGTTGCCCGTCACGGATGCACTATCGATAAGAAATCGGCCAGCATTATTGCCGATTCGGTGGGGACAGACTTGAGCAGGCTTTATGGCGAGCTCGACAAGCTGATGATTGCCCTGCCGCAAGGCCGAACCGAAATTACGCCACAAATGGTAGAGGACAATATCGGCATAAGCAAAGACTACAATTATTTTGAGCTCCAGAATGCTTTGGTCGAACGCGATGTTTTAAAGGCCAACCGGATTGCTGCTTATTTTGACAAGAACCAAAAGGCGAATCCCATCCAGGTGGTGTTGCCAATGCTTTTCCGCTTCTTTTCAAATGCCATGATGGCATATTACTCTCCCGACAAGTCGGAGAGGGGGCTTGCCGCATTCTTGTCCATGAAGGAGTGGCAAGTGCAACGCAATGTCCTTCCTGTGCTCCGCAATTACAGTGCGCGAAAAGTGCTGATGATTCTGGATGAAATAAGGGAGACCGATCGCAAATCCAAGGGTATGTATGGCTCTAAAGTGTCTTCGGGCGACCTTTTAAGGACGTTGATTTTCTACATTCTGCATTAGTTTTATTGAAATAATATCTAAAAGCCACTATTTTTCGTGCACAAAAAATAGTGGCTTTTTTGTTGTGTATATGACGTTTATGTCATTTTTGTCGCTCTGAGAATCGATTGAAATCGTGGCTCACGATATTTACACGAAACGAACGAAAATCAGGCTGTTTTGCCTCCGGATCCACTCGAATATTCAGTTATAACATATGAATACAATTTGATTTGTTGAGTATTGATTTGTAAATCAAGATCAGTAGTGTAAAGAGCAAATGGCAGACTTTGTAAGTGTAGAGTTGTAAATGTTGAATTTAAAAATGTGCTTTTGATTTGCAAACCAAAAGTTCCACTAAAAAGTTTAGTCTGTGATAATCGTTAATCGTTCTAAGTATGATGTATAACTAAAAGAAAGCCAGATTGAAATATGGTTTATATCATTTGCTGGTTGAGTCATTGAAATAACAGTGTTTGTTTGGTAGAAATGCTCCATGGATAGGTGTTATATGGCCATTTCGATATGGATGAAATGATGAATCTTCCTGTTTATTAAAAGCTTGTATAAGTAGCTATTGTCAGATTAAAATGAGCCTTTGTTCCGTTTGAAATGGTGGTTTACAAATGAGAATATGGATATTACGTTTCTGTATTTGCTCAGTATTTTGTAATAAATAATTAGTAGTCAGTTGTATGATGATTATAATTCAAGTTTCTGATAAACATTATTGCCGAATGATTAATAGGTATGTTGAAGATGATGACTCAATGCCTGAAAATATAGGTTTAGGTTGTTTGATTCGCATTTGTGTTTGTAAAGTCTGTTGTTTGCAAAGTTTGTTTCGATTTATGATTCGTGTTTGTGTAAAATGTTTTACCTTTGTATATCGATAAAATCATCGGATTTCAGCATGGAAACATTAAGCAATACAATGGAAGGCCGTATTCGTCAGATCATGGAGGCCAAACAAATGTCACAAAAAGAGTTTGCAGAGTGTACCAACATATCTCCTGCTTCGCTTTCGAGCATATTCAACGGTCGCACGCGTGCCACCAATAATCACACTTTGGCCATTCACCAGGCATTTCCTGATGTTAATATTAACTGGCTTCTTTTTGGTGAAGGAAGCATGTACGGAAGCAATGAGTCTGCTTCGGATATTCATGATTCCGATGCAGTGCCTGAGTCACCCGACTTGTTTGGTCAGGAGCATGTGCGTCCTCAGGTGTCGATGCCGAGAGTTGCTCCCGAGGTCACTGAGGTGGTTGCCAAGGTGGAGAAGCCTCGTCGTGAAGTAAAGGAGATACGTGTTTTTTTTGATGATGGCACGTATGAGTCGTTTGTTCCGCAGAAATGAGTGCGCCGGCTGTTAAAAACGCTGCGTCACCTTTCAGATTTGAAGCTTTTAAGTTGTGCGTGCGATGTGTACAGCTTATTCGTGCGATGTGTACAGATCGTAGTGTGCGATGTGCCGCATTGCAGGGTGCGATGTGTACAGATCATAGGGTGCGATGTGTACAGATCGTAGGGTGCGATGTGTACAGATCATAGGGTGCGATGTGTACAGATCGCAGGGTGTG
>ERZ808252.500-NODE-500-length-37464-cov-70.205432_pt1 | contig 37464 bp, 31 predicted proteins | sample MGYA00521242_ERZ808252 | MGnify/ENA primary metagenome ERZ808252 (study PRJEB31516, sample SAMN03275581) | gut metagenome | biome: mammalia-associated habitat; material: feces | host: Papio cynocephalus | place: Kenya | collected 2012-08-07 ...
CAACTCTTTTCATGTCACCGCAGGTCTCTGGCGGGTGTTCAAAATAAAGTTGTATATATGAATCTGACACCTGCTGCTTAGAATGGCATACGGTTATCATCACAAAAACCTTCATGTACCATGGTGCAACCTTGCAGCTGGTGCAAGTCCCCGATGTGACTTATCAGATTTCCATAGCTTTCGAGTCTTTCCATTTCCTCACGCCTTGCCTTGCTCAGCTTGCAAAAATCCTCCTCCTGCTCAAGCCCTGCAAACCGTCGTCCGCAGAGATTGGCAGCTATGCCTGTTGTTGAGCTGCCACAGAATGGGTCAAGAACCCAATCGCCATGATTGGTGGAAGCAAGGATTATACGGACAAGAAGGCGCAAGGGCTTTTGCGTTGGATGCTTGCCACAAGTTTTTTCCCAACGGCCGATGGCGGGCATTCGCCACACGTCTGTCATTTGCTTGCCACCATTCAGCTCTTTCATCAACTCGTAGTTAAACTTATGGGGAACCTTCTGCATCTTTCTTGCCCAAATGACAAATTCAGTAGAATACTTGAAATAGCGACATGAAATGTTGACCGGAGGGTTCGTTTTCTCCCATGTGATTACATTCAGAATCTTATATCCAAGTTCCGTAAGACAGTTGGCCACAGAAAAGATGTTGTGATAAGTCCCGCTTATCCATATCGTTCCATTGGCCTTCAACTTGTCACGGCATAGGCGCAACCATTCTATGTTGAATGCCATCATGTCCTCCGGCGACTTGCCTTTGTCCCAGTCACCTTTGTCCACACATACAACGTTGCCACTCTGCAACGATATGCCACCGTTGGAAAGGAAATAAGGTGGATCGGCAAATATCATGTCGAACTTGAAATCGAACTCCTTAAGAAGTTCGAAACAATCGCCATGAGCAAGAACAAAGTCACTGTTAGCCGACCTGTAATACGCTTGTACCATTCCGCTCTTTATAAGCCACCACCACCTTCATCTTGTTTTGCATTAGCAAAAGTCCATTCATGTTGCCGCTATCTTATTGACTTTATAAATTCATGAATTGAAGTGAGGTTATACACACTTGGGATAATTCCATACGCCTCTTGCAATTTGTTCTTTGCCGACTTCCAACCGACACCGTCAGTAATCCAAACAAACTCAAAGCCATCAACAGAGTTTATCTTCGGCGCAATATCAGAATAAGAACGTGCCACCTCATTAAGCTTTGAGCCACCGCCACTATAGAAGTTGACTTCTATCAGATAAACCTTTGACGGAGTCTCGACAACAAAGTCAAAACGCTTTTCATCATCTCCTAACATTTCCGTAATAGCAGGCCATTCTCTCGAATATACTTCTTGTCTGATTGGTATGCCAGCATTGGTAAAAATGCTAGCAACCGTATTTTCCATAACGTGCCCGCTTCTGTTCTTTCTTGCATTTGAGTCCAATCCTGTTTCAATGCCAAATACATAATCCACAAGATTCTTTATCAGCTGGTTTTGAAGAACCGCACCAAGTCCTGTATCCGTTAGAAATGTCATAACGGAGTCAACAGAGGTGAACATGCTTTCAAGTGGGACGCAGTTGCCTAAGGAATCAAGTATCTTCTTTTTGTCACGACTGCGAACAGCAATAAGAATATCCATAACAGAAAAGGCATTCTTATCCCTTTTCCATATTGTTTCCACGCTCTTGCGTAAATCGGATGCGCCAATGAGGCTGTTGAGCATGCACAGGCTCAACTTTATGCCTTCAACGTTCTGTGCGATTTTATCAAAGTCACAGAAGAAGTCTAATGTTTGGTTTGTCTCCTTGAGTTGAGACATGAATTTGTCAAAATCTTTAAGCATAAGCCGTTTGTTTTACAGTCACAAGATGTGGTTTATGTTCGTTTACTCTGTTGGGCTGCCAGTCCTTTGTTTTGTGATAACTATGAACCAACAGTTCTGATATTTTTCCTCTTTTTGCCCCATTTGCATTTACATTGCGAGAAGCCATAACTCTGTCTATATAATAGTCTGCATACAAAACATCGAAGAAACTGTCAGCTTCATTTTTTCCTTTGCAATCAGAGTTGCTGAGCATAAAGCTATGCCCCTCTGCAACTACATGGTCGCAAAACTCCTTCAATCTGACTTGTGAATCATCGTTGAACCCCTCCTTAGTATAGTCATTGAAACTTGAGGTGTCACTCAGTGGGCGATAAGGCGGGTCGAAATAGAACAAAGTCTTTCCTTGCGCACAAAGCAATGTTTTCTCAAAATCCCCTTCCAAGATATCCACACGTTTCAGCAACTCGCTGTCTGCCCTTAGCGTATCCTCGTCACAAATCTGTGGCTGCATATACTTTCCGCAAGGAACATTAAACATACCTTTCTTGTTCACACGGTACAAACCATTGAAACAGGTGCGGTTTAGAAAGAAAAACTTTGCCGTGTTCTCTATCGGATCAAGATTCTTCTCATTATAACGTTGGCGCACTGACATAAACATCTCACACTTGGCTTCCATGCCTGGCAAAGCGTAATATTCCGCTTGCATATCATGCAATGCGGGAATCAGTTGCTCCACGTTGTCACGCACTGTTCGATAACAGGTAATCAAGTCGCTGTTGATGTCGTTGATTACAGCACGTTGGATATTTTGATGCTGCTGCAGCATATAAAACAGCATGGCTCCACCGCCAACAAACGGCTCTATGTATGTCACATTGCCCCAACTGTCAAAGTCTGCAGGCAGTTTGGCCTCCAACTGCCCAATGAGCTGTCCCTTACCGCCAACCCATTTGACGAATGGCTTTGCCTTTGTGTTCATCTTACCACTCTTTTCTTTATCTTACCACTCTTTGTTTATTATAACACGCTCTGGTATAACAAGCTAACGCCTGCGAGCCGTGCTCCAATGCAAAGTTAGCCGATTTATGCGAGAAGCTGTCAGCTTTTGCAGCAAAAAGTGTACCTTTGCGACAACAAACACCACACACTCATGAAACACTGGCTCGCGCTTTTAGCCGCCATTCTCCTTGTCCCCGTCTGCGCCCGGGCGCAGCAGGAGCGCAGCGACCCGCTGGGCAACACGCTGCAGTATGTGCCACGGCTCACCGTGCTGGTCCTCGACGTGTGCAACGTGGAGCACCGCACCAAGGGGCGCTGGCACTACCTGGCCAACACCGTGGGCAGCACGGTGGCGGCCTCGGGCATGGCCTGGGCGCTGAAAAGGAGCGTACACGAGTGGCGGCCCGACCGCACCGACCGGCGGTCGTTCCCCTCGGGCCACGCGGCCATGGCGTTCAGCGGTGCCCACATCCTGCAAAAGGAGTACGGACAGCACTCGCCATGGATCAGCGCCGGGGGCTACGCGGTGGCCACGGCAGTTGCCGTGAGCCGCGTGACCCACGACCGCCACCACTGGTATGACGTGGCGGCGGGGGCGGCCATCGGCATCCTGGGCACCGAACTGGTCTACTTCACCACCGGCAAGCTGTTTGCCGGCTGCGAGACGGCGGTGGGACTGTCGGGCGAGGGGCTTACGGTGAACGTGGCTTTTTGAACATCTTAACATAAAGTTATACTGAATGATGAGACTGAAACTGAACATCAACTATGTCACTTCATTTGGCGAGGAGCTGTTTGTCGACATCTTCCGCAACGGAAGGGACAGCCAGCCCGAGCGCCACAGCATGGAGACTGACAACGGCAGGGACTGGCGCTGCACGGCCGAGCTGGACATCGCGCCTGGCACGGTGACCGACTATGCCTACGGAATGGTCAAGAACGGCATCGAGCAGCGGCACGAATGGCACGCTGAGAGCCACCGGCTCACGCTGCCGCCGGGCGACTGGACGGCGGTGACGCTGAACGACCGCTGGATTGACCTGCCCGAGGACGCGCCGCTCTACAGCAGCGCGCTCACGCCGGACAGCCTGCGCCACGGCTCAGCGGAGCACCTCGGCGGGGCGCTGGCCGTCAAGGTGCGCGCCCCGCAGCTGCGCCCCCACGAGCGGCTGGCGCTGGTGGGCGACGACCCTGCCCTGGGGGGCTGGGAGGTGTCACGCGCGCTGGAGATGACGGAGCAGCAGCCCAACGAGTGGTGGGTGGCTGTCGACGTGGCCGCGCTCAGCCGCCCGCTGTTCGAGTTCAAGTTTGTGGCACTCAGCGACAAGGACAGTGACGACCCGCTCTGGGAGGTGGGCGCCAACCGCTCCATGGCCGTGCCCGCTCTCGGGAAGGGGGAGTGCATGGTGTGCGAGCTGCCGCAGGCGGCCATGCCCATCTACCCCTGGAAGGGGGCGGGCACGGTGGTCCCGGTGTTCTCGCTGCGCTCGGAGGGGAGCTTCGGCGTGGGCGACTTCGGCGACCTGGCGGCCATGGCCGACTGGGTGGCCAGCACGGGGCAGCGGGTGCTCCAGGTGCTGCCCGTGAACGACACCACCACCGCGCACACCTGGCAGGACTCCTATCCGTACAACTGCATCAGCATCTACGCGCTGCACCCGCAATACATTGACTTCAGGCAGATGCCGCCGCTCAAGGACAGCCGGCGGCGCGAGCACTACGAGGCCCGGCGGCGCGAGCTGAACGCGCTGCCGCAGATTGACTACGAGCGGATGAGCGAGGCGAAGATGGACTGCCTGCACGAGCTGTTCGGGCAGGAGTGGGCGACCACGCGCCGCCACAAGGACTACCGGCGGTTTGCCGCCGACAACTGGGAGTGGCTGGTGCCCTACGCGGTGTTCTGCCTGTGCCGCGACCGCTACGGCACGGCTGACTTTGCCAGCTGGCCCGACACGGTGACGGTGAGCGCCGACAGGAGCGCGGTGACCTTCACGCCGAAGGGCGGACAGGGACAGGCGCGCACGCTGAAGGTCAAGGACAGGATTCTGGGACGCGAACTGGACTTCTGGTATTTCACGCAGTACCACCTGGACCGGCAGATGCGGGCAGCGCACGACCACGCGCGCAGCAAGGGGGTGATTCTGAAAGGTGACATCCCCATCGGCATCAGCCGCAACGGCGTGGAGGCGTGGCTGGAGCCGCGCTACTTCAACATGGACGGACAGGCGGGGGCGCCGCCCGACGCCTTCTCGCCCAACGGACAGAACTGGGGGTTCCCCACCTACAACTGGGAGGAGATGCTCCGCGATGGCTGCTCGTGGTGGGTGAAGCGGTTCCGCAAGATGGCGGAGTACTTCGACGCCTACCGCATCGACCATGTGCTGGGCTTCTTCCGCATCTGGGAGATTCCCGCCAACGCGGTACACGGACTGCTGGGACAGTTCTCGCCCGCCCTGCCGATGACGCGCGAGGAGATTGAGGGCTACGGGCTGCACTTCGACGAGCAGCTCTACACCGAGCCTTACATCCGCGACTGGATGCTGCCCAAGCTCTTCGGCGACAGGGCCGGCGAGGTGGAGGCGCGCTACCTTGACCACTGCTACGGTGACGTGTGGCGGCTGAAGCCGGCGTATGACACGGAGCGGAAAATCCGGAATGAGGAATTAAGAATGAAGAATGAAGAACCGGGTTCTGCCACACACTCTTCACCAGCACCAGCAGACATCTGCGCCGGGCTCTACACGCTGGCGAGCAACGTGCTCTTTGTACGCGACCACAGGGAACACGACAAGTTCCACCCGCGCATCGGGGCGCAGCTCGACCCGGTTTACGAGGTGCTGGGCGACAGCGAGAAGTTTGCGTTCAACAGGCTGTATAACGACTTCTTCTACCGCCGGCACAACCAGTTCTGGCATGCCGAGGCGATGAAGAAGCTGCCGCTGGTCACCGAGGCCACAAGGATGCTGGCCTGCGCCGAAGACCTGGGCATGGTGCCGGAGTGCGTACACTGGGTGATGGACGAGCTGCGCATCCTCACGCTGGAGATACAGTCGATGCCCAAGGAGTACGGGGTGCGCTTCGGCCACCTGTCGCACAACCCCTACCTCAGCGTGTGTACCATCTCAACGCACGACATGCCCACCCTGCGGCAGTGGTGGGACGAGGACGCCGAGCGCGCACAGGAATACTACCGCACAAGGCTGTACCGCGACGGCAAAGCACCCCACCCGCTGCCGGGATGGCTGGCCAGGGACATCGTGGGCCGCCACCTCACCAGCCCGTCCATGCTGTGCCTGCTGTCGCTACAGGACTGGCTGGCCATGGACGAGAACCTGCGGCTGGCCGACGAGAACGCGGAGCGCATCAACATCCCGGCGGAGCCGCGCCACTACTGGCGCTACCGCATGCACCTCACCATAGAGCAGCTGATGGCGGCCCGCGGGCTGAACGACACGGTGAAGACGATGGTCTACGAAAGCGGAAGGGCGTAAGGGCAACGGCGAAGGCATGGACAAAGAGAAGCTGGAACAGCTGTTCGGACAGTTCAACAGGGCGTACTTCGGCGGGAAGCTGCCGGAGCCGCGCCTCGAGGTGGACAACTCGCGCACGCAACTGGGGCAGTTCCGCTGTGACAGGCGGCGCAAGTGGCCGCCGGGGACAACGGAAATGGCCAACCCCACCATCAAGGTGAGCGCATACTATGACCTGCCGCAGCACGAGGCGGAAAGCATCCTGCTCCACGAGATGATTCACTACTACATCGCGTGGAGCGGACAGTGTGACACCGCGCCCCACGGACAGCTGTTCAGACAGTGGATGGACAGGCTGAACGGGGAGCACGGATGGAACATCCGCGTGAGCGTGCCGACCGACGGGCTGGCAGTGGCGGAGCACAACCGCAAAAAGGACTACCTGGTGCTGGCACTGGAGACTGCCGGGGGGCAGCGGATGCTGTCGGTGGTGAACCCGAAGTACCAGGCGGCGGTGGAACGGCTCATCCGGCGGGCGCCGTCCGTGTGCAGCCACAAGTGGCTGCACACGGACGATGTGTATTTCGCGCGGTTCCCGGCTGTGAGGAGCCTGCGCGGCTGCCGGGTCACGGCAGAGGTGTTCGACAAATACACGCGCGCGGCGCACGAATGACAAAGGCCGGCGCCCGGAAGTGGCGCATACAGAAAGCAAAAGCAGCCACCTCTCCTTGGCGAGAGGTGGCTGCTTTTTGTAGTGCAATGGCTGTCAGGCCAAGCGGAAAGTTTACCCCAAATCGGTCATTAGATTTCGTCCCGGGTTGCTGTTTGTTTCGTGCAGCTTGCCACGTAAGTGTTGAAGGCATAGCGGGCTATGGCGAAACACTTACGGCAGCAAGATGCCGAAAGAAACAGTGACAAGGGGCGGAAAGAGGGAAGACTTCTCACTTTTTTGCCTATTTCGGTCTAATGACCGATTTGGGTTTACTCCACCATCACCTTGACGGTGCGCCCGTCGGACAGCTTGACGATGTTCAGGCCCTTGGCCGGAGCTGCGAGGCGCACGCCGGCGGCGTTGTAGCGCGCCACCTCGGCGGCACGGCTGCCGGGGACAGTGGCCGGCTGGATGCCGGTGGGGTCGGTGAGGTCAACAAGGTCGGCGTTGACAATGGTGTGGTTGCGCCTGTTCAGCAGCAGGGCAATCACCTTGAGGCGGTGGCGGCTCTGGATGAGCGTGTTGCCGGTGATGTCGAGCTTGGCGGTGTAGTTCATCACCTCGCCGGCCTTCACCGTGCCGCTCACCGAGTTCTCTATGCCGTTGTAGGGCTCCCAGGCAGCCACGGCCACGTGGTTGTAGGTGGTCGTCACGTAGTCGGGCGCGTTCTTGGCCGTGTAGGCGGCCAGGTCGGGGTCGGGATAGGTGGCGCTCATGCCGGCCATATAGTTGCACTGCATCCAGTCCTGACCCTCGCCAGACATGCCGTCCTCGGTGAGGACAAAGGCAAGGGCGTAGGGGGCGTCGGTATAGTTGACGGCGATGGTGGTCTGGGTGTTCACGGTGAGCACGTTCTTCGCGGGGCTGTCCCACCGGGCCTCCAGCTTCACGGTGCCCTCGGTGGGCTGCTGCTGCCCCTCGCGGAAGAGGGTCATGCCGTCAAACTTGGCCGGGGCCGTGGTCTGGTAGGCCAGGTAGGGGTCGACATCCTTCAGGATGCGGTTGACCGTGGCCGTGGGGTAGCTGGGGTTGAATGCCGCCAGCAGGTCATAGTAGTCGGCGGTGTACATGGGGTCGCCGGAGTGGACGGCAATGCCCACATAGTCGTCGCCGCAGCTCTCCTCCAGCTTGTTCATGGCCACGGCGCCGCGCGGGCACCAGCCGCACCAGGTGCCGGTGAACTCCTCGAACACCACGGTGCGCGGCTGGCTCTGCTCGACAAGCACCTGTCCGAAGGCAAAGGCGTTGCGGTTGCCGGTGGCGGTGTTGGCCCGGCCGTTCACCTTGTCCACCGTCCCGGTGATGTTGTAGCTGCCGGCCTCGGTCTGCACGGGCAGGGTGAGGTTCAGCGTGGTGCTGGCCCACTTGGCCAGGGCCGGGGACAGGGTGTAGTTGCGCACCGTCTGCCGGCCGTTGACTTCGAGCGCGAGCGACAGCTTGGACACGGTGTTGGAGCCGCGGTTGCGCACGGTGACGGCCGTCGAGGCAGACGCGCCCACCTTGGCGGTGGCGGGGTCGGCCGGGGCCACGCTGACAATCACGTTGTCGGGGGTGCGGCGGGGCACATTCAGATGGAGCTTGAAGCCGAGGTTGCCCAGACCCACGGTGGTCATGTTAGACTGCCAGTAGTTCTTGGTGTAGGTCTCGTTGAAGATGTAGTAGCCGCCCTCGGTCGTCCGCTTGAGCCTGGGCGAGTAGGTGTAGCCGTCGGCGGCGTTGTTGTCGAAGACATAGCCCACGTAAACGCCCTCGAAGGGAATGGCGTAGGGGGTGGCTAACTTGACGGTGTTCTCGCCGGCCTTGACCGTGGGCAAGGTGGCCACGATGTTGTCGGCGGTGATGGATGCGAGCGAGGACGACACCCACACGCGCACGTTGGTCATGGTGGCGGGGTCCTTGCAATAGATGCGCACGGAGTCGAGCACGGCCTCGCCCAGGCTGTCGGGCACAAACACGCCGGCGTAGGTAGTGCCCGGCGCATGGATCTTAACGTAGTCTACCTTGCCTTTGGCGGGCGGATAGTTCCACCAGTAGGCATCATAGCCGTCGTCGGCTGCGGCCTTGCCGGGTGCGAAGGCCATGATCACGGTCAGCAGGAGCGTGGCGAGTGTTCCGAGGTTTTGAGAAAACAATCTTTTCATCTTGCAAAAATATTCGTTAGTTTAAGTTTGGTTGCATTATCCCAAGGGGGTGCCGGACGGGTGCGGCTGGCTGGTTCGGTCTGCCTTATCTCACAAAGACCTTCCTGCACTCGCCGCCGCGGCTGCGCAGCAGGTAGAGGCCGCGGGGCAGTGCGCCGGCCCCCTGGACGTTGCGGCGGACAAGGCGGCCGGTGGCGTCGTAAGCGTCGCAAGACCGGGTCCGGCTGTCGGTGCCGGCGCTCTCAATGCCGGCGGGGTCGGCGTGAACGGCCTTCACGGTGACAGTGAACTCCTGGTCAAGGATGGAGAAGGTGAGGTTGACAGTGGTGGTGCCATATTGCTTCATGCGGAAGCCGAGCTGGGTGCCAGCAGCGCTCTCGGGGCTGATGGTGAAGTCCTTGTCGTAGACCACGGTGGAGAAGGCCGAGCAGGTTCCGCCCATGCAGATTTGGAACTTCTCGCTGGCGGCGGAGTTCTCGACAATCTCCACATGACAGGTTCCGCCAAGGTCTTCGTCGGTGAGGTTGTAGACGGAGAGGGCTGTGCCGGTCTCTATCTCGTAGCGCGAGCCTACCTTCTCGGGGGTGAACGTCACCACGTCGCCGTCTTTCACCGGCTGGCCATTGTAGCGCACTTCAAAACTCTGGGCATTCAGGGCAACAAAGGCGCCCAATGCCACGGCTAATGTAAACAGTCTTTTCATCTTATGCTTGCTTTATACTATACTTGCTTTACCTGATTATTGTCTTGTTCCGGCGGCGCGCCGCTTACCTGCGCACCTTCACGGGCACCCTGACGGTCTGGCAGACTCCGCTGTTGTCGGTCACAAAGGCTACGATGGAGAGGTTGGCCACGTTCCACCGGCTGTCCACGGGGATGCGGTAGGCGAAGCGGGCGGTCTTCTGGCCCCTGAGGGTCACGGCATCGCCGTCGAGGGGGGTGGCGCTGGCGCGCAGGATATTGTTGTGCTCGTAGGCGAAATCATAGTGGTCGGAGAATTTCTGGAAGGCGGTGATGTGGTCTTCAGTGACCCACACGGAGAGGCGGGCGTTGGCGTCGGCCTCAGTGAGGGCCAGAACATCCACGGTGATGGTGCTGTCGGCAGGCTGGCAGGTTGCCGTGGCGCCGAGCCTGAGCACAGGCGACAGCTTGAAGGCGTCAAGGATGGCGGTGAGCCACTTGCTGCTGGCATTCTCGGGGTGCGAACCCACATCGTCGCGGATCACCACCCCGCCACGGCGGTCGACCAGCAGGGACGGCTGGGACGGACTGCCCACCTGCTTGTAGCGTTCCTCGCCCACCCCGGTGACAAGGCTCTTGAAGTCTTCGTCGTCCTCGGCAGGGTCGGCGCCGAAGCCCTCGTCAACGCCGCAGTGGATGGTGACCACCACCAGGGTGTCGGCCCCATACTGCTGCTGAAGCTGGTGGAGCTGGGCGGCCCCGTAGGGGCAGTTCGTACAGTACTGGCCGGAGAACTCCTCGACCAGCACGGAGCGGGTCACGCTCACGGAGGGCACCTCAATCAGGCGGTCGCGCTCGGCGATGCTGTCACAGGCGGCAAGCAGGGCGACGCCGGCAAGGAGCGAATAGACTGAATGGCGAATTTTCATAAGGCGAACAGGAATTTGGTGAATCGGGGGGGTGACGGCCGGGGCATCAGAAGTTGTAGTTGTAAGAAACGGTGGCTCCCTTGCTGGCCGGCACATAGCGGCACACGCCGCCCGAGCAGTTGTAGCCGGCGCGGTTGCGCACATAGCCCAGCTGGAGGCGGTGGGCGCCGGCGGTATAGGTGACATAGCCGCTGTAATAGTGGAGGCCGGTGGCGCCGCAGTTCCACTCGTCGGACACGGTGAACATCAGGCGGGGCAGCACGGAGAGCTCGAGCAGGCCAAAGGCCCAGTCGTGCTCGTCGTCGCCGGTGGTGAGATACTGTGCCTCGCCGCGCAGGGTGACCTTGCGGCCAAGGCGGTACTTGCCCTCGGCCACGAAGATGTTGCTGTGAACCATTCCGCCCTTGCCCTCGACGGCGGTCTTGTTGTAGTACTGGTTCATGTACATGAGGTTGAGCTTGAGGTCACGGCTGAGCTTCTTCTCGAGCTGCACGTTGAAGTCCTGGTAGTAGCGCTCGTCGCCCCACTTCCAGAAGGCGGAGCCGTAGCCGTCGGTGCCGCCGGCGTGCTCGTTGCGGTCGATGGCGTGAACGTGGGAGAAGTTGGCCTTGAGCTTGGTGCCATACTTGCCGCCGAGCGGGGTGTGGCGCTTGAAGGTGTAGCCCAGCTCGGCCTGGTAGGCCCACTCGCCGTTGGGGTTGGTGGCGTAGGGGTAGTGGGCGGCCAGGGCGTAGGTGTGGTCCATGGTGAAGGCGGGCAGGTGGTTGATGTACGACGAGTTGTCCGGCTCGGCAGAGGTCATGGTGCGGCGGCTGCGGTAGGACATGTTGTCGCTGCGCTTGGCCTGGAGCAGCAGGCTCATGCCACGCTTGGAGTAGCTGGCGGAGAGCATGGCCACAGAGCCCTTGCGGTAGATGTAGCCGTTGTCCTGCGAGGGGTCCTGCCCCTTGCCGGCATACTCGGCGAGCACGTTCCAGCCGCCTTTCTGCAGGCGGAGGCGCAGGTCGTAGGCCCCGACAAACTTGGGGAAGTTGTAGCGGTGGGTGGCGTCGGCCATGAGCACCTCGTCATTGTCCTCGTACTTGGTGACATAGGAGGCGCCAAGGGTGAGGTAGGTGGCGCGCTGCCGCAGGGCCTTCACCCACTGGTCGACGCCCAGCTCGAGGTCGGCGCCGCCCACCCACGAGTCGTTCCAGTTCCAGTAGCGTCGCTGCTTGCCGGCGAGCACCTTGACGGTGGCGCCGGCCACGGGGGTGGCCACGAGCCGTCCGCCCAGCAGGGAGTTGTCGATGCCGAGGCTGCGCTCCTCGTAGGTGCGCAGCACAAAGCCGGAGCCAAACTGCTCGTAGAACGTGCCGAGGGTGAGCTCGGCATGCTTCACATGGCCCTTGAGGTAGAAGAAGGGCACGCCCCAGCCGGCATAGTCCTTGTGGAATCCGGGCAGGGGATGCTCGAGGTACTCGAGCCGCGCGCCGGCGTCGAGGTGGTTGGTGGTGAGGCTCAGCTCGGCGAAGGTGTTGGTGAGGGCGGTCTCGCTGTAGCTCCCGGTGCCTATCTTGCTGTCGCTCTGGGGAAAGAGGATGTCGCTCTGGATGCTTCCGCTGAGCGTGGGCTTGCCAAAGAAGCCGCTGTCGCCCGACTGTGCCGGGGCGGAAGTGGCCACGGCAAGGGTGAGCGCAGCCGGCAGCAGGGTGCGTCCGGCGCGGTGGCTGAGGGGGAAAAGGCTGTTCATGGGGTACTGCTGGGTTGGGGTTGGCACTTACTTTGCGAGCTGCCTTATCTTCTCGATCAGCTCCTGCTCGGCGCCCTCGGTGTAGCCGTTGTGCTTGTACACAATGTTGCCCCGGCCGTCGACGAGCAGCACGTAGGGTATCATCTGGATGCCCAGGGCGCGCTTGAAGTCGCTGTTGGGGTCGAGCAGCACGTCGTAGGTCCAGCCGTTGCCGTCGACGAGGGGCTTCACCTTGTTGATGTTCTGCGCCTGGTCGATGCTCACGGCAATCACCTTGACACCTGTCTCCTCGCGCCACTCGTCGTACACCTCGCTGATGGCGGTTAGCTCGCGGTTGCAGGGCTTGCACCAGGTGGCGAAGAACGAAATGACAAAGGGCTTGCCGCCATTGCTGAGCTTGGCGGTGTCAACGGTCTTGCCGTTGATGTCCTTCAGGGTGACAGAGGGCAGCTGGGCTGCGGCCCCGCCAGCAAGGGCGAAGAGGAGCAGCAGGGTGGAAAATAGTCTGGTCTTCATTGTATCTGCTGTTTGAATACTAAAATGGGTCTGTCGGTCTGCTTCAATGCATCTGACGACACTCTAAAATGCGCCGGACAGTTTGCCTGAATGCGCCGGACAGTTAAAAGACCAGGCCCCAGACCGCCCCAAGGGACGGTTCGGGGCCTGGATGTAGTTGTTGTTGTGTTGCGCGCTTGCCGCTGCCAGGCGGCAAGGCGGGGGTTATTTCAGAATCTTGGTGCTGGTAACGACACCGTTGGCCGAGCGCACGCGCTTCACGACAAGTCCCTTGGCGCTGGCGTCAACACGGCGGCCCTGCAGGTCGAAGTACTCAACCGTGGCGTTGCCGGCGGCAGCCTGGGCGTTCACGCCCTTGATGCCGGAAATAATTTCGTTGGTAATGGTGATAACCGTACCTGCCTCGGCATCGAATGCAGAGCCGTCACCATAAATATAGCAATAAAGGCCAAGATTCTCCATTTCTTTTGAACCAAAAAGTTCACCGTAATAGGCCGAGCCGTCGGAAGAAAGGACAATGGTTCCGTCTTCGTTATAATCAAGAAACATATTTAGCATTTCTGCAAGATAAAGTTTTTCTCCACTCACTGTAACAGGATAGAAAACAATGTCGCAGTAGGGCTTAGATCCGTCGGTCAGCTCCAATGTGCCAGAACCGATATACTGATTGCAATACACATAGGCACCGATAATATCAGTCTGGTCCTCTGAAAGCTGGTAGTCTATCTGATACCAGGCATCAGGATTGGCAACAGACAAGCCCTTGATGAACATACAGTCGCCAGCAAAGACAACGCGCGCAGTGTCGCTACCTAAATTGATATGCTTACCCTCGGAATTCACATAATCCTGGACCACCTTGGCTCTGAAAGTTGCAGCATCAAGGGAGTCGGCACAATAGTGATACTGATAATTCTTCACTGTATACTCGACGGGAGTGCTTGAGTCACCCACGAAGAAGCCATAAAGGAGGTCACGGCAAACAATCTGCTTCGAATCCTTGAAATAGTAGGCGCCAAACGTCTTGTCGCTGAGACGTGAGAAACCGCTATTCTTGTCATAGCTCATAAGGGCCAGGTTGTAGGTCTTAGTACCATCATTACTCTCAAAAGTGTTGCCCTCAATGCTGAAAGTGATGGAGTCAATGCCAACCTCAGGGCCATACTTCTGCGTAAAGTAGTTGTCTGCACTGCGCTTGCCTTGAAAGTAGGCAAAGTTGCCATCGACGAGCATCCTGACAGAATCGTTGCTCACGGCAACAGTGCCTTCGTTCATGCTGGTCTGCGCACTACTCTGCCAGTTGTCAAGATAAGGATATTCAACGTAGTATGTTCTGAAAATGTCATACTTGCTTTCGCGCGGCGAAGCCTCTGCCTTCTTGATGTCAAGATGACGCTTGGGGGCAGACTTCAGGATCTTGGCAGTCTCAAGCTTGGCTTTCTTCACCTCGTCGGGCGAGAAAAGGAGTGACTGCTGAATGTTGTGCTGCTTAGCTGAAATCACATTGGGATGGCTCAAGGCCTTCATGATTTCAGCACGCTGCTGAACGGTTTGTGCTGTTGACCCCAGCGAAACAAGGGCGGCAGCTAAAATGAGTGTAAACTTTTTCATGCTAAAGTAATTAAATTGTTATCGAATACGGTGCAAAATTACAGATATTATCATTATTGCCAAACAAAATGGAGGGAAAACCGCTTGAGAGCAATGACTTTTAACACTATTAAAAGGTTAGGGCTGTCATTGCGCTCAAACGTTCGTGCGAATGCTCGGCGAAAGTGCCGGGGAGGAATCATGTACCGTCCCAGGCAACCCACCGGCCTTACTCGTCCAAAGAGGGGCGGTCGGCCGGGTCGCGGAGCGGATAGGGAATGGTCTGGGTCGTGAAGTGCATATCGTTGTTGGCACGGTTGTTACACTTCAAGTCACAAGAGGTGCGCATCTGGTTGTCCGACGAGACGGTGAACGTGGCGTTGGCAAACGGACGGGTGGCATAACTATAGCCACGCCCAAGCAGAATGTCGGTGTCGCCGGAGCCCTCGTTGGTAAGCTTGAACTTAATCTGGTCGTCGCCCACCAGTTCAGTTGTCAGGTAAATGATGCCGGCGAAGGCATCGTAAAGGTGCTCCTGGTAAACATAGTAGTAAAGGCCGAAGTAGTCGCTGATGCGGCCCACACCGACTAAGGTTACCTCGCCGTTGAGGTCGATATCCTCGTCAAGGCCGTAGTCCTCCTTTTTCCAGAGGCAGTTGGTCTTGGCCTGCTTGTCCCACAGTTTCCAATACTTCTGCGTCCATGTGCCAACGTTCTCCTTGGAAGTGAACCAGAGACTGTTGACAAACTGGCGGTTCAGCGGGTCGACAACGAGCTTGACCTCCGGGTTGTCAAAGCTCTCGAACTCCTTGGTCGCAGCGTTATATTTGAAGCCGCTGATTCTGTGGCCCTTGTAGTCGATGGACTTGTAGAACTCCATGCCCTCGGGCGTAATGATATACGAGGCGGTGCCCACCTGGCGGTCGTTGCCTGAAATATAATAATAGGAGAGGCCGCGCAGGTCGGTATAGAACGTGGTGGTGTCAATCCGCTCGTACACCGAGTCGCGGTTGTTAACCCTCACCGTGTCCTTGACCTTGGCCACCAGGCTGTAGCTCTTGGCATACATGTGGTTGTCAACGTCGGCGAGCTTGCCGAGGTAGGCCGACCATTCCTCGCCCTCGGCCATCGGGTACATCACCACGCGGTTGCCCGAGGCGCGCCCCTTGAGCACCACGCTGTCCTTGCAGGCGGAGAGCACGCCGAACTCGTTGTCACCGCCCATTCCGGTTCCCGTCTCGCCGGTGATGACCACCTTGGGGTCGCTCATCTTCGAGAAGATGGCGTTGTAGGTGTCAAAGGTCAGCGTGACACCGCTGCTCTGGTAAATCTTGTAGAGGCTGGTGGCCTTGGCGGTGATGTCGCCCGAGATGTCAGCGTCGCCCGAGCAGGTGAGATAGCCCTTTTCGTCGAACTGCATCACGAAGTTGAAGCCGCCGTACGACTGCTCCTTTGAGGGAAAGTATTTCACCCGCCAGCCATTGGGGGCGCCGGTGAGCACGCTGTAACAGTTCTGGATGGAGGCATCGGCACGGTTGGCCGACGAGTCATCAAAGAAGTCGTCCTGTTCCACTGTGCAGGCAGCCAGCGAGAACGCCGCTGCCAGGATTGTCATATATGCTATGCGTTTCATTTTTTCTCGTTGTCTTCGTTAACAGAAATGTCTTTAAAGTCAAGCTCGCGGTAATGCTTGGAGCGGTAGAGCACCTCGCGTCGCAGTTCGTTGATGTCGATGCCCCATGACTCCTTGAACCACTTGGTGATGATTTCCAGCTTCTTGAGCAGCAGCTCCTTGCCGTTGACATCCTTGCCCACATAGTTCTTGTAGGCGTCGGGTATGTCGTGGTGGTAGGAGGTGTCGGCACGCGCCAGCAGATAGTTCCAGCGGTCATCCTCGGACGTGATGTAGGTGGCGATGACCTCCACGAAGTCCTCGCGCGCCTCCATCGAGGCATAGTTGCCCACGAAGCCCATCTTGAAGCACGTCACGCTGTCATTGAGGTTTATCCACGCCGGGCCCTGGTAGGACGTCTTGGTCACCTCGTTGAACTCGGTGGGATAGTCCTTGGTCTGGTGAAGGATGTGGGCGAACTCGTGGTGCATGGTGTGGAAGTACCACTTGTTCAGGAAGTCGATGTCAACGCCGGGGTCGTTGAGGTCGAGCCGGTTGATGTTGTAGAGTGTGATTTTCAGTCCGCCCTCGGCCGTTCCCAGCTTCACCTGGCCGTCGTCGTAGGCCAGTGACCCCACGAGCATGAGGATCTTGGGGCAGTAGGTGCGGATGAAGTCCTTGCCGGCCAGCTTGGCATACACGTCCAGCCAGAGGTACTTGGTGAGCTTGGCCATGGTGATGGCCTTGTCGTAGTCGGCCGGCGCGAGGTTGTAGTCAGTGTCCGACTCCTTGTACTCGAAACGGTATTTGAACTGAATGTTGAAACTGTCAACATAGTTCTGCTGCAGCCACTTGTCAAAGTCGTTCTGCTCGACCACCTCGTCGTGGAAGATGGACTGCGAGTCGAGGTCGTCGTCGCCACAGGAGACCGTCAGCAGCGCGACAGCTGCAATGAAAAGATATTTTAGCTTCATCATCTTGCAAGTCATTTATTAAAGGATGAAATGAATGGCTTGTCCTCTCTGACGAAAGGACAGAAAGACAGGTTGCCCGTAATCTCGGTGGTCACCGTGCGCGGGTTGGGCTGGAGTCCGGCGTCAATCACGTCGCCCGGAATCTGGAACGCGCGCCGCGGGTCGTTGAGCTTGAGCGTGTCGGCGGGGTAGCCCTCCCTGTTGTGGCAGATCTCGATGCCCCAGCGCTTGATGTCCATCCAGCGCAGGCCCTCCTGGGCTGTCTGGCAGCGGCGCAGGTGCAGGATGCACTGGATAAGGTTCTCCTGGATGCCGTCGTCGGCAAGCGTGAAGCCCAGCGGGTGGAGGCGCTTCTTGGGCGTGCCCCCTCCGGCCACGATGGGCCGTCCGTCGCGCTCCATGTAGCTCATGCGCTTGTAGGTGTTCACCACATCGTTGAGCGTGACATTCATCGGCTCCTTCACGTTGGTGTCAAGCCAGTAGTTGATGTCCTTCACCGCGTCCTGGTAGTGCTGGCTGCCCAGCATGGCGTAGGCCTCGGCCCGGCAGAGCAGGGTCTCGTCGGTGGTCAGGTAGGAGATGACCGAGCGGCGGTAGCCAATCTGCTGCACCTTGTCGGTGTACTCGAAATAGCCATAGTACTTGGAGATGGCTATCTTCTGCGAGTTGCCGAAGCAGGAGTTGGCCAGGTAGAGCGTGTTGTTGCCCCAGATGCCCGTTGCGCGGTAGGACTCGCGCCTGCAGATGTAGTCGGGGTGGAAGGCGTAGCGCTCGCCCACCGAGTAGGCCCCGAGGTAGTAGGGGCTCGACGAGTAGGCGGCCATCAGCAGGAGGTTGGCCGCTTCGTCTGCGTCGATGAAGGCGTTGCAGCGCGTCTCGTAGTTGGCGGCCTTCTGCGAGATGCCGGCCCAGTTGCGCAGCACCGACGTGGGGTCGCTGCCCAGCACCTCGTTGGCACACGCAATCACCTTGTCCCATTTCTGGTAGTAGAGGTAGAAGCGCGCGGCGAAGGCATAGGCGGCCTTCTTGTTGAAGTGGTACTTGGACGAGGTGTAAAGGTCGTCGGAGATGAGCGGCAGGCCGGCCTCGATATCCTTCTCGATGTTCTCGTAGAGCTGGTGGAGCGTGCCGCGCGTGTAGCTGGGCCGTACCGTTGTCTCGGGCGTGGTCGAGTAAGGCAGTCCCAGCAGGGAGTCGGCCGTCTCGGGGTTATAGGCCTGGCAGAACAGGTTGGCCAGCAGGAAGTGGCTCCACGCGCGGCACATCAGCGCCTCGCCCTTCTGCGGGTTCATCGAGGCGTCGCCGCCCAGGTCCTGAATGGCCTCGAGGGCCTGGTTGGCCGTTGCGATGGCCTTGTAGCAAGATTCCCAGAACGCGCTTGGCGTGTCCTGCTCGGTCTCGGTGACATCCTCCCAGAGGTAGGCTTCCTGCTGGTACTTGCTCTCAATGGTGTATTGGTAGCCGTTGTCCATGGCGTTGTCCGAGGCCATCTCGCAGAGAACGGTAGCCTCCGTCTCCGGGTAGGCCGACACGAGGATGCTCGTCACTTTCTCCGGCGTGTCAATCTGCGTGCGGCTGTCGGGCAGCTTGTCCAGAAAGTCGTTGCAGGAAGCCAGGGCCACGGCGGCACCCAGAATCAAATATGAAGATACTGTTTTCATTTTTTCTGTAATCATCGAATAATGTTAAAGTCCAAGCCGGACGGTCAGCGTGAACTGCTTAGGCATAGGCGAGGCCACACCGCCAGTGTTGAAGAACTCGGGATCCTGTCCGTTGAGCTTGTCGTCACAGTAAATCAGGAAGAGGTTGGTGGCCTGCATTTTCAGCGAGAGGTTGTTGAGCTTGAGCGGTGCGATCCACTTCTTGGGCAGGTCGTAGGACAGCGCAATCTCCTTCATGCGGATAAAGTCACCCTTGGCCACGCGCTCGGTCGAGTAGTTGTAAGCGTTGTAGGCGTACGACAGGTAGCTGTCGTTGGCATTGAGCCGGCGATCGGCGATGACGGGCACGTTGGTCTTCTTCTCGTCACCCTGCACCGTCCAGCGGTTCTTGAACTCGCGCGGCATGGCGTCGAGGTCGGAGTACTTGTTGCTGAACACGGGGTCGAGGCGCACCACGTTGCCAAAGGCGTAGGTGATGAACACGTTGAGCTTCCAGTTCTTGTAGGTGAACACGTTGGCCAGCGACCCGGTTGATGTGGGGTCAGTGGGGCCCTCGTAGACGAGGTGGCTCTTGTGCTCGCGGTCCTGGAAGTTGAGGTCGCTCACGGTGAGCTTGCCCTCCTCGTTGATGAAGGTGGGCAGACCGTTCTCGTTGAGTCCGCGGAAGTCATAGGAGAAGAGCGAGCGCACGGGGTAGCCCTCGATGGTGAAGCCGGTGCCGGTAATCATGTCGATGACGCGGGCATTGGTCTCGAAGTTGGTCACCGTGTTCTTGGAGTAGGCGTAAACGAAGTCGGTCGACCAGCGGAAGTCCTTGGCCACGATGTTCTGCGAGGAGAGCGAGAGCTCCACGCCGTGCGAGCGCATGTCGGCCACGTTGGCATACTTCTTGGTCTCGCCGCCCACGCCCATGGTGTTAATGATGCCAATGAGGTCGTAGTTGTTGCGGCGGTACCAGTCGAGCACCACGCTGATGCGGTCCTTGAGGAAGCCCATCTCGGCGCCGATGCTCAGCTCGTGCTTCTTCTCGTAGGTCAGCTCGGAGTTGGCGATGTTCACCAGCTGGAGGCCCGACTCCGAGACAGACGAGGAGGGCCGCCAGGGGTTGTAGCTGTTGATCACGGGCAGAGAGTTGGTGACCGAGGCCGGGCCGCGGTCGGCCGTGAGCGAGTAGGAGGCGCGGAGCTTGGCGTGCGAGAACACGCCCTGCTTCTCGAACCAGGGCTCCTCGTCGATGATCCACGCGCCCGACACGTTCCATGTGGGCAGCCAGCGCGACTTGGTGCTCATGCCCAGCTTGTTGGTGCCCTCGTAGCGGATGGTTCCGTTGACAGAGTAGCGGCGCTTGTAGGCGTAGTTCACCGTTCCGAAGAAGGCGGCCGAGCGCGAATAGGTGTCCTCGAGCGTGTAGTAGGCCGTGTTCTCCTCCTCCATCTGCTTGAAGATGAGGTAGCTGTACTTGGCCAGCAGGCCCATGTCATACTGCATGCCGTTGCCCTGGAACCAGGACTTGCGGCGGTCGATGCTGTTCATCTCCATTCCGCCGAACATATTGACAGCGTGGTCTTCGAAGTAGACATCGTTGTAAGAGGCCGTGGCGCGGAAGTCCCAGCTGTTCATGTTGTACTTGGTCTCGCGGTAGAAGCCGCCGTAAGGCAGCACGCACTGCGGCAGCGAGTTCTCCACGCTGGGGTCGGTGTAGAGCCAGGGGTTGGCGTCGCGGATGGTGGCGTCGCCCATGGCGCGGTAGGCCATGGCCTGGTTGGACTTGTCGTGAATCTCGTGCATCTGCGTGGTGGTAGAGAACTTGTAGGCTGCGATGGCCGACAGCTCCACCTTGGTGATGGGCTTGTACTTCAGCTCGGCCTGGAACTTGGTGTCCACCACGTTGAGGTCCATATAGTTGTAGTTCAGCTCGTCAAAGATGTTGAAGTCTGCGTAGTTGCGCGTGTAGGCCACGTTCGGGTCGAGCGTGCGCGAGGTGTTCAGCGCATACGAGTAGGGGTTGATGTCAAAGTCGCGGCGCACCTCGCCCGACACGGGGTCGATGGACTGCGAGAGCGTGCCCGGGGCGCGCTGCTTGCGGTAGGAGGCCTGCGAGATGAAGTTCAGCGACAGTTTCTTGGAGACATTGTAGTTGGCGTTCACGTTGGCCGTGTAGCGCTCCACCTTGCTCTGCTTGTACCATCCGGGGTCGTTCATCAGCGAGAGCGACACGCGGTAGGCGGCCTTGTCGGTACCCGAGGAGATGCTGACCGAGTGGTTCTGCGAGATGGCGTTGCTGAACAGCAGGTCGAACCAGTCGGTGTTGCGGTACTCGGCGCCGCGGAGGTAGGCGTTGCGCGCGGCCTCGGTGTTGGGCATGGCGAACGTTCCGGTGGCCGGGTCGTAGGTGTTCATCAGCTGGTACATCTTTCCGTAGACGCCGCTGTCAGCGGCGCGGAAGGTCTCCGAGAAGTTCAGGTAGCCGGCGCGCTCCATTTCGCGGTACACGCCCATCTGCTCCTGCGAGTTCATGATGTTGAAGTTGGAGTAGCTGGGCTTCAGGCGCATGGTGAACTCGCCGGTGTAGTTCACGCTGTTCACGCCGGCCTTTCCTTTCTTTGTGGTGACCACAATCACGCCGGCCATCGCGCGCGCGCCATATATAGAGGTGGCGGAACCGTCCTTAAGAATCTGGAAGCTCTCAATGTCGTCGGCATTCAGTCCGGCAATGGCCGAGCTGATGAGGGTCTCGGCGTCACCCGAGGAGAGTGCGTCGGCGTCGACCTCGGTCACGTCCTCCATAATCACGCCGTCGACCACCCAGAGCGGCTTCGAGCTGCCATAGATAGACGTGGCGCCGCGGACACGGATCTTGGGCGCGGTACCGAACGTGCCCGACACGTTCTGCACGGACACTCCGGCCACGCGGCCCTCGAGCGAACGGCTGATGTCGGCCACTCCGTCGAGCTTGGCGTCGGCGGCATCGATCTTTGCAGTTGCTCCTGTAAACAATCTCTTGTCCATTTTCTGCATACCCGTCACCACGACGTCCTTCAGTGTAGTCTGGTCGCTCTCAAGCACCACCTTCATGTTCGACTTGGGCTTGAGCGACTGGCTCTTCATACCAAGATAGCTGATGCGGAGCTTCTTGCCCGCGGGCACTGAGAGCGTGAACTTTCCGTCCATGTCAGTGGCCACGCCCGTCTTTGTCCCCTCCACCATCACGGTGGCGCCAATGACCGGCAGTCCGTCTTCCTGAGCTATTACGGTACCCGTAACCTTAGTCTGGGCGATGGCCATTCCTATCGACAGGAAGAGACACGCCAAAACCATTGTTAGTTTTTTCTCCATAAATACACTCTTTTTAATTTTCTTGATTCTTAATAATATTTTCTAATGGACTGCAAAATTAAGCAAAAGCGCATTAACGGACAAAATAATGCTATTAAAATTTACGAAAATTATGCAATCCGGGCACAATGTCTTTAAAATACCGTGCATAATCATTCACAAGTGACACTCAACCGCGCGTTTGGTTTACACTTTGCAAGCACCGGAGCACAGGCAAGAAGAGCGGCGGGGCCTACAAGCAAACCCACCCGCTGCGCGGGCTGCGCAGCGGGTGGGTTGCTGTAACGGGTGCGCGAGACCCTATTTGACCAGAATAACCAGGTACTTGCTGGTGCTCCAGAAGCCCTGGGGGTTGGTGACGCGCAGCACATACTGCTTGTTGGCGTCGCGCTGCAGGGTGTACGTTCCCGAGGGGTGGGCGGTGAGCAGCCTGGCCGAGCGGGCGTAGAGCTTGATCTCCTTGTCCACGCGGATGTCAATCTTGGTGAAGTAGTCGCGGTTGAAATTCGACTGGAGCACCTTGCCGCCGGCCAGGATGCCCTGGGCCTTGAGCTCGCTCTTGGTGCCGAAGACAAACCACGCCGCGTTGAGCTGCTTGTCCTGCGCGCTGATGGTCTGGCTCTTCTGGCTGCTCTCCCGGGCGAGGTTGTCCACGTTGTCGTGCAGCCCGTCGATTCTGCGGTCCAGCTCGGCGATGTGGATGTCCTTGGACTTCAGCTCGTCACGCAGCTGCTGCAGCTGGCGGTCCTTCTCCTGGAGCTGGGCCGTGAGGTTGTCGATGGTCTTCTTGAACTCTTCGCTCTTGAAGGAGCTTGCGCGCAGCTGGCGCTTCAGCTTTTCGATGAGCTCGCGGTTCTGCTGCATCGTTGACTGGATGAACTGGATGTTCTCGCGCAGCCGCTGGCGGTCGCTGGCACCCTCGCCCTCCTTGGCCAGGCTGACGCGCCCCTGCGCCTTGTTAATCTCGCGGAAGCCCTCGTCAATCTCGTTCATCGTGGCCATCATGTCGTTGATTTCGTTGTCACGCTGCGTGATAATCCGGCTGAGCGAGTCGCGCGTCTGGAGCGCCACGTCGGCGTCGATCTTCGCCTTTTCCTGCTTGCAGCCCCCGAGGGCGGCCAAGCACACTGTTAGGAAGAGTAGCTTTTTCATATCTCTTGTTGTTTTGGGTTGTTGCGTTTTTCCCCCTTGGGGTCGCAGCCGGCCACCACGACCACAATCTCGCCCCTGGGCTCGGTGGCTGTGAAATGGGCGGCAAGCTCGGCGAGCGTGCCTCTCACGCACTCCTCGTGCACCTTGGATATCTCCCGGCACACGGCGGCCTGCCGGCTGCCGCCGAAAAGCGCGGCCAGCTGCCCTAGCGTCTTGAGCAGCCGGCGGGGCGACTCGTAGAACACGACGGTGCGCGGCTCTGCGGCAAGCTGCTCCAGCCGGGTCTGGCGGCCCTTCTTGGGCGGCAGGAAGCCCTCGAACACAAAGCGGTCGCACGGCAGCCCGCTGGAGACCAGCGCCGGCACAAAGGCCGTGGGGCCGGGCAGCGTCTGCACCTCGACACCGGCCCTGGCGGCCTCGCGCACCAGGAAGAAGCCGGGGTCGCTGATGCCGGGGGTGCCGGCGTCGCTGACGAGCGCCACCGTCTCGCCGGCCAGCAGGCGGCCGACAACCGCGGCCGACGTGCCGTGCTCGTTGAACTTGTGGTGGGACATCATGCGGTTCTCTATGCCAAAGTGCCTCAGCAGGACGCCCGACGTGCGGGTGTCCTCGGCCAGCACGAGGTCGGCGTCGCGAAGCACGCTGACGGCGCGGAGTGTCATGTCGTCCATGTTACCCACGGGTGTGGGTACGATATACAATATGCCCATACGTGCGGACAAATGTAGGCAATTATCCGCGACTGTCAAAAAAAGGGCGCCTTTTCTTTGCAATTTTTAAAACGTATTTGTACTTTTGTGGAAATGACATACCGGAAATGACAGACAACCTGACAGGGGAGACGCACCGCCCCGGAAGAATAGAAGTGGTGTGCGGGTCAATGTTCTCGGGCAAGACCGAGGAGCTGATCCGGCGGATGCGGCGGGCCGTGTTCGCAAAGCAGCGGGTGGAGATTTTCAAGCCGTCGATAGACACGCGCTATTCCGACGAGGAGGTGGTGAGCCACGACCGGCACGCCATCCTGTCGACACCCATTGACTCGTCGGGGCAGATACTCCTGCTGGCCGGCGACATCGACGTGGTGGGCATCGACGAGGCGCAGTTCTTCGACGAGGGCCTCGTGCGGGTGTGCAACGAGCTGGCCAACCGCGGCGTGAGGGTGATTGTGGCCGGCCTTGACATGGACTACCGGGGGGCGCCCTTCGGGCCTATCCCCGCGCTGTGCGCCATTGCCGACGAGGTGACCAAGGTGCATGCCATCTGCGTGCGCTGCGGCGCGCTGGCCTATGTGAGCCACCGCACGGTGAAGAATAGCCGCCGCGTGCTGCTCGGAGAGACCCAGGAATACGAGCCGCTGTGCAGGGACTGCTACCAGAAGGCCCTGTGCGAGGAAAACAGCAACGACACAACCGACAGGCGGCCATGAACGACAAGACCATCACCTTCGACCGCTTTGTGCGGTGGCTCCTGGGCGGGCTGCTCGTCTTGGGCGTCCTGCTTGTGGTCAACTACCTGAGCGACGTGCTGCTGCCCTTCTTCGTGGCGTGGCTGCTGGCCTACCTGCTCTACCCCATCGTGTGCTTCGTGCAGTACAGGCTGCACGTGCCCGGGCGGGCGCTGTCCATCATTGTCGCCCTCGCCTTTGTCTTCTCGGTCATCGGGCTGGCGGTCTGCCTGATTGTGCCGCCGATGGTCGGGCAGTTCGAGAAGCTGGGCGAGCTGGTCACCCAGCACCTGCACGCCACCACGCGCATCAGCAACTTTCCCGAGGCCATCACCGGCTGGATAGAGGCCAACAGGGAGGACATCCACAGGTTTTTCCGCGACAAGGAGGTGTCGGGCACCATCCGCCAGGCCCTGCCCAAGGTGTTCACCGTGCTCAGCCAGACGGCCAGCATCATCCTGAGCGTCGTGGCCTCGCTCATCACCTTATTATATATGTTCTTTATCCTGCTCGACTACGAGACGCTGGCCTCGGGGTTCATCAAGATGTTTCCCAAGAAGAGCCGCCCCTTCTGGCGCGCGCTGGCCGACGACGTCGAGCGCGAGCTGAACAGCTACATCCGCGGCCAGAGCCTCGTGGCCCTGTGCATCGGCATCCTGTTCTGCATCGGCTTCACGCTCATCGGCTTCCCCATGGCCATCGGCCTGGGCATCATGATCGGACTGATGAGCCTCATTCCCTACCTGCACGCACTGGCGCTGATACCCATTGTCATCCTGTCGCTGCTCAAGGCTGCCGACACGGGGCAGAGCTTCTGGGTGGTTCTGCTCTCCGCCCTGGCCGTGTTCGCCGTGGTGCAGGCGCTCACCGACATGGTGCTCACGCCGCGCATCATGGGCAAGGCCATGGGACTGAACCCGGCCATCCTGCTGCTGTCGCTCTCCGTGTGGGGCGCACTGCTGGGCTTCATCGGCCTGATTGTGGCCCTGCCCCTCACCACCCTGCTCATCGCCTACTACCAGCGGTACATCACCAAGGAGGGCGACGCGGCCTCGCCACCGCCCAAGGAACAGGCCGGCGGCGCGGCCACACAGTAGCAGCCGGGCCTTGGCCGGCCCCGGAAAGAAGGCGACCCGGCGCGAGTGCCGGGGGAAAAAACGGGCGGAGCAGAAAAAACGGCTGTATAAATTTGGCCGTTTCGAGAAAAAGCGATACCTTTGCACACGCTTTACGGCATTTGTGTAAGGCCTTGATCCGCTAGCTCAGCTGGTAGAGCACAACACTTTTAATGTTGGGGTCTTGGGTTCGAGCCCCAAGCGGATCACGGAAAGAAGGCAGAGAGGACACCGCTTCGGCAGTGTCCTCTCTGCCTTTTATGGCTTGCCACGGCCTCAGTGGCCCATGCGCGACGTGTCAACAGCCTTCACCTTCTTCTCCACGTAGCCGCCGAACTTATAGACAACGGCGAGGGTGAACGTCGCCCAGTTGTAGTTCAGCTTCATGCGGTAGTCTTGGTTGCCCTGCACGGAATGGGTGTCGTAGCGGTAGTTGAAGATGTTGGTGCCGTTGAGGCGCACGCCCCACTTGCCGTCGCCCGACGACCATTGCAGTTTGGCGTCCATGCGGAAGATGGGACTGATGTCGTAAACGCCCTGTATGGACTTCGACTGGAAAAAGGGACTGAGAATGAGACGCAGGTCTTGCGTGCGGCAGAGTTTGACAGCGGCCGTGCCTCCGAGGGCGACAGACAGCTTGCTGCGGTCGAAGGGCAAGTCGAAGAAGTGGCTGCTCTTGTCGCGCTTGTAGGTGCCGGCGGCAAACACATTGCCGCTGAGCCACTTGCCGGCACCGAACTGGGCGGAGGCCTGCAGCCCAAAGCTGCGTGAATAGTCGAAGTTGGTCTCTTTCATGATTACCGCCATGCGGTCGGCCGCCTGGTAGGGCAGCTGCACGGCATAGTCGGGCATCAGCGTTGCGAAAGCCGTGAGCGTGTAGCGTCTCCGGGCCTGCCACATCAGGCTGGCATTGTAAATCGGGAAGGGCTTCAGGCCGGGATTGCCGTGTATTTCGGTGTAAGTGGAGGAGTAAAACACATTGCTCATGGTAGACCAATAGCTCGGGAAATGCGAATTGGAGCTGAGCGAAAGATTGAGTATGTGGCTGTCGCTTACATCCCACAAGGCGTTGAGCGAGGGATAGACACGCCACTTGTCCCACGCCGGGGAGTGGCAGTGCTCGGCAGCCACGGAAGCGTCAAGGCTGAAGGCCTTGCCTATCTGCTTGCTGAAGCCGGCATATATGTTCCAGATTCGCTCGCTGATGTCAGCGCCGCTGGTCGCGCCGGGCAGGATGTCACCGGCCTTGTCGCGCGTGACCTGGTGGCTCCTGTTGGCGGCGAACTGCCCGCTGACACCATACGACAGCCCCCACCCGCGGGCCAGGGTGTGGGTCTGGTCGGCCGCGAACATCCATTTGCCGATGGTCTGCTCGCTGCCGCTGGTCAGGTTGCGTTCTGTCCCTGCCGCGCCACCGCCAGCCTTCATTGTCCCGGCAAGGGCTTGCTGCTGCGGAGTGCGGTAGCTGGTGTACGAGCCGCTGAGGGCAAGTCCGAAAGGAAGCCGGTAGTTCATGTCAACATTGTGCAGATACACACGACTGTCACTGTGCATCCCGCTTGTGCTCGAGCCGGCAGTGCGGGTGTCAGTGCTTGACTTGCTCCATTCACCCGTATAGGCTATGCCGAGACGGTGGTTGCGGCCAAAGGCATAATTCATGCCCAGCCGGCAGTTGTGGGCAATGCCAAACGACTTCTGCCAGGTGTCGTCGCGGTAGTCAACGCGCCGGTTGCCAAGCGGGTGGCGGGCAATGCGCGAGGACTCGCCGTAGGCGTAGCCGTCGGCAAGCTGGTACTGCGCATCCAGCCCGAACTTTCCCCGTTGCACGGAAAGGTAGAAATGGGCAAACCCCTTGGCGTACTTGCCTTGCTGCAAGCCGCCAATGGCCTGGCCCGAGAGCCGGCGGGTTCCGGCATCGTCTTTCGTGACGATGTTGATGGCCATGCCGCGCACGTGGTAGCGTGCCGGGGCCGACAGCATCACCTCGGCCTTGGCCAGCCGCTCCGCGGGCATCGCCTTCAGGCGCTCGGCCAGCTGCTCCTGCGTCAGCGTGGTGGCCTGGCCGTTGACTATCAGCGTCAACTTGCTGCCCGCGAACGACAGGCTGCCGGTGGCATCGCTGACACCGGGTATGCGTGTCAGCGCCTCATAGGCGTTGTCGGCCGGCAGCTGCCTCAGCAGCAGCGGCATGTTGTACGTCAGCATGCCGCGCCCGGCCCTGGCGACTGGGCGCGCGCCCTTTACCATCACTTCGGGGAGCTTGTGCATCATGGTTTCCAAGGTGAGCGTGTCCTGCCGGACGCTGTCTTGGGCGGCGGCAATGGCCGGCATGGCGAGAACGCCAGCCAGAAGAAACCTGTTCACTGCAGCACGCTTTCTTTCAGACAAATTCATATATGACCGATTTGAGTTTGGCTGTTTGTCACCATCCGCCGTTGCCCAGCCCGTCTGTAGGAAAGTCGTCGGGGTCGGTAAAGCCGTTCCACTGCCTCTGGGCGGGAGCACTGCCGGAGTTGCGCCGCGTGGTGCGCCTGTCTTGCTGCTTGCGGGGGGCCGGGTCGCTGCCGGCAAGCGCAAACAGCAAGACAAGGGCCAGCGCGACAATGAAAAAGGCTATAGCCGCTACATACCACTCTATCAAGAGCAACAGGAAGGTTATGGCCACGGTGCCGAGGATGCCGGCCAATGTCTTAGAAAAATTCATCGCATCTTTGTTTGGTGCAAAGTTAGCGAAATTGAGCGGGAGATGAAAATTATTCGCACCTGTTTGTGCTTGCGGACGCATGTTTCACTTTGTCAAGCCGCTGTGCGCGCCCTTTGCCTCACAGGGGGCGGAACGGGCGTTTTGGCAGGGCTGCGTTGCCACTCGGGCCGTTTCGTGCTGCAAGACGGTTCGTCTCGCGCTGCCGAACGGTTCGTTTCACACTGCCGAACGGCCCGAACGGGCGGGCCGTTCGGGCCGTTCGGGCTGCCGGAAAAGGCCGTTCGGGCGGCCGGCACCGGCCACTACGCCTTTACCTTGATGATGTCGTCGATGTTGGTGGTGTATCTTCCCGACTTGTGTCCGTCGCCCTTGCGCCAGCTGTCACCTGTGCCCTGCACGGCCACCTTCACCGTGTCGCGGCCGTTCTTGCGGTTGATGGCGTCGATTGCGGCGGCAAGGCGCGCCTGCCTTGCCCGGTCAACGGTGTCGAAAAGGTCGGCCTGCACGGCACTGTCGGGGCAGATGTCCCAGGCAATCACGCCCGCCTTCTTGTAGAAGTACGTACACTCGGGGCTCCACTGCGCGCGCAGTGTGCCAACAGCCGCGGCCACAAGCTCGCGCTGGTCGTTGGTATGCACGGTGAGGGTCACGGTACGGTTGATGGCGCTGCTTGGCGCGTCAGGGCGGAAACGGCTGGTGTAGGCGAACACCGTGACAGCCCGGCAACAGCTGTGCTGCTCCTTCAGCTTGCGCGAGCAGGAGGAGGCGAAATGGGCGACAGCCTCCTCCAGCGGGCCAAGCTGCGACAGCCCCTGGCCGGGAAAGCTGCGGCTGGTGCAGATGCTCTTCTTCTGGGGCAGCTCGTCGATGTCGATGCAGCTTTCGCCCCGCAGCTCGCGCCATGTCCTCACACCGGTCACGGTGAGCTCGCGGCGCACCCAGCTCTCGCTCCTTTGCGTGAAGTCCCAGGCCGTGACTACGCCGCGGAACCTGAGCTTTTCTGCCGTCCTGCGGCCTATGCCCCACACGTCGGCCACGGCCAGGCCCTTCAGCGCCTTCACGCGCCTGTCTTCCGTGTCGACAAGGCACACGCCGCCGTAGCCCTTGTAACGCTTGCCGTACCTTGAGGCCACCTTGGCCAGTGTCTTCGTCGGCGCGATGCCGAGCGTCACCGGTATGCCCGTGCCGCGGCCTATGGCGCTGACAATCTGCCGGCCATAGCTGCGCAGGGCCTCGCCCTCGCCGAAACCGGCAAGGTTGACGAAGGCCTCGTCAATGGAATACTGGGTGAGACCGGGGGCGAAACCGGCAAGGAGCGTCATCACGCGGCGGCTCATGTCGCCGTAAAGGGTGTAGTTGGAGCTGAACACCGTGACCTTGTTGCGCTCGAGAAAGGCCTTCACCTGGAAGAACGGCGCGCCCATCTCAACGCCCAGGGCCTTGGCCTCGTTGCTGCGCGCAATGACGCACCCGTCGTTGTTGGACAGCACAACGACGGGCGAGGTGCGCAGGGCGGGGTTGAAAACCCGCTCGCAGGAGCAGTAGAAATTGTTGCAGTCGACAAGGCCGAACATCCTTACCTCCTCAGCTGCCGCTTGATGTTATAGGTCAGCACGCCCCACACGACGAAGTTGTTTTCGGCTGTCACCTTGATGGGCGGATAGTCGTCGTTGGCCGGCATGAGCCAGAGGCAGCTGCCGTCAGGGGCCGGCTTCACCTTTTTCAGCGTGAACTCGCCGTCGACAAAGGCCACGACGATGTCGCCCTCGCGCGGCTCTACCGACTTGTCAATGACAAGCAGGTCGCCGTCGTCAATGCCGCAGTCGCGCATCGAGTCGCCAACGGCGCGGGCGTAGAAGGTTGTCGCGGGGTGGCGCACAAGCTCGCGGTTGAGGTCGATGGCCTCGCCCATGTAGTCCTGTGCGGGCGAGGGGAAGCCGGCGCGGATGCCGCCGTCGGCGAACGTCAGGGCGAGCTTCTTCGAGAGGTCGGCCGGACAGATGACGAGTTTCACCGCACGGCCCTCCCTTCCGCCATCGCGCGCCGCGAGGCAGCGGCTCCCCGGGGCAGCGGCCCCGGCAGGTCTTTCATCTTCACTATGGGTTTGTCTTCTGGTGTGTGCACGGACTGGGCGTTCAAGGTTCGATTTGCAAACGGCGCAGGCCCCGGCAGGGGGGCGGCCGGCCGCGGCGTGACGGGCGGTGGCTGCCGGCAGGCTTTCAAGGCCGGCTGCCAAGGATGTACCAGCACGATGTGGTGAAGAAGTTTCTGACGTGCTTCAGGTTCCACATCCACCGGGGCAGGAGGCGCGGGGTGAGATTGAACTTCCGCTTGTAGTGCGGATTGACAAGCCAGTATTCCTTGTTGACGACAGTGTAGCCGCACGCTTTCGCAAGCGACTCGAAAAGCTCGATGCTTGTGCGGCACTCCTTGATGCTCATCAGCTCGCTCACGGCGCCATCGCTCTCATTGCACAGCTTCAGCAACGAGCGGTACAGGCTGTTGGGCAGCAGATGGATAAAGGGCAGGTGCGAGCACAGCTTGCTCCTGCAAATCTGCTGGTGACCGCCGAACGGCATTTGCCAGGCGGGGAAGCCCACAAAAAGCACGCCGTCGCGCTTGAGGAACTTCTTGATGTGCTTAAGGAAGCCTGCCTTTGCCTCGGAAGGGATGTGCTCTATCACGTCATGCAGGAGGATGACGTCGTACTTGCCCTCCTCTTCCTGCGGGACAGGAAACGTTGCAAAGTCGCAGCAGACAAAACGGGCAGCGCTGCTGACCTCTGCAAAAAACTTCCGGGCGTCGGCAATCCTGCACTCGGCGATGTCAACGCCCGTCACCCGGCAACCCAGCCGGGCAAAGGGGGCGAGGTTGCCGCCCTCGCCACAGCCGACCTCCAGGACACGGCATTCGGGTGTAAGCTGCTTGAAAGTAGAAACATAGCCGATGTAATAATCCTTGGATGTGGCCTCCAGGTCGTGGAAGTACTGCTCTCTGTCGGTGTGCCTTTTCTGCATGATGGGGTGTCTTTAGTTGATGTGGCGGGCCGGTGTCCAGGTGTCAAGCCTGCCGACCGGGCCTGTCTGGGATAAGAAAAGAGGGCGCGCACGACAAGCTGCGCCAAACTGCACTGACTGCAGCCCGCTCCAGCTTGTCGTGCGCGCCCTCTTGTATGGAAACTCTCATGTCGCTGATGTTCGCCGCTCCAAGCCTCAGGCGGGCCCGGGGCTGTGCAATCAGTATTCGTCTTCGTTGAAGAGGAAGTCCTCCTTTGTAGGATAGTCGGGCCAGATGTCCTCTATGCTCTCATAGACATCGCCTTCATCCTCTATCTCTTGCAAATTTTCCAGCACCTCCAATGGCGCTCCCGAACGAATTGCATAGTCAATCAATTCTTCCTTGGTTGCTGGCCACGGCGCATCTTCCAGCTTTGAAGCTAATTCCAATGTCCAATACATAACGGTTCGTTTTTTGCCTTTTTCGTAATTTTCGCGCAAAAGTAATCAAATTATTCTTATCTACAAGCGTTATGCCATGTTTTTTCGCCAACACCTTTAATAAAGTTCAATTTGCGCGACAACACGAAAAGATAGTCAGAGAGGCGGTTGAGGAAGACTGACACCGAGGGGGACACTTCTGCCTCGGCCATCAGGGCGAACACGCAGCGCTCGGCCCTGCGGCACACGGTGCGGCACACATGGGCCTGGGCAGCGGCCCTGGCGCCCCCGGGCAGGATGAACGCGGCGAGGGCAGGCTGGCCGGCTGCCAGGCGGTCAATGGCATGCTCAAGCCAGGACACCTCGCCCTCGGGCAGCAGGGCGGCCCCTTTCGCCGGGGACTTGGCCTGGTCGGTGGCCAGATGGCAGCCCACATGAAACAGGGTGTTCTGGATGCGCTCGACCTCAAGGCGCTCCTCGCATTCCTCCATTTCGGCGAGCAGGAGCCCGAGGTGGGCGTTAAGCTCGTCAACGGTGCCGTAGGCTTCAAGCCGCGCGCTGGCCTTGGCGACACGGCTGCCACAGGCAAGGGAGGTCGTGCCGCGGTCGCCGGTCCTTGTGTAAATCTTGGATATTTTCATACTGTGCACTGGTTAAAATGTAATCGCTTGAAGATAATATGGTTGCTTTAAATGGCAAGACACTGGCGGCAGCAAGATGCTTCTCGTCCAGATGGCCAGTTAGGGTTAGAAGTTTACCGTATAGTTCTGCTTGGCCCTGGACTTGTCGAAGAACACCACTCCGGCATCATAGAGGTCAAACGTTATTCTCACACGCGGGTCGCCCAGCAGTCTTTTCCAGAGTCGCACGCTCCCACGACTTCGGTGAATACCGACAACAACAAGCACCCATTCGGGTACGGAAAGGCCGAGGATACGTTCAAGCAAGGCGCCGCTCGCCTCACTCGCAGAGACTATCCAAATGACAGGGCCACAGGTGCGGCAGTCACTCGGAAGGGAGATGTCGTCCGCAGACTCACTAACAGTAACAGAGGTGCGACGGCAACCCATAGACAAATAGGGACGGAAGACGTGCATGCCTCTGCCACAGAGAACAGCTGACTGCGGATGCCAATAATTGGAAAGCCTGAAAAAAAACAGGCCCAGCCTGTGCCAGCGCGTTCCCACTGACTCTTCAAAAGGCTTCAAGTCGGAATAGGCATAATACGGCCAGTGCTCGTTGACAACATAACACACAAAACGGTAATCGGACGGTGACTGGATTCCAAAGCCACGGCAATGGCGCCACCGGTAAAGCCATACCATCCGCCGCCAAAGACGGGTTGCCAGCTCGTGCCCATTTCGCTTCATTGTCGCACTGTGTCTGTCGGTATTCACACAGGTATAACGCCAATCGCCCGCATATATTGTATGCTTATGCACACTTTGCGGCAACAAACAAAAAGAATTTCAAAAGTAGACGGGGAAATTCGGAAATATGGAAACTCTACATACACAACCAGACTCACACAAAAAAGTGGGTTGCTTTCACGGTCAGTCCCTTACAAAAAAGAGGGTTGCCGTCCCCCCTCATGGCCTTTGGGCATGGCGCTTGCGCGCCGCCTGAGGCGAGGGGGGACGGCAACCCGTCGGCGTAATGGAAAAGAGGCGGCCTCCTACTCTCCCGCATTGCATTGCAGTACCATCGGCGCAGGCGGGCTTAACTTCTCTGTTCGGAATGGGAAGAGGTGGGACCCCGCCGCAATAGCCACCTGATATCTCTCGCGCGCGGCGCTGGGCCGGCAAGCCCGGCCGGATGCCGGCAAGCCCGCACTGGGGGCCGGCGCGCGGCGCACGCGCGTGTCAGGGATGACATCGCGGCACACAAGACGCGCAGCGAAGGCTACGGCGCGCGGGCGCGGAAACGCCGGCGCTGCCGCGCGACACAGCGGAAAGGAGGGGTGCGGAAGAGACGCTCGGGCAATTAGTAGCGCTCGGCTTTGGCGTCGCCGCCTTTACACCTGCGCCCTATCGACGTCGTCGTCTGCGACGGCCCTCGAGACGGAGCCCTAATCTTGCGGCCGGCTTCGCGCTTAGATGCTTTCAGCGCTTATCCGGTCCAGACGCGGATACCCGGCCGTGCACCTGGCGGCACAACCGGCTGACCGGAGGTCTGTCCGCCACGGTCCTCTCGTACTAGTGGCGGCACCACGCAAGGCTCCAACGCCCACGATAGATAGAGACCGAACTGTCTCACGACGTTCTGAACCCAGCTCGCGTGCCACTTTAATGGGCGAACAGCCCAACCCTTGGGACCTTCTCCAGCCCCAGGATGTGACGAGCCGACATCGAGGTGCCAAACCACCCCGTCGATATGAGCTCTTGGGGGGGATCAGCCTGTTATCCCCGGAGTACCTTTTATCCTTTGAGCGACGGACCTTCCATGCGGACCCGCCGGATCACTATGCCCCAGTTTCCTGCCTGCTCGGGATGTCTCCCTCCCAGTCAAGCGCCCTTATGCCATTGCACTCTGAAAGGCCGGTTACCAATCGGCCCGAGGGCACCTTTGGAAGCCTCCGTTACGCTTTTGGAGGCGACCACCCCAGTCAAACTACCCGCCAAGCAGTGTCCGCGCGGCGCGCGTTAGACCTCGGGCAGCGGAAGGGCCGTATTTCAAGGGCGGCTCCGCGGACGCTGGCGCGACCGCATCAAAGCCTCCGGCCTATCCTACACATCCGATGACCAAGGTCAGTGCTAAGCTGTAGTAAAGGTTCACGGGGTCTTTTCGTCCCATCGCGGGTAATCGGCATCTTCACCGATACTACAATTTCACTGGGCTCATGGTTGAGACAGTGTCCGGATCATTACACCATTCGTGCAGGTCGGAACTTACCCGACAAGGAATTTCGCTACCTTAGGACCGTTATAGTTACGGCCGCCGTTTACCGGGGCTTCAATTCAACGCTTCTCTTGCGATGACGTCTCCTCTTAACCTTCCGGCACCGGGCAGGTGTCAGGCTGTATACTTCATCTTTCGAGTTCGCACAGCCCTGTGTTTTTGTTAAACAGTTGCCTGGACCTATTCTCTGCGCCTCCGTCGCCGGAGGACCCCTTATCCCGAAGTTACGGGGCCAGTTTGCCTAGTTCCTTGGCCATGAATCTCTCAACGCCTCAGTATGTTCTACCCGACCACCTGTGTCGGTCTGCGGTACGGGTCCCCAGCGGATTGGCGGTAGCGGTTTTTCTCGGGAGTATGATTACCCGCACTGTTGGGACCCTCCGCGGAGGGCCCCATACTGTCGGGGTCGGCTCGGGCCGCGGACTTGCCTGCGGCCCTCGGCGCCTACACCCTTCAACGCGCAATTCCGGCTGCGCGCGGCGGTTCCACTGCTCCGTCACCGCGTCCCTCCGCGGGGGAGTCACGGAATGTTGACCGTGTCGTCCATCGCCGTCGCCGTTCGGCTGGGGCTTAGGGCCCGACTCACCCCGGGATGACTGGCATTGCCCGGGAAACCTTAGTCTTGCGGCGGGGGGGGTTCGCGCCCCCCTTGTCGTTACTTATACCTACATTTGCCTTTCCAAGCGCTCCAGCGCGGGTCGCCCCGCGCATTCGGCGCACTTGGAATGCTCCCCTACCGATACTTTCTGTACATGCTATCCCGCGCCTTCGGCATCTGCCTTATACCCGATTATTATCCACGCCGGGCCTCTCGACTAGTGAGCTGTTACGCACTCTTTGAATGAATGGCTGCTTCCAAGCCAACATCCTAGCTGTCATAGGGACCAGACTTCGTTAGACTAACTCAGGCAGAACTCCGGGGCCTTAGACGGCGGTCTGGATTCTTCTCCTCTCGGGGACGGACCTTAGCACCCGCCCCCTTACTGCCGGGCTGCGGACCGCGAGCATTCGGAGTTCGTCAGGACGCGACAGGCGGCGAAGCCCTCTTGTCCTATCGGTCGCTCTACCTCTCGCGGTGACCGCCCGACGCGGCACCTAAATGCCTTTCGGGGAGTACGAGCTATCTCCAAGTTTGATTGGCCTTTCACTCCTACACTCACCTCATCCGGAAGCTTTTCAACGCTTATCGGTGCGGGCCTCCATCCCGTGTTACCGGGACTTCACCCTGGGCAAGTGTAGATCACTTGGTTTCGCGTCTGCCACTGCCGACTAGACGGCCTGTTCAGCCTCGCTTTCACTGCGGATGCGCGCGTCATCGCGCTTGTCCTCGCCGGCAACGGCAACTCGTAGGTTCATTATGCAAAAGGCACGCCGTCACGCCACTGTGGCGCTCCGACCGCTTGAAGGCGCATGGTTTCAGGGTCTCTTTCACTCCCCTGCTCGGGGTACTTTTCACCTTTCCCTCACGGTACTGGTACGCTATCGGTCTCACGGGAGTGTTTAGCCTTGCCGGATGGACCCGGCGGATTCGCGCAGGATTACTCGTGTCCCGCGCTACTCAGGATGCCGCAATGCCGGACCACGCTTCGCGTAAGGGGCTGTCACCCGCTGCGGCCAGCCTTTCCAGGCGGTTCCGCTCGCAAAGTCCGTGCAAGAAAAGCGGTCCTACAACCCCGCGCGGGCCCGGAAGGACCCGCGCGGTTTGGGCTGCTCCCCGGTCGCTCGCCACTACTGGGGGAATCATTCTTATTTTCTCTTCCTCCGGGTACTAAGATGTTTCAGTTCCCCGGGTTCGCCTCACCGAACTAGCGGTGATAGCGGCGCAGCACGCCGCTGGGTTGTCCCATTCGGAAATCCGCGGGTCAGGGGTCACTTGCACCTCACCGCGGCTTATCGCAGCTTATCACGTCCTTCATCGCCTCCGTGAGCCAAGGCATCCACCATGCGCCCTGACTTGTCTCTTCGATATCCCTCCGGCCGCAGCGGGGCGCGACAGCGCCACGCGGGCCGGAGGCCCATACTTTCAGCTGTGTCTTGATTTGTATGTCTTAACTACAGTCTTGTGTGCCAATATGTCAAAGAACGGGGCGCCGGGGGGGATACACCGCCCCCCGCGCCGTGTGGAGAATAACGGATTCGAACCGTTGACCTCTTGCATGCCATGCAAGCGCTCTAGCCAGCTGAGCTAATCCCCCGGAAGGCCGCACTGAAGGCGGCGCGTAGTCCCAGGCAGACTTGAACTGCCGACCTCCACATTATCAGTGTGGCGCTCTAACCGACTGAGCTATAGGACTCTGTTCAAGCGCCCGGGCGGGACGCGCGGCCTCACGGCCGCCGGCCTTGCGGGACAGGAAACAGCGACAGGTCAGCAGGCACAAGAAGCCCGGGGAGGGAGGCGGACACTATCGGCGCGGCACCCCTGCGGAGGGGCGGCGCGCCGGGGAAAGGCGCCATCACTATGGCCGCCGCGGATGCGGGGCGGCACTCCAGAAAGGAGGTGTTCCAGCCGCACCTTCCGGTACGGCTACCTTGTTACGAC
>ERZ808252.501-NODE-501-length-37456-cov-4.773348_pt1 | contig 37456 bp, 66 predicted proteins | sample MGYA00521242_ERZ808252 | MGnify/ENA primary metagenome ERZ808252 (study PRJEB31516, sample SAMN03275581) | gut metagenome | biome: mammalia-associated habitat; material: feces | host: Papio cynocephalus | place: Kenya | collected 2012-08-07 ...
TTCTCGCCTGTAGCAGATGCCGCGCCCTTCTCGCCTGTAGCAGATGCCGCGCCCTTCTCGCCTGTAGCAGATGCCGCGCCCTGCTTGCCTGTAGCAGATGCCGCGCCCTGCCAGCCTGTAGCGTGTTCAGATTCTTCCGGGATGGTTTTCTCCATCGTGTACTCAACGGCGGCTTTTACAAGCCCAGCAATTCCGACTTCTGCTTTTACAGCAATTTTTTTACCACAGCGCTTGCTGTCTTCGCTGCTTTTCTTGTCGCTCACATCGTCCAAATCCACTTCGCAGTAGCGGCTCATATCGCCTGGGGCATAGTATTTCAACACATCCAGCGGATATTCGCAGGCGTGAAAACCTTTCTCGCACAGTTCGGCGATTGGTTCTTCGTAGGTCTTGCCGATTTCGTACTGGAAGTCACGGCATTTCAGGTCTTTGTCGAAACCTTTATACATTTTCATGGCGGGATACATCCTTAAAATACAGCCCGCACAGCGGATTCAGCGCCAGCAGGGCAGTGAGGGCGGCGGGGATGTTGAGAGAGCCGACAGCGGCCAACAGCAGCACCAAATCGGCGGTGATGGCCAGCTTGACGGAAAAGCGGGCAAGTGGTAAAATGCAGGTAGAGCTTTTAGCGATGCTCTGTTTTTTCTGCCGTCTCTGCGTGCCAGCGCAGTGGCGGCAATTTTTTGTTGCTGCTGCGGTCATCATTCTTCTACTTCCTCCCACTCAAAACGGCCTTTGCCGCTGTTGCGCCATTGTCCAAGACCGCGCTTTTTGCCGTAGTCCAGGCATTCACGAACCATATCTTCCAGCTTGTCATCAAGGCATTCAATCTCAAACTCTACGGTAGAACCAGCAGGAACGCTCTCCGATTTGGCGATGCTGACGCGTTCGCCCATCGGGGTCTGTGCCCGGAGCGGGCGTTCGCAGTAGTCCATCTTCAGTCCATGCAGGTCATAAGGAATCTTGCGCGGATAAACGAAAATCAAGCCGTCGATGGCCTGCTTGTACGCCTTGATAGCTGCACAGGCTTTGCCGCCTGCATAGCCTGCCTTGCCCGCCTTTGCCAGCATCTTGCAGGAATCCTTGAGCATACCTTTCACCTGATAGTCGTACAGGAATGGCGTGCCGTCAGCAGTCTTCGGAAAAACCGTGATGCGGTCTTCGGCGTTCCGCGCCTTGATGTTGTCCACCTCTTCGGCAGTAAGGTTGTCCGTCGGTGCCTTGCTGGCGATGTAGGTTGCCAGCAGTTCTTCATTGCTGGGGCTGCTGCCTAAAACTTCTTCCAAAAGTGTGATTTTGACTTTCATTGTAAATTCTCCTGTTCTAAATAAAATCGGTTGCTTTTCTGTGCCGCGGCCATTCTTTTCGATTCAACGCCGCTGTTTTTCGCCGCGCCGCACGTCCATGCCCTTGCCCAGCTATGCGCATAATTGCATCTCTTTGCCACGGCCACGCCCCGCCTTGCAAATCCATAGCTAAACAAGGATTGCGCGGAGTTCTGCAAGAAAGTTGTCGATGCGTTCCTCGCGGATAGGTTTGCACTGCGCTGGCCTGACATTGCCAGCAGGGAAAAAGCTGGCGAAATCGTCATACGTGATGTCGAGCACCTCGCAGACCTTGCTAACCTCCGGCCAGCGCCAATCGCTGGCACCGTTGATGCGGTTTGACATCTGTGTGGGCGACAGCCCGCATACTTCCCCAAGGCGCTGCTTATTGTAGCCTTTGCTTTTTAGCAATGCCGTAAAGCCGATGTTTGTCATTGCTTTCCACCATCTTCGAGGGCATCCATTTTTTCACGGACTTTTATGCACATGTGCAAAAGCTCGTAGTTCATGTTGCGCAGATCTTCATCCGCAAATTTCCCGCGTGGGTAGTCCGGGCTTGCCATGCATACAAGCACTTCTTTTGCGTTGGAAAGTGCGTAATAAATGGCTTGCAGTTCGTTCTTGGTCATGGGGTTACTCCTTTCTTAAAAGGTCGTCTACCGTGCAGCCGTAGAGCTTGGCGAGAGCGGGCAGCTTGCTTGCGGTGGGGTTGTTTACGCCGGTCTCCCAAAAGTAAACCGTTGCATCGGAAACACCCAGCGCTTCCATAACTTGCTTGACCGTAAGCCCGGCCTTTTCACGCAATCTCTTGTACTGCGTGTACTGCTTCATTAAAACACCTCCCAAAACTTAGTTTTATATCTTGACAACTAAGCTGCGATTAGATATTATTGAATTGCGACAAACAATAATTTTCTAAAGACCGCTATTTTGTGGCCTTTGCTTTGCTGTTGCCGTCAAGCTATGTTTCTATTATAACTAAGTTTTCTAAGTTTGTAAATAGGTTTCTTAGAAATAATAGTAAAATAGCATTTTGCACAAAAGGATGTTTTGTAAAATGCAGACTATAGACAAAATAAACTACTATCTTAACAAAAAGCAAAAAAACGGGTCTGATTTGTGCGAATACTTAGGCGTAAGCAACGGGGTATACAGCCAGTGGAACACAGGAAGAACAAAGCCGCGAAAGTCTAAGCTGCCAGTTATAGCGGAGTTTTTAGGTGTTACCGTAGATGACCTCATAGGCGATGATGCCGCGCAAAAAGAAAAGCCCACCGCACAAGGCGATGGGCTTACCGAAAAGCAGAAATATGCTATTGAATTAATAAAGTCAACGTCAGACGATGACCTTGACAAACTAATAGAGATGTTTAAAATCTGGACAGGGGAAAAATGATGGATACACGAACAGGCATAAAGCTGCTAAAAGAAGCGCAACGAAGCGGGGGCATCGCCGCAACGGATGAGAACCGCGATGCCCTTATACAGCTTTGCCAAGCAGGGCTTCTGGATTGTATGGGAGTGGTGCCAAAAGGGGAAAGCAAAGGCAAGAAAGTCTACATCATTACCAATGACGGGTGCAAAAAGATTGATGCCTATGAAGCAGCTAAAACGCATTCTTATACGCGAATTGCTGCCGTCTCCGGCGTTATTGCTTCAATATCTGGCGCAATAGCTGCCGTTGCGGCTATTATAGGACTGTTTTTACATTAAATGTTTCATAATATTTACTACTATAATAACAGCCGTACTTGTAAGCGAGATTCCCAAGCAAAACCACGTTATGATTTGATAAAGTACCATGTCGCGCTGGCGGCGCAGTTCATCTCTTGTATCGTGTAGTTCCTGCTTTAATTTTTTGTTTTCTTCATATAAGTTTTCTGTCATGGTTTGCGCTCCTTTATATAATTTATAAAAGCGTCAAGTTGCTCTGCATTTAGTTTCATAAGTAAAGAAATTGCAAGCGCTTCATTTTCTTTTCGCTTGTCTGTTTTTATTTTCTCATTATTTTTTATAGTTGTCAACTTTTCTTTTTCCATTTTAATCCTCCAAAATCAAATAAGGTTGTGATACTCAATGAAATTTGGTGCGCGAAAGCCTTCTTTTAAAAAATCCATTAAAGCCAGAACGACAGGGCGCATAAAGCGTTCTGTGAAACGCGCTACAAATCCGCTTTATGGCAAAAAAGGTGTAGGCTTTGTAAAAAATCCGTCTCGTTCTATAAAAAATGCCGTGTATCAAAGAACAACTTTTAGCATTTTTGAGCATAGCGGTTCTTCCAAAAAGCACGTCTCTACTTCAAATTTGAATACATCTGAGGAATATGCGACAACAGAAAAAGAAAAAAAGCGGCGCAATGCAGTTAAGGTGGATTGGCATAAAGTCGGAATTGGTGCGCAATGGTTTTTTGCCGTTGTATTTTTATTTGCTTCGTTTGGGGCGGGGAATGCACTCGCTACAATTTTAGGAGTTATAGCAGCTCTTATGCTATGCCCTGCTTTTCCAATCAGAAAAAAGCTGCACGAAGCACCTTGCGTTGTAATTTCGATTGTTTTAATGATGGTTGCAACAAACCTGTAAGTGTATTTTACACAACTTGCAGTTGTATTTCAACAGTTTCACAAAAATACTCATTTGTCAAGTCTTAGCTGTCCCATACATCGGATTTTCAGCGCTTGACATCCGGTTTTTTATCCGTCTGCGCCGTCTGCCGTGATGGCTGTTAAAATTTTCCATTGCAATCACCATGTACAAAGTACAACGCGCAGGCCGCAAAACGTGTCGCTGTTGTTATAATCGGCACAATTTTACAAAATAAAAAGCCCCCGCCGGTGGTACGAACACCGACAGGGGCAAGAGCCGCCAACTATAAAAAGTTGACGGCATCATTATATCACAATTCAAAAGGAGCCGCAACTATGAAAAGGACAAACACCGCCAAATGGATAGAATCCGCCCAGCGCTGGCAGATAAACGTGCAAAAAGACGGAGTGCGCAAGACCTTTACCAGCGCCAAACCGGGCCGCACAGGCCAGCGGGAAGCCAACAAAAAGGCCGATGATTGGCTGGATAAAGGTGTTGGCACAGACCGCGCCAGCGTTTCCGGCGCATGGGAAAATTTCCTTGCGCAGAAAAAGCTAGTGTCGGAAGAAGAGTACACAAAAATGGAGTCTTTTGGCCGGGTTCATCTTTTACCGCAGATGGGCAAAAAAACCGTAAAAGCCATGAGCGAGCAGGATTTTCAATCGCTTATCAACTATGCTTTTAAGCATCCGCAGGGGAGAGGGCGCGAAACGCTTTCTAAAAAAACGCTACAGAACTACGTAAATTATTGCAAGCAGTTTGTAAAATTCTGCCGCAAATCGAAGCTGACAACGCTTGAATTAGACGAAATCGAAATACCAACCGCCGCCAGATATAAAGGGAAAAGCGTTTTGACAGTAGAAAATCTGCAAACCCTTATCAGTACCGACACGACCGAGCTGCACGGGAAAATAGTGCGGGATGAGTATATAAATTACTATCGTTTCCAGGTGTTTACTGGCGTTCGGCCAGGCGAAATGCGCGGCCTAAAGTGGGAGGATGTACACGGCAACACATGCGAGCTTCATCAGGCCATCAACATAAAAGGGGAACACACGCACGGCAAAAACGAAAATGCACTGCGTACGGTGGTACTTTCGAAGTACGCTATAGACACGCTGAACGACCAAAAGAAGTACACGGGGCTGCAAGAGTATGTTTTCCCGATGGCATCCATGCACACATACTACCACCGCTGGCAGCGATACCAGCGCGTCAATGGCATGCCGGAGTTAAGCCTATACGAGATGCGGCACACCTTTGTCAGCATAGCAAAGGAGCTCCCGCAAGGTGATCTGAAGCAGCTTATAGGGCACAGCAAAAGCATGGACACATATAAGCAGTATAGCCACTACTTAGAGGGGGACGATGAGCGAACGGCAGATAATCTTCAAGCAGTTTTTGACCGTCTGGCAAATTAAAAAAGTACACACTAAAAGTACACACTTTTTCTTTTAAATACAAAAAGAAAGCAAAAAACCATGCAATTTGCGAAATAATCGCAACGATAATACGTTATTTTTTTAATAGGCAAAAGCATGGCGTACAGTTCAAATCCCGTCACTCCGATACGAATAAATGCCGTAGATTCGTTAAAATCTACGGCATTTTCTTTTTCAAGTACACACTTTAGCACACACTTGCTTATTTTCTCTGCAAACTGTGTACTAAGTCGCTGTACACATCCGGCCGCGCTTCTTTCAGCGCATCCATAAACTCATCCAGCACACGCCACACTCGCCCGGCATCAGCCTTGTTTACAATCTCCAAAAATTCACTCATCCTGTAAACGCTCCAATTTCCGCATTACGCCATTATAAACTTTAGGGTTTGCCACATACAAGGCCGACATAAGCTCATCCAGCACGTTCAGCGCCGCTGTGGTGTCTACGTTTGATACAGCCCGCAAAAAGTCACTGCCGCCAACAGCAGTCCTTACAGACGGCTCCGCCGCTTCGTAGTAGCGTACAGGCTCTTGCCGTTCTGCTTTTTGTGGGGCAGGGGATACATCTGCAAGCTGCTGATTTTTCACAACATACAGCGCCGCCAAATTTTTAACTCTGGTCATGGTAAGTTCGCTGTTTTCGATTTCGGCTATAGCGCCGTCAATCTCTCGCACGTCAACCATAGCCCTTACACCTCGCTTTAGCCGTTCCGCATCGTGTCAATGCACCGCTGGATAACTTCCCGGTCTTTGCTGTCAGCCCCGCGCATGATATCTTCCATGCGGGAAATCAGCGAATCGTGCCCATCGTCCATGCTGTAATGCCCGCGCACATAATGCGAACCGCGCCGCGCATAGCTGCTGCCGCGTCCGTAATTGCCGCGCATGTTGGCGCTCCAATCACCGTCCCGGCTGTAATCTTCATCGCGGCTGTAGCCGTCATCTTCCAGCATGACAATTTTGTCAATGTTTTTGATGGTGTCAGTCAGCTTGTGAACAGTTTCCAAATCACCGGCAGACATTTCGCCCTTCTTGCCGATTTCGTCCAGCTCTGCGCACAGCATGTCTTTCAAGTCATACAAAACCCTTTTACTCATGGTTTACTCCTTTCAGCTCACGCGCTCAACCACAAAGTTCGCGTTCGCGAACAAAATGGCTTGCGTGCTCGTGTTTTCAGCGGCAACTGTCAGGCAGCAGCCGCGCGGAACTTCCACAAAAGCCGTGACGTAAATATTAAAATAGTTCTCCACCGCTGCCGGGGTCACAATTGCAGTCGCACTGTTCAGCGGTTCTCCATTGATGGCAAGCGCCGCAGTAATAGCTTCCACTGTGCCGCCGGTAGGGATAGCAACATTTGCACCAAAGCCCACTTTAAAACGGGCTTTGCACTGATTCGTAATGCCGCGCAGCGTAACGATGCCAGCGCCCTCTCTGTGTACGACACAGCCCTTACCTGCTACTGTCGTTTCAGTCAGCGGCACGTTCTGGCCTGCTGCCACGCTCACGATGCTGGCATTTGTAAATTCAGCCATAAAATCAATCCTTTCATAAAAAGATAGCGGCGGGACTTATGCCCCGCCGCTTTGTTTGCATTATCGGCACGGGGCCGAACATGTAAGACATGCTTACAAGCTGCCTATGCAGTTTTAGCAGCCGCAGCCGGCACAACCATTGTACGAACCGGTAGCCCAAGGATTACAAGATGGGTAACTCGGCACCGGCACAGGCCGCAGCTGATTCAGCAGGTAGCTGTTCTGCGCTGCCTGGCTTGCCGCCAGCTGTGCAGCAAAAAGCTGCTGACCCTGCTCGGCGATCTTGGCATCCTTTGCCTCGATACGCTGGGCCGTCAAGGCATCAAGCACCGCGCGAGCGTTGGCGTTGGCGTTGTCGATGATGTCTCTGGTGCCGTTGCTGATGGTCTGGCGCGTTTCGCACCCCTGCTGCGCCAGGTTGTAGTTGACACCCTGGATAGCCTCGCGGGTCTCGCAGCAGCAGCTAGCCTGCTGGCTCTGCATCGCAAAAAGTTGCTGCATAAAGGCTGCCTGCTGGTTGGCGCGGCTGATCTCAGCGCTCATAAAGCCCTGCTGCATGCTGTTTTGTACGCCGTTGACAAGCTGGGCCTGCGCGTAAAAGCCGTCGCACAGACCGTTGTTTACGCCATCCAGCTTGCGCTCCAGGTTGGCGAAATCAGAGGTCAGCACATAGCCGTCCATTGCAGTGCCCTGTCCGCCGCCGTTGCCACCAAAACCGTTACGACCCCAGCCTCCGGCAAAAATAAACAGGAACAGAACAATCAGCCATAGAGCGCCGTTATCGCCCCAGCCGCCAAAACCATTATTGCCGCTTGTGTTAGCGGGCTGTACCGGCATCGTCATCACGGTGCCATCAGAGGATAAACTCATAATATAGCTCCCTTCAAAAATTTGTTATATCGTCTACCGTGCGCACGGATAAACCTATTTTAAAAATCCCATAAACTGCTGCGCCATCGCCTGTAGCTGGTTGAGCTGCTGTTGGCTCATCTGTCCGGATTGCAACAGCCGCTCCACCTCTTTTTTGGGGTCGCCCTGAAAACTCTGCCGAAACTGATTAAACTGCTGCATCATCTGCCCAAACTGCCCCATCGGGCCGGGCATCTTACCGCCGCCTAATAAATTAAACAGTGGGTTCGCCATCGGTTACCTCTCTTTTCTTTTTGGCTGACGGTTTTTCTGTGGCCGCCAGCGCGTCAATGCGGGCCGCCAGCGCGTTAAACTCCTGCCGGGTGACATACTCATCGCCCTGCTGCTGCGCGGGCCTCTGAGGGGCCGCTTTGGCCGCCGTGCGCTCGGTGTAATCAAAGATGCGCAATGGTTGCGGCATACCACTGGTATCGGTGGCCTTGATATAAAAGGTGCTGGCCTCGCTGTCCATCAACAGCACGCTGTTGCCAGCGGCCACCATGTAGGCTTTAGCGCCTTCCTCGCCCTGCACCCAGATAATGGGTGCAGACTGCTGTGCCGCCTGCTGCGCCTGTGGGTACGCCGCCTGCCTCAGCTGTGCAAGCTGATCCGGCATCGGCGGGGGATAGTACCCCGGCATGTATCCGCCGGGCTGATAAGGACTGCCAAACGCCATCAAAAATCACTCCTTTTGCCAGTAGTATAGCGGGGTCTCGTCACCGCTGTCCCATGTATCAAGCCAATCGCCATCTTTTACGCACAGCACGTGGGTGGCCAGTGCCAGGATGTACGTGCCTTTCGGATGGTCTGCCGCAAAGTCTGCCACGCTGTAGCAATCCGGGCAGCTGTCCGGAAGTGTGCTGCGCTGCCACTCGCACCGGCGCAGGTAGCTGCCCCAAACGCGGTTGGCGCTGGGCATGTCGTGCAGCAGATAGCCTTCAACGCACAGTCTGGCGTACACAGTCTCCCAATCCTGCCCGGTGGCCGCCGCAATGGCCCGCACCGTGCAGTCACCCACGCGGTTGCCACCGGGGTTAAGGTTGACTTGTCGATACACAAAACCGCCTCCTGCTTTTTGATTAAATTTTATCACGTAGTAACGAATTTTGTGCGCCACATATGCGCCATCTTTACGCCAATATTTTTTAAAAAAATTGAAAAAAGCCTTGGCAACTGCACCGAATCTGTGTCTAATATAGACAAGATAAGAGATAAACAACAGGAGAAACAAAAAATGAGAGAAGCTTATAAAATCGCCGCTGACATCCGCAATCAGGACACCTGGGATAAAGACCTCTGCGCAGAGCTTTGCGAAGCAGCCGACATGGCCGCCGAGTGGGAAGCTGCCAGCCCCGAAGAATCTGAAGATGTGCTCTTCGCCGCTGCTGAAAAGCTGGGCGTTGAAATCCTGTAAAGACAAAAAGTGGGCGCTGGATAACCACCAGCGCCCACTTATCTTATAATCCGTCTATTTTATCCACTATGCTTCGCACTAGCCGGTTGACGGTGCGCTCGCTGCGGTTAAGTTCCGCCGCGATCTCTGCGTTGCAAAATCCGCGCCTACGCAAGTCAAGCACGGCCCGCTCGTCATCGGTAAGTACAAAGCATATTTTTTGGTACTTCGCCGCGTCTACACATAGGCAAAACCGGCGCATAAAAAATCAATCGTCCTTTTTGCCTTGCTTGCTCTCGGTCTGCGTACCAAAATAAAAGGCAACCACCATCGTCACGATGGTCATGACCGTGTCAGGCTGTAAAGCCCCGCGCAGCGCCAGCACAGCAAAGACCGCCACGACGACAAGCGTCACGATGGTCTTTACTTTGATCAACGCCGCAAAATTTTTTAAAAAGTCGGACATAAATTTTACCTCACTTATCCTCAAGACTGTGTAAACGCTGCTCATGGTCTGTCAAAATTTTGTCTTGCTCGGTATTGTGTGCCCACAAGCGGCGATGGCTCTCGGTGTTGCTCTTGTCGTCATCCTCAACCCGCTTTATAACGTTGTCCAGCAAAGTCTTAAGCTGTACGATGCTTGTATTAAGCTTAAGTAGCGGGCCGGTAACGGTCACTATAATCCCCAAAAGGACTACGATGTCTTTTACAATATCCCAATCAGTCATGCTTCACTTCCTACTAGGCATCATGCCCATTCACTTTTATACAGTCCGGCATCGGTCAGCTTGCGTTCCTTGCACAAAGCATAAATCGCGTCCGCATCTCCCTGGCTGACAGGGCCGATGGTGATAATTTGCAGCTTGCTCGCAGTTGACTCTTCAGCAGCAGGCAGGGGCTTGATGAGGTGATTCAGGTCGGTTTCGGGGACGATGCCAGGCACACCATTTTTGGCGCTCTGGCTGTACTGGTGGATGTGGCGCGGTAAAGTTTTGTCGTACTCTGTGCGGGTATCAGCCAGCCAGCCGACGTAATCCTCGCACAAGCACTCATAATCAATGTTTGCGTTTGCAAACGAAGTGCACGTATACACGCCCACAACAAATCCGAGCTGCTTCGCCCTCACGCAGAACGCCATTGCAATGGCGGTGCGCTGGTCTTTAGTCAGCTTGTCCGCTCTGCCGTCATGCTCGTTGTGGCTCCACTCCGTATCGAAAAACAGCGGGTAGCCTGTCGGCGCGAGCTTTGCGCAAAACTCCGCTTCTTCTCTCGCTTCTTCTACAGTGATAGCCTGGCTGAAAAAATAGAACCCAAACAGCTTGCCGTTGCTCTTTGCCCCTGTAAGGTTCGCGTCAAACTGCTCGTCTTTTTCCAAAGCGCCTGAAACGTACCCCCGATAACCAATGCGTACAATAGCACGATACGGCACTTTTGCCCAGTCGATAATTCCTTGATGCTTAGACACATCAATCAGCACTTCTTCGTCACTGTCAGCAGTGTTTTCGCTGTTGTAAGTACCTGCTTCGTTGGGTATGCCCGCATAAGCGGTAGGGTCAAGGCCTTTGCTGGTAGCTTTTGCCCTCACCTCAAAGTGGCAGTGCGTCCATGTGCCCGCAGCGTTGCCGGTCTGCCCAACAACGGCCAGCACATCGCCTGATTTTACACGCTGACCGACCTTGACAAGCAGCTCCTTGCAGTGGCAGAAATACAAAAAATTCACAGCATCCGGGGTCTGGTTGGCATCCAACTGTACACACACGTAGTAGCCCCACTCCCACGTGAGGTTGCTCTTGTCCGTCACAATGCGGGCAGTTCTGACAACGCCGCCGATGCTCTTGCCGTTGTAGCTGGGCATGCGGATTTTGTCATCATCTAGCCCACCGATGTCCAGCCCGCCGTGCCAGGTTTTGCCACCGCCCCGTGTCCAGCCCCACCGGCTGTAAGAGTATTTTACGAGATTGCGCCCTTTAAAAAGCATATATATCACGTCCTTTCTAGTCAGCTAAAGCCTCATAAAGCATATAAAGCATATTACACCTCGATTTCTGCCAGTGCGGCGGCGTATTCCGAATTAACATAAGCTTCTGCGGTCATCAAGTCAATTCCATATACGGTTTAACAATTTCCGTTGCCTGCTGTGCGGATTTCGCTGCTGCATCCGCGCTCGCTTTCGAATTTTCTGCTGCTGTTGTGGCAGCAGCGCTGCTCTGCTCGGCGTTCAGCGCCGCCTGCAAAACCTGCGTCGCAAGCGATTCACTCGGATTAAACGGCACGGTCGTGCCGGTATTGGCATGCGTGATTACGCTGTATCCCTGCGTTTTGGAGATACGCTGTGCGCCGTTTGCAACGCCGCAATATACGATAGTGCCCGTGCCCTCATCGGTGGTTGCTTCAGCGGGCACATCAATCAGGCTGTTCTCCGGAACGCGGATTTCAACAGGTTCACCCTCCGGCGGGTTGAACGTTACTGTTACTGCCAGCCCGTCCCACGTGTCATCAAAAGTCACATGCAGCTGTTCAATTCCGTAGCTGTCAAACGTGCCAAGCGATAAATTACCAGGTCTTACGCTGTATCCCTTCAGCTGTACTTCGTGCAGTGCCATTACATCACCTCAAACCAATCTTTGTTATCAAGCGCCGGGGCTGCGCCGTCCTGCAGGGCCACGTACAGCTTGTCGCCGTCAGTGTAGTAGTACCCGGTGCAGACGGTCATACCGTCCACCCAGTACAGCGGGCGGTCTTTAACGCCGTAGGCGTTGGGGTCTTCCTGCAGCTCCCAAGCAAAGCCTGCCGCGCCGCTGTAGGCCGGAACCCATTTGTAGCCCAGTTTGGGGGCCATGGTGGGCTTGGCCTCGGTTTGGATGGTGGCCAGCATCAGAGACAGTTTGGTTGCATCGTCCAGCACGATGGTACTTGCTTCGATCTCCTCCTGCTGCCGCTCGGCCAACTCGGCCACGGTGTAACGGTGGTAGAACTGGCAGTCCTCGTACACATCGTAACCGGAGATGATGTGCTCAAGGCCCTCAGGGTTCTCCTCGGTGACCGTGCCCTGCATCACTTCCCGGCTCTCCGGCACATGCTCGGCCACCCGCCGGGCGGTGTAGAGGTAACCAGCAGACAGGTCGGGAGAAGTCAGCTCCTCGTTGGTGAGTTCATCGTAGATTTTCATGAAGTTACTCCTTAATCCATTTGAATCCAATGCTATAGGATGTGTAGTTTAAGCCCTCAAAAAGCACGGTCACAGTCGCACCCGGAGACAGCTTAAAGATGGTCTCCCAAAGGCGCGTGGTAGATGTGGCCGTATTACTGTAAGTCTTTTCCACATCAACCCCAAAGGTATTGATAGCAGTGGTCGAATCACTGGCAGAATCAAAGCCGGTCAAAAAACGGATTCGGCCGCTATTTGCGCCTGCCTGGTAAAACCTCGCATAGATGTATTTGTCCTCGGTGCCGTTGTTCGTCACAGCACCCGTATTGTTCGAAAAGGAAAAAGATAAATCGCCATCGGTCAGTGTTCGGCTTTCATTCCAGGAAGTCTTTTCAAAGCTGTTCAGCGAGCCCGTGCCGTTTTCGATCGCATGGCGCAAGGCAGAAAATGCAGCGCTTCTTTTCCCTCCCGGCGTTCTGGGTGACATTCCCATAGAAAATCATCTACCTCTCGTTGGATTTCAGAAAAACATAATCGTAATATTGGTAAAGCGGTCGCTGTTCTGCGGAATTGTAAGAACGTCCCCTGTGTGCGCACTTACGCCTTTGTAAGCGTAAGTGTGCACACAAGAGTAGTTGTCTTTGTGGGATATATCCCCAAGCTTCTCAAGGATGGTGCTGCCAAGGGTTACATCGCCATTGACAGACGGCAAGATATTATCCCGCGTCAAAGTCAGTACAACCAGCCGACAATTGAGATTTTTGTCGAAAGTGTATGTGTACGGTTGCTTTCCACTATCTGCATAGCTGTCCAACAGTTTCAGCTTTCCGCCTCCCGGAATCCTCGGTGCTACTCCCATTAGTAGCACCCCCGCGCAGCATACGCCGCAGATTTCTTACGGGGGGGGGTAAAACTACATACAAACGAATGTTTCATGCTAAACCTCCATCAGGTTGTGATCGCCCACCGCGCGTTGATCTCTGCCGTAGGCTTCTCCTGCACATACACGGTCACATTGCCAGCGCCGCTTACGGTCTTGCCGGCGTTGATGATGTCCAGCACTTCTGCCAGCTCCTCATCTGTGGCTACCACGCCTGTGGGCGTAAAGCCGACACCGCTCACAAAAGTGCTGTTGGCCGTCACTGTTGGTGCATTGCTGTTGTCTTTGGTCAGGGTCGCTGTCTGCTTGTAGGCATAGCCGTTTGACAAGTCCGTCCCTGTGCAGGCAGTCCACCCGTTCAGCGTCAGCTTGGCCGTGTACATGGCAGCCGTGCCCTCAATCGCCTTAAAAATGTCTTTCTGCCGCCCCTGTGGGTCGTAGGTGCTTCTCAGCATAGCTGCAGTACCGGCGTTAATATCACTCAGTTCTTCCCGTACCTGCTGTAGAAACTCTTTAAACTGCTCCTGCATGGTAGTCGTATCTACGCCCACCCAATCCGTCACAAGCCCGCATACGGTACTATCAAGCCGTTCATCGGTGATATTTGCCGCTGCAATTTTGCTTACTGCCGCGCCGACATAAATTTGCGCAAGCGAAATTTGGCGTTTCAACGTATTATTTGTCAGTGCTGGCGCGGCAGGATTGCTTGCCGCCGTGCCGCTCAAAATTTCGACGCTCGGCTTTACAGAGTAGTCTACAGTTGCCCAAGTGACAACGACCCGGTCGATGCGCGGGTAAACCGCATTTGCAAGCGGAAGCGTCAATTTTAACTCGCTGCCGGTCTGTTCTTTCGTGTCGTTCCAAAACACCGTGCCGTCTGCATCGGCGTTTGCCAGCCAACCAACACCGTCAGACACACTCACCGTCATGTCTCCGTTGCTTGTGACGCTCAGGTTGCCGTCTGCGCCAAAAACGCCGCTTGTGCGCCCGTGCAGCCATTTCATGACGTTTTCTGCGCCGATATACTCATCAACGTTGTTAGGGAAATTTTTGATTGTCGCCACTATCTCACCTCAATACTGTTAAAATCGGGTCACCAATAACCAACTTGGCGCTCTGCCCGTTTACATCCTGTGAAAACTTCGCCGCCGTGATTCGTGCTTTAAATTTTACGCCCAGCCGCAAAGAAACGCACCAAACCAAATCGCCGACATTATACGCTGCGCCGATTTCGTCTGCATCCGCATCAATGTCAAACCCGGTTCTGTCTAAATGGCTGCCAAGTTGCAACGCGGCGTACTGCTTTACGCGCTTTTCAAAATCAGCGTTGCTTTCGCTATCCTGCTGTGCATCGCCGCTAAAGCTCGTAAACATTTCTCGCCGTTCTTCACCGGTCGCCGTGCCCGCTTGCACCACAAACTTATCTTTTGCGTTTTTATACTGTGCCTCACAGTAGCAGACGTTTTTAAACTCGGTCACATCCCGGTCGACTACAAGCCCGGGCGCTGTGCCACGCTCCTGCACAAGCATCACCGCATCCAGCCCTGCCGTGCGGTCTGCACCCTTGTAAATCTCCCATGTGATAGTTTTCGCCTTGTAGTCTAAAACGGCTTTATTGCCTAGCTCTGCGTCTGTCAGCACAGGTTCAAGCGCACTCAACAGCTCATCCCCGTAAATTTCGGTAGATTCTACGGTTTCCGTTAAGCCCTTACTCTCTGCAAGCTGAATCGGCAGCCCGCGCAGATTGGCCGTGACGATGCTATAAGCATCTGTTTCCACATTGGAAATCGTTGCTTTTTCTGCCACAACCCGCCGGTCGAGCCGTTTGTTCAGGCTGTACCCGTTTAGTGTTATTTCGTTACTGTCGCAATCGTGCTGCACTTCCTGCACTTCGTAGGCAAGCTTTCTGTCTACGATGTATAAGATGGAATTTACCGCTGCAATGCCGATGTTATAGTCATCCATCGGCAAAACGACAGTAAATTTTCCCACGCCGTTATAGTAGTTACTAAACTCGCTGCTGATTGCATGCGTAATTTCATGTCGGTTGCTTAAATCAGGTGTAAAAAGTTCAAGCTTCATACTACCGTTACACCCGCACTTTCTTCCGCAAATGTCACAGCCATTTCAACATTTTCAAGCCCGCTGTCCGCAGTAGGCTTCCACGCATTATCGCCCGTGTGGATTCTGTACAGTGTGCTTTCAAGCGTAAGTGCGCCCCGGCAGTCACCGGCCTTAGAGCTTGTGACTGTCGTTTTACCGTGCGATGTCTTGATAACGACACGCTCATCTTCCACAAGCGTTTTTTCCAGCCGCAGCACTTCCCCCGTCAGCATGTTTTCAATACCAACGTTTGTTGCCGTCTCGCCGATGCAATTGATCTCTAGCGTAAACGGCACATCAAACTGCCCGAAATTCTGCAAAACAATGTATTTCAGCACAATGACTTTGCCGAAATAATACGTTTTGCTGATATTCCACGGGAATTTAAAGCCTTTTTGCACGCCGCGCAGCTGCATTGCTTTTCGTTCGCCACTCTCCCAATACGGGTAGGGGGCAAGCAAGCCAATCTGAAACGGCGCACCGCGTTTTGCTGCGCCAATGGTAGGCGATGCCGTTACAATAACGTCAATGTGCCAGTCACCAGCATATAACACCCCGGTCAGGTCAGGTCGTACAACGGTCATAAGCGCATCTTTCAGCGCTTGTGCATTGTCTCCGATAACTCTGCCGTTGATGGTGATAGGCCGCGTCTGGATGGCCTTAGATTGCACCGTAGCGCCTATTTGCCCGATTCCCTGCGCTGTGTTGGCAGTGACCGAAATCGTATCAATGCCATCCGGCTTGCTGATAAGATAGCCATGCGCATAATCAAACACGATAGACTGCCCCAGCGAGTTGACGTATTTAAAAGTCTTGCTTAAAAAACTCATATCGCCCACCTCGCCCGCTGAAAATACGCCGCTGTACTTGCCGCCAGCTCAACCGGCGTCTGCTTTGCCGCGTAAATATTTTGCGTCAGGGTAAAACCGTTGCTGCTGCCCTTACCGCGTCTGTAGCTGTCCGCTTCATCGGCTGTCAGCACCATCTCGCCGCGATGCAGGTTTGCAACATAGTTGTTATACGGCACATAATCCATGCCGCCTGCGTGGCTGCCGTCAGCCCCCGTGTTGTTTTTTACATCGCCTGCATTGATGACAAAAATACTCTTGATGCCATCCCACAAGCCCTGCACGAAGCTGACAAGACCATCCCAAACAGCCGCAATGCCGCCCTTGATGCCCTCTACAACGTTTTGGCCGACCGTAGAGAAGAAGTCAAACACACCCTCAAAGATGCCCTGAATCGACTCCCACGCGCCCTGAAAGTCGCCGGACAATACCGCATCAATCGTAGAGAACACGCCAGTAATCAAATCAAACACAGTCTGGAAAAAGCTTACCGCAACATTCCAGATGCTTTGAATAATGATCCACGCGCCCTGAAAGAATCCGCTGATAATCGGTGCAAACGGCGTGAAGATAACGATAATCGCCTGAAAGATAGCCTGAAAGAACGCGCTTGCCCATGCCCATACAGTCTGTACAAGGCTCCATGCAGCGCTGAACGCTTCACCGATGCTCTGTATGACCGGGGTCAAATCTGTAATGACCTGTGTAACGACCTGCCCAATAACCTGCATAGCCGTTTGCACATAGGGCTGTACCCATGCTACAAACTCCTGGATTTTTGCCCAGATGTTCTCAATACCGCCATTAACCGTCACGAACGCGGGGGCAATTTTTTCAATTACAGGCACGACTTCTTCAGCTGCTGTTTTAACATTGTCAAAAATGTCAAGCAGGAACGAAAAGTCAGAGTTTTCAATCGCGCTTGTCAGCCCGGAAATAATTGCATCGCCAAAAAATGAGAACACATCAGCAATAATTGGCTGCAATTCGCTTGCTACGCTGCTCAAACCGCCAAAAAGCGCCTGCAAGCCTTCTTCAACAGTCGGTTCCAGCTCCATAATCACGCCGCTTACATAAGGCGCAAGCTGTGTAACCAGTTCGCTCAAACCATCAATCAGAGTAGGAACAATCTCTTTGATGCGCGGTATAATGTTGTTTCCGGCAGTAATAACGCTGTCAACAAAGTTGTCCATCAAGGCTTGAAAGTCTTGTTCCGGGTCTGCAATTCCCGTCAAAAGATTTTCCCAAGCGCTCTTCATTGACGCTGTACTGCCTTGAATTGTAGTTGCTGCTTCTTCTGCCGTTGTGCCTGTAATGCCCATTTCCGTCTGTACAACGTGAATAGCCTGCACAATGTCAGAATAGCTGTCGATGCTGTACTTTGTATAGATGCCTTGTTTTGCATTTAGCGCGTCTGCGTCGGCAAGGAGGCGCTCCATTTCGGTCTTAGTACCGCCGTAACCGAGCTTCAAGTTGTCCAACATGGTAAAATTCTGTTTGGAAAACCCTCGATACGCGTCCTGCACACTCTGTACAGAGGAGCCCATTTTGTTCCAGTTGTCAGCCATGTCCGAAATTGCCATATTTGACATTTCGGCCGCCTTCTCCGTATCGCCGCCAAGACTGCTTACCAACGACGCTGCAAAAGAAGTTGCTGTGTCCATGTAATCATTCGCTGACAAGCCAACATTTTTGTAGGCTGTCTGTGCGTATTTTTCAACAGTAGCAGCGCTATCTTTGTACAGCGTTTCTACGCCGCCTACAAGCTGCTCGTAGTCTGCATAGCTGTCCAGCGATGCCTTGCCAATCGACACGGCCATGTTCGCAGCGGTTCTCCCGATTTCCGTAATGCCGTTGGCTACAGTCCGCAAACCGTCCGAAACAACATTGCCAAGCAGCGTACCGCTGAACACGTCCATCAAAGACGATGCGCCGCCTTTTGCCTTCTCAACGCCTTTTTCATAGTCGTCTGTGTTCAGACTTAATTTTGCATATAAGTTAAAAACGTCCAATCTATCACTCCCTTCTTGAATTTCTGCTTTATCTGCTGTATTCTAAGCAATAGGAGGTGTTTTTTATGGCAAAAGCAAAAAATGCGGTAATCGCCGGTGATTTTATGGGCAAAAAGGTGTCTGTTTCCTTTGGCAAAGTCTCTATGGACGTTGGTGGGCTATCAGCACTTGAACTAAACAGCCGTACGGTTGCCGGTTACTCTGTGGTCGATGAAACTCACAAAACATCTATGGCTTCCGGCGTTATGCGCGGCATGGTCGGCGGTGCTTTGTTTGGCGGTGCCGGTATGGTTGCCGGTGCAATGACTGCCAAGCAAAAAGGCGTTTATCAGGTTGTTATACAGCTTATAGATGACCCGCAATGGCGTTACAGCGGCAAGCGCTTCCTACTGGAAGTTGATGAGCCAACCTATAAAGCCATTATCAAAAATTGCTTCTAAGTTTAGCCGCCCTCTATTTGGGCGGCTATTTTTCTGCCTGCTTCAATCCATGCCGCGCCGCAAAGTCTTTGAAATCTGCCTGCACCTGTTCCGGCGTTCTCGTATCTACTTTGGGTGGGTGAATAATGTCGATATATCTCGCTGGCCTATCCTTTACGCCTGTTACGGCCACAACAAGGCTCCATGCACTGTCTGTCATGTACACCTTGTACAGCTGTTCTTCAAAATCAGCTTTTAAAGCGTAAGGCAGCGCCGACACAAGCGCATTTGCGCCCAGTTTCGGCATTTTCAGCAGTACAGGGATTACTTGTTCTGCCCGCCACCGAGATACGATTTGAAAAAATCGACAAACTCTTTGTCGTTCAGCAGGTCAGATACCTGCTTGCAGGTGACAAGAAAATTCTGCTTGCCGATTTCTTCCACCGTCAGGCCGTTAAACGGGGCAAGGATTGCGTACACATCTTGCCGGTGCTGCTTCAGCGCAATGTTCAGCAGCTTAACAATTTTCGCAAGGCCGAAACGCTGCATTGCAATGCGGGTCGTTTCGCCCTTCGGCATCGTTTTCTGCATCTCTTTCACAAGCGCTTCATCGTCGATCAGGTTCGTGATGGGCTGCGCGATCTGTACAACGACTTCCAGCGCTTCATCGGTGCCCAGTTCAGAAAAAATCCGCATCAGGCTTCATCCTCTCCGGCCTTGATATACACCTCGCACGGCACCTTGTCCTGGTCGTTGATGGAGTAGTGCGCCGTGTATTCAAAGCTCATCTGGCCTTTTTCCTTGTCGCCGGTCTGCAAGCTGAAACCGCCGGTGGACAGCGTATTCAGCATGTGAATTGCGCAGAAACCGCCGTTTGTGGTGCCGTGCTTGTCCGAGTAATCGCACAGCAGCCACAAATCGGTAAAGTCGCTGTCCTTCAGGTCATTGCGCGGCGTGATTTTGGACACCTTGGAGGTAGTCGTAACATCCGCAGCGCCCAGCATGCTCTTGGCATTTCCTGCCGATGCCGAAACATACGTACCGCTGCACTTGATCTCCCAAGATTCAATCTGCTTTAGCTCTTTCATGTTCTTGGGGCAGTTGTCGATGTCCTCGCCGAAGTCGGTAAAGCTCGGCACAGCCGTAAAGTTGATGCCGCCGGTCGTAGCGCCCAGCAACGCACTTTCTTCAGGAGCCGTACCAGCAGACGGGTCAAACGTAGTTGCAAGATAGCCCGCGTTCAAGACCAGTTCCTTAAACGCAGATTCAGGAATACGAGTAAATTTCATGCTTTCACCTCAATTTAGGCATAAAAATTCGGCGGTAACGTTGATGTACCGCCGTTTTAGGTTTTTGTCTGTGTCATCTGCCAGCGCCTGGCAGAACGGGGAGCCACGCTTTAGCCAAATCAAGCCATCATCCACAGGTAGTGTCACGCCGCCAATGCCCAGTGCGTCCGAAAGCTCAAGCGCCTTTGCATTGGGCACGGCCTCGCTCGTGGTGTGGAACCACATGTTGACCGTTAGCGATACTGCACCGCCGCCCCATGCGTCAAAAACTGCGTCATATGTCAGATAGGGGAGTACCGCGTCATCCGGCACGGCATTGCTGGCGTAAGCGGTCATAAACTGCCCAAAAAACTGCTGTAATGCAGCGCCTTTTGTCATGTCGGCAATCCCTCCCGCAATCTTTCAGCCGTAAAGCTCTTCAAATCGCGCAGCATCGGGGAAGCGCCCGCCGGGGCCTGCTTTTCTTCCGGGCGGCTCGTGACCCGGAAATACGCACCGGTCGTAACGTCTTTATACACGCTGCCATACTCAATGGGTACATCTTTCCGCACGATGCCGGTATACACGCTTGTCACGCCCTGCATTTCGGCCTGCCGTGCCTCTAAGCTGCTGTCCAATGCAACGTAATTTGCAAACTCTGCGCCCTCGCTCCACTCGGTAGCATAGCCGCCCTCACCGTCAGGCTTTGTCAGTCTGTCCATAATGATACAGCTGTGCGAAAAATCATCCAAAAGGCTCATAGCTTTCTCCATTTGTTCAGCCGGGACGCAAACACGCCTTGCCAGCCCGTCACAGAGCCGTCAGAATTGCCGTTTGCGCTCGATTTGGTGTAACTATACCCTGCAAAACTCTCGCTTTGAAACGGGCTGTTTGCGGCGCTCTCGTACTTACTGCGCCATGCTTCCACATCCTCAACCAGAGAAACAAAGGCAGCAGGCACAGCCAGCGCCCACACAGCGCCATCAAATGTTTCATCGGTCAAGCCGCCAGCACCGTACTGGTACACGCCATCGTTGAACACGCTCCCGATAATGCGGAAATATTGCCCCTCAACTAAAAAAGGCAGCGCAATGCTGCCGTCCTTGATGGTAAATGTGCCGCTGTACGCGCCATCCGGGACTTTAAACCAGTTCCGGCACTCTCGCATCAATTCTTCAAGCATTACGCTGCCCCTTTCTTACTTTTTGAACTTTGCCAGCACGACCTTAGCCTCGTTGGTCAGGGCCGCAACGTAGAACTCGTCAGCGGTGATCTCGGTGGAGCGGTTACGCGGCTTGCGCTCGGTCTCCACGTTGATGTTGCGCTTGCGGTAGATGGTCAGAGCGGGCACATCGTCCTCGGTCTCGCTATCCTCGTTCAGCTTGACGATGGGGCAAGCGTAGTAGGGAGTAGCGGCAACCTTGACCTTATCACCGACAATCAGCTTAGTGGCGCAATGCGGCTGGATGGTCGCCAGACGCTTCTTGGTGCTGTCCTCTGCGGCGGTATCGACAACAATGGTGATAGTGCCGTTGCTGTTGTCCTTCTCATACTCGATGGAAGGGACTTTACGGCTTGCTACAACGCGGGTGTTGGCAATCTTGCCGATTTCGCCGGACAGCATCACGCCAGCCTGATACTTGTCTGCGCTGATAAAGTCAGCATCCTTGCGCAGGGTAGCCATCTGCTTGGGGTTAATGAACATGACCTTGTCGCTGTTGATCTCCTCGTTGAACACGTCGATAGCGTCCACCACACCGCTGTACTTGATGGCGGCAGTAGTGCCGTCATACACCAGCGTAGCGCCCTGCAAGGCGTCCATGCAGTCATTGTCGATTTTGGCGGCAATGGACAGCGCAAGCTGCGCGCTGGCTTCACCAACGGGGTTGCCGTAGCCGGACAGCACAGCTTCATCGGTCAGGCCAACACCCTTCATGGCCTTCTTGATCTTGTACTGCTTGTCTTTGGTGCTCATCTTGTCGATGTCAACGTCCACGCCCTCTGCAACGTCCTCAGCATCGCCGATGTAACCGTAAGACGGCACAGTAATGGTATCGCCGGGAACGCCAGCAAGGGTGTCATCTACCTTTGCAAAAGGTGCAACACGAATCTTGTCGGGAATCTTTGCCGAAATCATATCGGCCATAACTTCAGGGTCGATCAGGTCTGCGAGTTTGGTCAAAATAGTATCTGCCATGTGTTAATCTCCTTTGTCGGTTCCATTGACCAGTGTATTGTACTGGTCAGGGTCAGTTTTTTTGAGCTTCAATCTGTCTGCATAGCCCATCTTTGCAAATGCTGCTGCATCAATAGAGCCTGCGCCGCCGCCATTGCCCGCGGGTGGATTCGGCGTGTTTGCGCCCTGGGTGCTGGTAGTTACAACAAATTCGCCGTAACCGTCTTTCAAACTAGTCTCAAACTTTGCAGCGTCTTTTGCCGCTCCGTTTTCGTCCAGCTCCAAAGCATCCAGCAAGCCATCTGCCTTTGCCATCTTGGCAACAGTGGCAATCCGTTTATCGGAAATGCCGATTTTTTTCAGGGCGGTCTCCAATGCCTTTTCTTTGGCAGCGGTAGTCTTTTCAGCGGCCACGCTGGTTTTGTACTCTTCAAAAGCCTTGTGTTCTGCATCGTACTTGTCCTTGTAGCCGTCATCGCCCTTGCTTTTGTAGCCGTCCAGCTCCTTTAGGACAGCGGGGAGTTTTTCCGCATCGGCTTTATAGCGGTCGATATCCGCTTTCAAGCCGTTTACGGTATCGGTGTGGGCTTCGATGATAGTGTCCTGCTGCTCTTCGGTCAGCCCCATACCTTTCAGCAGCTTACGAGTAATCGCCATGTATGCGCTCCTTTTCTTCGGTGTCAGTCCTTCGACATTCGCGTTTATATAAAAACAGCGTTCCTTTGCTGTTTTTGCAAAAGTTTGTAAAAATGCTGCCATTCAATCAAATTGAAAGGAAACATTTTTTAAGCATAAAAAAGCAACTGCCGAGATTTTCTCGGTAGTTGCTAATAAAAAAGAGCCGGAAAACGTCAATCGTTTTTCAGCTCTCGCTTAATAATTTTTTGATACTGTTCCGCATGGTCAGCAACAGCGGGCTTGATGAAAGGCTGTGCGCGTTGGCCATGCGTCATGTGCCAATTTCCTTTAGCGTCCTGGTATACCCACGGTGTAGGTCTGCCGCCCGGATAGTAAACGCCCGTGCCCATCTCAACGTAAGTGGCATACTCACTGTTAGTGCCTATATAAGCCGCTTTTTCGCCGTCATTGACGGTATGAGTTATACTGTTGCGCAGATTGCCGGTATCAACGGGGCACAGCTTTTTAGCGTATCCCTCAGCCACCAGCCCACACTTTTCCAGTGCTCGCTGGCAGGCGGCTTCAAGCTCTTTGTAGACTTCTGCGCTGTGGTCTTCAAGTCGAATCTGCATTGCGTTTCCACCCCGCCCACTCCGCATAGGTCATATCTTTTACAAGCACACTTTCCCCGGTCACGGGGTCACGTGCCCGGCGCATACTGCCGCTTGTGTCCACATCGTCCAGCACCGCAATCTGCGTGCATCGGCAGTTATACACAAGATACCCCGGCGCGGAACTGTCGCCCGGATACATAATCTCGTACCCGTCAACCTTGAACGGCTTGTCCACGTCTACCGTCTGCCCGTCAAGCATTGCGTGCGCGTGCCGTGTGCGGTTATCCAGCGTTGCCAGCCATTGCTTTTTGAGCTTGATTCCCATATCTTCCGCCGCGCGGTAGGTATCCAGCCGCCCGGCGTTCTGTGCTGCTGTAATGGCCGTCCGCGCCGTTCTGATAGCGCTTGCGCGGCTCATATCCTGCATGCGGCGCTGCATATCGTCTGCAATGCCGTAAATTCCTTTACCCTGCAAAATAGAGCTTGTGACGCTTGCTGTAATCTGCTGCTTGCCGTATTTTAGGTCAATGCCGCGCTGCAAAGCCCGCTTTGGCGGGTAGTATGGCATCAAATCCGGCTGCTCAACCAACAGCCGCTTGACGGTCTGCTCGTCCCATAGCGTAAAATCTGCGGCATCGGAGACTTGCTCGATTTTGTAAGCTGCATAATTGCGATTCAAACTGTAAATGCCCGGCGTGGCGTCATTGACGTATGCCACAGCCGTTGCATTGGCATCGGTGTATCTTTCTGCCACTTTATCGCGCAAGGCTTCAAAACGCTTGCCTCGCCCTATCTGCGCAAGCCGCCATTGCTTGTACTGCTGTTCGGTGATTTTGCCTGCTTCCAGCTTTTCTTTCATGGCTGCATCACGCTTCTCGAACTGCTCAAAATAGGCTTTCACCGTGTCAGTCAGTTCGTCAGCAGCTTCTTTGTACAGCTTTGCGATGCGCTGCTCCAGCTTTGCAAGCTCGGCATCTGTCATGTTGTGAGCGTAATCAGGTTTCGCCATCGCCGTTCAGTCCTTCTCCCGGCTGGTTCTGCGGTTCGTTAGGCTGCGGATTGTTAATCGTGCGGTCTAGCTCCTCTGCCGCCTTTCTCTTCATCAATTCCTCGTACTGATCTGCATCGCCGTTAATGGTCAGCAGCTTGCGTGTGGTGTATTCATCATCGTAATACTCCGCACCAAGCAGAACGGTCTGTGCTTCTTCCTGCTTATTGATAATCTGGTTGCGCGTGTAAGTCGGTTCATCATCCAGCCCGGCAACAGCCAAAATGCCCTTGATGCAGCGCGAAACGCTGCTTTCAAACTTATCCGTTTTCAAATCCAGCGGAACATAGCTTGCCTTGATGGCCGTTGCCGTCTGGTTTCCGGCGCTCACGGCAGATGCGTCAAACGCCTGGAAATCCGTGTACAGCTTTTTGGTCAGCATGTCAATGGTCGCCTGCGTGCCCTGAAACGGCGCTTCGATGCTCTGTGGCGTGGCTTTCGCGCCCTCGTCACCGTCTGCGTGGGCAACGTGGGTAGTTTTAAGCCGCTCCACAAACTTTGCATCGTCAACTTCGTCCATGCCGCCGCAGTTGGTCAGTACCCAATAAATGAGGTTGCCCTCGTCTACGTTGTTGACCATGTTGCTGCTTGCAAGGTCAAGCGCGTCAACGGTGTTCTTTCGCCCGCACAGTTCACTGCGTGCTTGTTCTCCGTTTTTCAACGGGATAATGGGGAAGCCGGGATAATTCTCACCGTCATAGATTTCTGTGCCGTCAATCTCCGAGTACCGCACTTTCAGTTTGTACGGCAGTTTCCCGTTTAAACTGCGCACTTCACCGTTGCGCGGCTTGATGTAGTCGGTGTATCCGTCCATCTCGTACAGCGTTGCCCGCAACGGTTTGTCTGGGTCAATCTGCCAAAAGCGGATACCGGCTTTCAGTGCGCCGTCTTCTTCATCGTACAGCGGTACAAACTGTTCCGGGGCAAACACCTGAATATGGTCAAGATTCCAGAATACGAAAGACTGCCCACCAATCAACGCATGGCGGGCAGCATCCATAATATCTTCATCAAACGTAGCGCCAAGCGCCTTTTTTGTGGCGTCCTTGTTAAACGCAACGCCGTTGCCTAACAGGTAAGAAACTTCCTGGTCTACAACGAATCCAAAAAACTTGCTGGCAATCTTGTGGTTTGCTGTGTACATATCGGGATGCGCTTTTCCCTCAAGGTCGTACACCATCTTTTCATAGCGGTTAATCGTGGGATTTTCGCCCCAATAGTATAGCTTTGCGTCCAGCATGTCCCGCGTCTTTTTCTGGCCTTTAAAATCGTTGATGGTGTCAAACACAAACCCCATGCGGGAACGTTCATCTTCACCGACCGCCACAAAGTCTTGATATGTTCTGATTTTCCCTCACCGCCTATCTGTAAATGCTTTGGTACTTCATTGCCGTATTGTCTCCGGCTTTGTTCGCTGTGCTTTCCATCGCATACCGCACCGCGTCAATGTGATGGTTGTTCAAATCGGGATATCCCTCTAAGACTTCACCTGTTTTGCTGTCCCGCTCATACTCGTACTCGCTGAACTCCTTTGCCGTGTCCGGGCATCGTTCCGGGTCAATGACGATAGCTTCCAGCATTTGCAGCCATTTTGTGCCATAGCGCACGGATTTCGGCCCCTTGCGGGCAGGGAACGTCTTAACGCCGTACTTGTTATAATCAGCGATTGACTTTGGCTCGGCGCTGTCTGCGCAGATTTTATCCTCACGCGTCAGCCCTTTATCCAAAAGCAGCTGCGCCGTGTCTCTGTTGCTGGTTCTGCGCCGTGTCAGTTCATCGAAAATGTACAGCGTGCGCCGTGCAGCATCATAGTGCATTGCATTGTATGCCCACGGGTCAGGATACCATCCCCAGTCAACGCCGCGCTTGATGCGGTCAAAGCTGGCAATCTGTTCATCGGTGATTTTCTCAATCTTGATATTTTCAAACACTGCCGTGCCGCTGCCGACAATTTCACCTAAATACTCATGCCGGTATGCTGTTTCGTTGGTCTTTTCCAAGTATTCAGCATCGGCCAGAAACCGCTCTCCGAGCCATTCTGCTGGCGTTGTTTTGTAGGTGGAATGATGTATCAGCTTCCCATCGCGGGCTTTCAGCGCATATCCGTTTGCCCAGTTCCGCGCCATTGCAGGCGGGTTGAAGCTCTTGAATGTGATAAACCAATCGCCGCCACGCAAGCAGGACTGTTCAACGTTTCGGATTTGCTCTTCACCGTCAAACTGATCAAGTTCCTCAAACCAGCAGATGCCTATATAACCAAACGGCACTTTTATTGACTTTACTTTGCCGGGGTCATCAACGCCGAAAAAAAGCACCTTCTGCCCGGTAGGAAGATAGGTGCATTCCATCGGGGAGACCGTGCAGCGGAAAGAATCGTGCAGGCCAAGCTCATTGATTGCCCAGACGATCTGTGCATAGACGCTTGTGCGCAGCGTGTTGCCGACCTTGCGGAAAACCGCCGCGTGGCATTGCGGATGCTTGATAAGCTGCAAAATCAGCTCTATGCTGATATAGCTGGATTTTGTACTGCCGCGCCCGCCCTTGGCGACAAGCTCTTTTACATTGCCCGCCTTGATTTCGCGGTGGACTTCGGCAAAGCAAGGGGAAACCATAGCCGATAATCTGTTACAGGTCATCTATGATTTGCACCCCGCTGTCTGCCTGCTGTTCAGGCTCGTCTTTCTGCCCCAGATACTGCTTGCCGAGCCAAATTGCCATATTTGCGTTCTTTTCTGCAAGCGCAAATTGATACCGGCGCAAAGAGCATCTTCCTTTTCCGCGCTTTTGCTTAAAAACTACGGAAAAACTATCCTTGTATGTCCTTTTGCACCACGCATCAATCGTTTTGTCCGTTACGCCAAAAAAATCGCATATATCTTCTTTTGTACACTGTAACCCACATAGGTTTTCAAAGTGTTTTTGATCTATCTCTTTTCTCGGGCGTCCTGTTTTTGCCATAAACGCCCTCCTTTTTCTTTTGGCGTTGAATGAATTTCTGCATATCCCTTTTTAAGTACAAGCTGTCTGTCTTTGCGATAATCGCCCTCGCTTCTTCAATCGTCATTTCCCAATCCTCGTATGATTTTCCATTCCCGCTCCGACAGCTCCCAAATATTCGTGTTGACTTTTTCCGCAGCAGCCTTTTCCGCAGCAGCCTTTTCCGCAGCAGCCTTTTCCGCAGCAGCCTTTTCCGATAGCAAAAAGCCTGATCCAAACAAGCCTTTTCCTGACACTTTCTGTGCGTCAAGCGCGCGGATAAAATGTGCATCTCTTTCGCTAATTTCAAGGCTTACGCCGTGAGCTGCCATATAACACAGCATCGTTGCTGTCAAAACCTCATCTGGATATGAATATTTCGGCAGTTCTCTGTGCAACTTTTTGAGATTCTTTTTGTTCTCGTCATCCAGTATTTCTCTTAAATCCGCAGCAGCGACAATCTTATTGCCCCCCATGTTGGTAACAAACGACGTATTGACAGACGCGCCGTTTTCATACACAACTCCGCACCCGCACGCCACATAGTTTGCCGATCCGCGCATAATTCCGAGAAGCGTAAGTGTTGGGGCGAACAGAAAGAAGTTGATTTTCTTGCTTGTGTACCACTCGCAGATTTCCGAAATAATGGAAAAAGGCGGATTGTCTATTACAACACACCCGGAAGGGTATTTCTCGCTTTTATAATCTCCACCCGGATAAAACGGACGCACAATCGCGGCATTTCCAATTTCGTACTTTTCAGCCGCCCAATCTCTTACTGCGTCGTAGATGTTATCCGGCGTGTAGCAATCGTCCGTTGTTTTCTTCGCTTCAAACTTTTTCAGAAACTCTTGATATTCTTCGTCATCGTCCGAAAGTTCCCCGCGCTCCATGCGTTCTCTAAATTCCTGTTCACGTTCTTCGTTAGTAAGTTCCGTTTCGTCGGTATCTGGAACATCCCAATCAAAATCAAACGCCGACAAATCCAGATCCGGCAGTTCATCTTTCAGCAGGTCAAAGTCCCACTCGCTCTCATTGCTCTTGTTGTCAACCAGCCTCAGGGCGCTCACCTGTTCCGGCGTCAATTCATCCACACATACGCACGGAACCTCTTTGATTCCCAGCTTTTTTGCAGCCAATGCGCGGCAATGACCGATTACAATAACGTTGTTTTTGTCCACAACGACCGGCTGCACAAATCCATATTGCTTAATGCTTTCGGCAACATTTTTGATTTGCCTTGCATCGTGCTTTTTTGCATTTTTTGAGTATGGCTGGATTTCTCCCAGCGTTTTCATTACGACTTGCATAATTTCCTCCTTTATGCAAAACAAAAAGCCCATGCGTTTGCATGAGCTTGATTCCCCCTAAACCCCTTGCGCCGGAGGAAAAGCGCGTTCCCGCCCTACCGGTTTATGCTGTGCCGGTCTCACCCGTTGCAGATAGCAAGTCCGCAACGCTTTTTTGATTCCCTCTATTTGTATCCCGCGTAGGAAGTCGCAACGCGGCATCCAGCCCGTTTTATATCCCGTCTGCTGGTTTACGGTTTCTGCTTTAATGTGTAGGGTTCGGCGATGCGTAACTGCGTCAGTAACGGAGTCCGCACAAGCAGATGCCGGGCAGACTTTTTCAGGCTCACAAAGTCCCGTTGCGGTCTGCCATCGCGCCGCGCTCCTGATCGGCTTGCCGCTTTGCTTACAGCGTTCAGGTTGATCTATCGCGTTTTGCCTGCGCCGGGCTTTAACCGGTGGGGGCGACCCAGCCCTACTATTGCCATTTCATACCTCATGCGGACTGTCATGGCATATAAAAGGCTTGTGCTTTCTGCCTTGCGAGTTTCTTTGGCAAGCCATACCAGCGCAAGCCTGTTCAGAATCCGCCACATGGTACGCACTGTCAGTAGGCGCATGGCGGTTGCCTAACGGGGAACACAATTACCGCGTCCGGCCCTGCTACCTTTACCCGTATTATCGGCATTGGTACTGCACATAGGTCTTGCACCTTTGCCACGCCGTTGCTTCGGAACGCAGCGCTCTTATCTTGCGATTGGCTATGCAGCATATAAAATAGCGCTGCTCAAGGACGACTTTCAGTTGCTGAAGCCAGCAGCGCCAGCCTTAACCCGGCACGGTTCTGCTGAACTTACCCGCCAGCAGACACGGGAAAATTAAAAATGCGGAAAAGACTTGACCTTTTCCAGATATTATTTTCCTGCGCTCACCCTCATGCGGACAAGTGCAGCATATAAAACGCCGGTCTTTCCCGGCTGTCAGCTATGAATAGGAGAATTGAAAATGAAAAACAGAAAAGAGGTTTTTCGCTATGGCGTAGGCTGTCCCGTTCCTACATCATCCAGCATACTTATTTTATCATATTAAAAGTGAACTGGAGTGCACAGATTTTCGACAGCCGCACGATGCAATTTTTTTGCCCAGCGCTCGGAAATATTAAGATTTATCGCAATTTTCCACCAATAAGGTGTGCCAACAATATATCGTTCCCGCAGTACGTCCCGCTGCATTTGGTCTTGCACTGAATTTATTGCGGTTTCAATTTCTTCCCTTTGCATCTCTGTATCAATAATCTGCTTGTATAGAGCTTCTTGGTGCTCCATGATTCTGCAAACAGCATCCTCGATTTTATTTTTGCCTCCAGCTGACACCACAACGGGGGATAGCGCTTTAGTAGTTGCCGCTGCTCGTTCGCGTTCGCTCTGTATCTGTTGCCGCAGTTGCCGCTCGTAATTTCTGCTGCGCTGATACCGCCATAGCCATGCTTTTTTTTCGTTAAATTCTTCCCGCGTCAATGTGGTTCACCATCCTTGCGCCGCAGTTTGGGCAGTAATTATAAGCAGCAAATGAAATTGCATTACAGTCAGAACATGCAACATTTTTGCTTTTACCACTGTCGACTTTCCAGTGCGCCGTAGGCCGCAGGGATTCGCAGGGATTGGATTCGGGGTCGATGGTAGGGATACAGTCAATATCATCGACCGAAACTGCGTCAAACTCGCCACATTCCGGGGCATCGCGGAACATCAATTTTGTGGCACGCTTCTTTAGCTCGCCTACATCAATTAAGCGCATTATCTTCACCTCCGTGTGTATGTTCCATGCTGATATCTTCTTCCCGCTGCTGCGTTGCTTCGCGGCCAGCGGATACGCCCAGGGCGTAGAATACAACGAACAGGGCGGCAAGGGCGGCGCCGCCGATGATGTTTACAAGGGTGGTCATGCTGCAAACCTCTCTTTCTGCAAGATTTCTTCCCATGTGATTTTGTCGTATCCGCGCTGCACATACTGGCCGTAGGAGATGCCCAGCGCGGCGGCTTCTCTTACGCATTGTTCAATGGATTTGATGCGGGGTTTCGGCGCTGCTGTTTTATCCGGCTTCTTTGCTTGCATGGCAGAAATAATGCCCTTTTGCTGCGCTTTCTTCTTTTTGTAGTTCAGCTTTGCCTTTTGCTTTGCTTTTTCTTTGATGCAAGCATCACAGAACCGTTTGCAGGGCTGCACGTCCCACATCATCTTGCCGCATTTTTGGCAAAATTTAGATACCGTCATAGCGGCTCCTCCGTCTTTTTGGCATCAATGCCGATGCCCTGTAGTGTTACCTGTGCCCAAAGGTCCGCAAGCTGGTCGTTGCGGTACTCATTGTATTTGTCGGCTACCGGGCCGGTCATGTAATTCTGGATTTTGACCAACGTCCGGCGGGACAAACCTACCTGATAACAGGCCAGCAAGCACAGATACGTTGCTCTCGTGGCAATGTCGTCGCGCTCTTTCATTACCGCTTCATGGGCGCTGGATTGAATACACTTGATTTTTTCTTCGGCGTATTCGTCAACGGCTTTCTGCAATGCCGGGGTAGGGTGTAGTCTGGCTTTCACATTTTTCAACTCTTTCCTGTTTTGTACAATCCATATTTTCTGACATCGCGGCGGATTTTAATGCCGCGCTCTGCATCTGCCGCGTCCGCTGCGGCATCTGCAAGCCGCTGTGCGCGGATTTTCTCGAACATGGCCGCATACTCGCCGTAGCGATTGCAAGCGCTGTGGCAGTGCGCATGGCGGTCTAGGCAGTCTTTACATGGGCTGGTCATCGTCCGGCATCTCCTCGATAAAAATTTCTGTGCGGGGATTGGCTTTGTCGTACAGTACGCGGGAACCGTCCACGCTGGCAATGATGGTGTTGTTATCGTCTGCAAGGATTTTTGCGGCTACCAGCGTGTCATGGCAGGCTTCAAGCAAGTTCGTTAAATCCACGCGGCGGCGGGTTGGCATATAGAACACCGCAGCAACGCGATAGCGCCCCGCCAGCGGGGCTTTCGGCTTTGGTGTAAGATACCACATGGCGGCTTGCTCGTACTTCTTGTACTGCCTGCTTGGGGCAATGAACGGCTTGCCGGTGCGGCGGTTTGTAAGTATCTGCTGGCTGTTCTTTTTGGTGATTGGCGGCAGGGAGATTATGTATTTTTGTATCACGGTACAATCTCCTTTACTTTGGCGTAGTGCTTCTCGCTGTACCAGATATCCGGCAGGCGGGGATTTTGGGTAAAACCCGCCTTTTTCAGGTCCTTTTCGGCAGCGCCGGTGGTTGTGTAGGTCTTGTGAGAATGTCGGATATCCCCGGTAGAGCGGGAGTAGGTGATGATTTCAATGCGTTTCATTTATCAATTTTTCTGCTACTTCAATCAGCCTTTTCGCGGTGCGGTAACACTCTGACATTTCTTCGGCCATCGGTTTGATTCTTTTGCAAAGTTCATCGCCCGTATTCATGAGACTTTCTGCATTGCTCAGATAAATCTCTGCCATTTTCTGCTTGAATTCTGTATTATCCACGATTCATTACCTCACAAAATAGATGGAATGGTTTCACCCACACAAAATCCAGTTGGCCGCAAGCGCCGTGTCGGTTTTTTACGACCTCAATCACGGTGTCGCCATCGGTAGGCGGGTTGATTTCTTGTTTTTCCCGGTCCTTGGTATACATGCCGGGGTTGATGGCGATAATCATATCTGCATCATGCTCGATGGTAGCGGAGCCGAACATGTCCGACATTTTTATCATGCCCGTATCGGCGGCTCTCGCGGCCTGTACGAGCTCGATAATGCAGATATGGTATTTCATGGCAAGCTGCTTTAAGCCCCGTGTGAGGGCCGCCAGCTCGTCGTTACGCTTTTCTTTGACGTTCGGCGGCGCGACAAGGCCTAGATGGTCGATGACGACGACCTCCGGCTTGCGCTCTTTGATGGTGGTTTCGACATCTGCAAGGCTTGTCAAACTGGAATCATCCAAAATCAGGCGGTACTTGCTTTTCAGATGGTCAGCTGCCGCCTTGATGGCGGATTCTTCCTCATCCGTAAGGTGGTGGTTTGTAATGCGGGTACTGTCTATCTGTGCCCAGCGGGAGAAGATAGCGGTATAAAGCTGTTCACGGCTCATCTCCATAGATTGATACAGCGTAAGCGCATTTTGGGAGATCTGGCAGGCCATCTGCAAGGCAAGTGTAGACTTGCCCTTGCCCGGGCGTGCGGCGATCACTGTAACACCGTTGCGGGCAAGCCCGCCGGTCATGGTGTCCAGGCTGCCAAACCCGGTCTGGATACTGTCGCTTGGCTTTTTCATCCAGGAAAGAAAAGCATCAATGCCATCGGCAAAGTCTTTTGCGCTGCGCTCTTTCTGGTGGGCCATGATGTACTGCTGCCGTTCCGCAATGTGGAACAGCGCAGCACTCATTTCGTCGGCATCGCCATCTTCCGTGAGCAGTTTTGCCAGGGCGGCGGTCAGCTCCCGCTTGCGCCAGCCATCCATGACGCAGTTGATATAGGTGTTGTAACCAGACAGGGAAGGCACAGTCTCAAAGCACTGCATGGCAAGGGCTTTTGTATCGTCATCGCATTTGGCGATTACAGACACGGTATCTGCCCGCTGGCCTTTATCGGCCATGTCCTTGCAAAGCAGGAAAATGTTTCCGAGCGCTTTTAGCTCAAACATCTTGTAGGTAAGGGAAGAAAAAGCATCGTCCTGCATCTCCGGCTTCATAAGCATGATTCCGATAACGGCTTTTTCGGCGACTATTGTGTTCACGCTTTGGCTTCCTCCCATCCTACGATTTTGGGAACAACACCATTCATCCGCTCCTCGAAGGTGTACTCGCGGTCAAATACGGGGCGCAGGTTCTCGGTAGAGCGGACAGCGGCAGGCGGTTGAGACGCTTCATCCTGCCAGCGCTTTTGGTTCAGCCAGGTAGACGGGTTGGGGATATACTTGCCGTTGTCTCGCTTCCACTGGTCAGTGGTTTTGAGGTAGTCAAGGCTGGACAGGATAGCGGACAGGGTGGATTCATCCGGCACAAGCTTTTCAAATTTTTTGCGGGCATCTGCCTTGCCAACTTTCTTTGGGTAGGCCGCCCAGAAACGGTCAAAGGAAGGGGATTCTGCGTCACCCCCCGTGGGGGGTATAGGGGGTATTTCTTTACTTCTTACCTTCTTAGTATTAGAGGGTTTGTTGCTCGTTTGTTGCTCGTTTGTTGCTGGTTTGTTAAAGTCTTTGTTGACGGCCTGATAATCAGCGTAATTATTTATCGTGTATACGGTAAATTTTGACGTTGCTTTCTTTGTTACTTCGTTTGTTGAAATTAGCTTAGTCAAAGCAGTCCGGGTCTGCTGCGTTGTCAGGCCCAGTTTTACGCTCATCTCCTTGACGGTGGTGACTACCTGGCCGCGTTCCAGCGGGATGCCGCGATAGAATTTATCCTCATAGCTGGCAATCAGCAGCAGGTGAATAAACACGTCCTTTGTGGGGCCGTCATCATACCAGCCCCATTCGAGCATTTTTCTATATAGCTTGATGAAGCCTTCGTTTGCCATTTTTCAACGCTCCTGCATGGTTAATGCGTCAGCTGTGCGCTGGATAATATCGTATCTATCGAGATATTTGTCGTAGCTGCTTGTATTTTCTCCCATACATATCTGCGTTTGATTTATAGAGGACGGCACAATGTATGTTTTTTCGCCAGAAGGTGTAAGGGCAAGAAGGAAATAGACATCACAAGTCGGGCACCGTTTAGAGAGGCCAAACGAATAACACTTTGCTGTACCAGGTGTTTTTGTCGGATGCGCAGTTTTAACATCAACTTTTACACATCCGTTCACATACAAATCATAGGGATACCGTGTACTCATTCGCTGAACAAAAAAGCCGTGCTGTTCAAGAAGCTCTTTTGCACGAGCCTCCCCATCTTTGCCGGTCTGCGTCTCGCTTTCTTTCATGGGCAGTCCTAAACGCTCTGCCCATCCGTAATAGCCGCCACTGCGGCGAATGCGATTTGTAAGAGCATCGCTTCCGTAAAAGTTGTGAAGCTCCTGCCGGGACGGCATTCTATTAAGTCCAAGAGTTGAAACGCAATTAAGAATTTTGTCTTGTACCATATCGTCCGTCCACTGCGTCCCATGTACAAAACTCATTTACATCACCTGCCTTTCCCTCACCAATTAAAAGGGAGGTCACCCTCGTCATCATCAATCGGGGCATAGTCTGCGTCCGGTTCCACCTGCGTGCGCTGTGGGGCGGCTGCGGGGCGCTGTGCGTGGCTTTCTGTAGCAGGGTGGGTACTTTCCTTACTGCCTGCGAAATTCACGTTCTGGGCCACGATTTCGGTCGCTGTGCGTGTCTGGCCGTTCTTGTCCTGGTACTGACGGGTCTGCAATCGGCCATCCACAACAATCAGAGAGCCTTTCTGGAAATAGCGGCAGACAAATTCTGCGGTCTTATCCCACGCGGTCACATCCAGCCAATCGGCAATGCTTTGACCATTGGGGTCTTTGCGGCCCCGGTCGCAGGCAATGCGGAACGTACAGACGTTCTTGCCGCTGTTAGTCTGGCGAAGTTCAGGGTCGCGGGCAAGGCGGCCCATAATAGCAACAATATTCAGCATAGGTTAATCCTCCGAAACATCGAGATAATTTTTATAAAAGCGCTGCCGAAATTCGGCAGCATTCCAGTTGTAATACAGCATGGCCAACGCTTGGCCCAGTTTGTGGTAGTAGTCCTGCAACTCACCGCTGTCGTGTATCAGCTCGTGGCAGGCGGGGCAGACCGTGATCCACAAGCCGTACTGCTTGGATTTAGAGCGCAGCGGGCCGAAAAAGATTTCATGCCGGGCTACATCTCCAACTTTGTGGCAGCGAAAACAGGTGTGCGGCTCCAGTGCAAACAGGGATGGTGCGTAACCGTTCTTATCCAGTTTTTCCCCGTACTCGTTAATGGATTTTTGTTTCATGGTGTGTCGCTCCTTCCTGCCTGATTCCACTCGCGGTTAATCTGACTGTCCAGCAATCGCAGCTGCAATTTAAGGCTGTTGATAGCCTCTGTGTTGGCCTTGTATACAGCCTCTGCAACATCCCGTTTAAAACGTGCCTCTGCCACGCTGGGGATGCCGTAGCATGTCTTGTCAATCAGGCCGATGGCCGTGCCCTCATCACGCATTTTTAGGCATTCCTGGCGCAGCAGAACTTTATAATCGCGTTCCGCCTGTGCGTACTCGCTGCCGGATTTGCGCAGCGTTTTCACGGATGCTTGCAGCTGTTCCGATTTCTGGCGCAGCTCTGTCCATAAGTCATCGGTCATTTCCACGCCTCCGCAATCTTTTGGGCAAGTTTCCAGTCATCGGCAGTAAAGTCTTTGGAGGCCTTGCCAATGCCTTTAGCAATGGTCTGCCAGGCGGCATTCTCGTCCGCGCCGGTGCGTTGGCAATAATCTTTCACAACCTTCTGGCAAGCGGAACGGGCTGCAAGCCGTGCTTTGGCCGATTCAGTATCGCGCTGGGCTGTATCTGCCGCCTGTTCGGTCTCCGGCAAATCTTCCCCTGCATAGATGTACAGGCCAAGGCCGTGACGGGCGCAAGCCTTTGTCAAGCTGCGCTGGATAGCCTTGTTGACATCCGTACTGGTTACTTTTTCGGCAGGGATAGAAGCGTTGCGGTAGTCCATGACGGGGAGATACTCGATGTGCTCCAGACCGTTGATGGTGACGCCTGTCTTGACCCAGCAGGTGCGGCCATCGGTCCAGTAAATGCAGCCGTCCGGCGTCTCGTAGATGGTGTACTGTGCATCGGGGTAGGCTTTCTTGATTTCTGCCCAGGCCCATGCCCATGAAAGATAGGTCAGGCCGTTCTTTTTTTCGGTGTGGCCGTTGACATTGACGGCATTCAGTGTCTCGAAGATACTCATTTTTCAGCCTCCTGTTCTGCGGCGGCGTCCCGTGTAATATAAAGGTTCACGGATGCACCAGCGGGGAACGCCTCGAAAAGCGTGTACAGTTCAATTCCGGCCACGATGGGCAGGCCGTACTCGGTCTTGGTGAGCTTGCCGGAAATGGAAATTGTTTCATTCATGGTCTTCATCCTCCAGATGTACGAATGTTTCGCAGGCTGCCATGCCGTCCTGTGCGGCTTTGACGTACTTGCAAATGGCGGTAAATTTAGAAAACGGGCTGCCATCGGACGCCATCACGTCCACAACGGCGCTGAAAAACGCCTCGTATTTGCCGGGTGCGTTGCGCTGAAATGCGCTTTTAATATCGTCAAAAGTCATGGAAAACCTCCTGTGCGGGTTGTGTGCGGATGCCCAGCGCGGACAAAACCGTGTCAACGTCCAGATCATCGCGGAGATAAATCTCGCCATCCAGTGTGACAACATCATTCCACGCGTAGCAGGGCTGACCATCGGCGGTGTAGCCTATTGGGTCAGGGTCTTTTGGAGGGTAGGGGTTAAAGCGGGCGGCGTAGCTCATTTGTCTACCTCTGCCAGCTGGCCGTCTTTTAAGGTGTACCAGGTGTCAGGCTTGACGGTTTCGCCGTCCACCTTAAAGCACTGGACATCTTTTCGATGCCAGTCGCATTTTTCGTCTTGTGCCCATTCCGCAAGCACAATCCAGCATCCTAAAGCGCCTTTAGCTTTACTATCAATGCCCAGCGCAGCAGCAACGCTTTCTTCGCCTGTAGCAGATGCCGCGCCCTGCCAGCCTGTAGCAGATGCCGCGCCCTGCTTGCCTGTAGCAGATGCCGCGCCCTTCTCGCCTGTAGCAGATGCCGCGCCCTTCTCGCCTGTAGCAGATGCCGCGCCCTGCTTGCCTGTAGCAGATGCCGCGCCCTGCCAG
>ERZ808252.503-NODE-503-length-37335-cov-8.607779_pt1 | contig 37335 bp, 28 predicted proteins | sample MGYA00521242_ERZ808252 | MGnify/ENA primary metagenome ERZ808252 (study PRJEB31516, sample SAMN03275581) | gut metagenome | biome: mammalia-associated habitat; material: feces | host: Papio cynocephalus | place: Kenya | collected 2012-08-07 ...
ACGACCCCGAGATTACAAATCACGTGCTCTGGCCAACTGAGCTAAAGAGGCGGGGTGGGCAAGCGATTCATATCGCGCTGCTACAACCAACTACCCTTGCTACGTTCCCGTCCTGGGGGATTCGAAGGGAGCTAGCCGTATGAGACTTGCCCTTGTCTTCTTCCTTACGGAAGCGGTTGCAAAGGTAGCGGATTTTTTCCGATGCAGCAAAGAAAAAGGAGGGTTGCGCCCTCCTTTTAGTCTTTTTTAGGAATTCAACTCCTCCAGCAACTTGTTGATTTTCTCCTCAATGATGGCCACTCCACCGAAGGTGTTGGACTCTATGTTGAGCACCATCACGGGGTCGTGGAGCGACAAGCGGAGCAGAAACCATCCCTGCTCAAACTCTCCCGTGCAGCTCACGCGCACCCCTTCGTAGTTGGGCTCGACGATTTTCCAGTCCGGTTGCTCTGCCACCTTTTCGCGGAAGCGCGCCAATATCTCCTTGCCCTCGTCGCCAAATCGCTCAGGGGTCAGCTTGATGCGCCTTTCTTTGCTCTCCGCTGGCTTCTTGAGGTCCTGTATGAGGTCGGACAAATCCTTGCCATCGTGCTTCATCCGTGCTGCCTCGATGACGAGTTTGGCCACGAGATAAGCTCCATCGTCGAGGAAAAAGTTCTCGCGCAGGGCGGCGTGTCCTGAGGTTTCGATGGCCAACCAGCACTCCTGACCCTCGTTGTTGAGTCGTATGGCCTCGTCGATGACATTTTTGTACCCGCGCTTGAAGCGGTGGTGCACGCCTCCGTGGGCTTTGATGAACTCCGTCAGTCCCTCGGAGGTCACGGAGTCGGTGACGATTGTCGTGCCCGGGTGCTCCCTGAGGATGACTGCCCCGATGAGGGCGATGAGCGTGTTGCGGTTGATGGGGTCGCCATAGTGGTCGACCACGGCCGAGCGATCGACGTCGGTATCGAAGATTATGCCCAAGTCGGCATGATGACGCGTCACCGCCTGGCATATCGCCATCATGGCTTCGGCACTCTCCGGGTTGGGCGCATGGTTGGGAAAGTGGCCGTCCGGGTTGAGGAAAATGCCCCCGGAGATGTCTGCCCCCAGTGGGCTGAGCACCTTCTCGGGGAAGAACCCGCCAGATCCGTTGCCCGCATCGACCACGATGTCGAGCCCTTTCAGCGGGTGGTCGCCCTTGTTCACCTCCCGCTTGATGTAGTTGCGGAGCATCTCGCAGTACTTGTCCATGAAGGGCCACGGCTCCGTCTGTCCCGCTTTGTCCTCCTTGTCATACTGTCCCTTCTCCGCCATCTCGAGCAGTTCCTTGATGTCCTGCTTCCCCAGTCCGCCTTTTGGGGTGAAGAATTTCAGTCCGTTTCTGTTCCATGGCAGGTGGCTTGCCGTGATCATGATGGCGCCATCGGTAGGCGTGTCCTTGTCCATGGTGGTCATAAACATGGCCGGCGTGGAGGCCAGTCCACAGTCTCTGGCGGCCGCTCCGCCTGCCTTGAGGCCTTCTATCACCGCCTTCTCGAGCTGACCACTCGACAATCGCGGGTCATGGCCAACGGCTACGCTGATATTTTGCTTGTTGAAGTGCTTTGAAAGCCATGCCACGAAGCATCTTCCCAATATGTTTGCCACCTCGCTGGTTAGGTTAACGTCTTCGCCCTCGACCCCTGCGAGCGCCACGCCCCGTATGTCTGAGCCGTTCTGAAGTTTTTTCCAATTAGTCATGTTGACAAAGGTCTTTGTTATTTTAAGAAAATTATGGCTGCGAAGATACAACAAGTTTTTTGATTGCTCAAGGGATTTTGTCGGTTTTTTCTCATTACCTCAGTTGTGCTCGCAAACAATTTTACGAGGTGAAAGCGCATGGGTTAACCTGCGAAACGCACAAGGGCTGCACGGAGTTGGAGCGACTCTACCGCCCGTCCGTGCAGCCCTTGGTTATTGTTGATGAGCTGTTGGCGCTACTTGTCCTTCCTTCCGAAGATGGAGAAGTGTACGTATCGCTTAGGATGCGCTTTGAGATTGACGAGCAGACTGTCGGCATCGCGCATCGTTTGGTTCATGTTGTGGTACAGTGATGGGTCGTTGAGAAACAGTCCTAAGGTGCCCTTGTCGGAGTTGAGCTTCTCCGTGAGCTGGTTCACATGGTCGAGTGCGGTGTTCACCCGTGCCATCGTCCCCTCGACATCGACCCCATTGAGCTTACCGTTGAGGTTGGTCATCAGTCCGTTGGCGTTGCGCAGGGTTGTCGACAGCCCCGTCCTCGTGTCGCAGACCAGCCCGTCGGTGTGGGCAAGCAGTGCCTGTGCGCGTCCCGTCAGTGCGGGCAGGTCGTGGTTGAGCGATGCCAGCAGCTGGTTGAGCTGGCGTGTCGAGGTGGTCAGGTCTGCCGAAATGCGGTGCGCGTTGTGCAGCGTTCCGGCAAGAGCCGGGTCGGCCAGCAGCGCATTGAGGTTGTGGGCGATGGAGTCAATCTTGGGAATCAGGGCCTCTACCTGCGGCACCATTCCCTTCACAGCGTCCATTGCTCCGCTCGCGGGATGCCCTTTGATGATGCCATTGGAGGACAGAAACTTGCCCGAAGAGCCGAGAATGAGGTTTACTTGTACGTTGCCCATCAAGTCGCTGACAATCTCTGCCTCCGTGCCCTCGGGTATTTTCATCCCCTTTTCGATTCCCGCCACGACGGTGATGTCGCCCGGCTGTGCATAGTTGTAGTCGATGCGGCTTACAGTGCCCACCTTGTAGCCGTTGGCGTAGATGGGGGAAGAGGGCGACAATCCGCTGATGTTGTCGAACTTCAGCAGGTAGGGCGTAGAGGAAGAAAACAGGCTTAGTCCCTTGAGAAACTGCATACCGAAGAAGAGGATGACAATCCCCATCACGGCAACGAGGGCTATTTTTACTTCATTGGTAAAGTACTTTTTTTCCATTTGTATAGATTTTCGTGGGGGTTACAGGGTGTGTTGTCAGTCGTATGGCGCATTTTGAGGCTGGTTTACTTCCTCTTCGCATTTTGCAGAAAGGCCGCTATGGCCAGCGAGGTGTTCATCCGCTTATCGCCGTTGAAGGCCACAATGAAACAGTTGGGGAAGTCTTCGCTCAGCTTTTTCTTCAGTTTCACTATTTTATTGTAGTTCGTACTTGCGCCGATGGTGTACTTGTAGCGTCCGTCTTCCACAAAACAGTCCACATCTTCGTGTCCTTTGAACTGCTCGCTGTCATGCCGTAGCTGTCGGTTGACGGCAAAAACCTGCACCTTAAAGACCGGAACGACCCCTTTGATGGCCTCCTGCGCCGCTTCGGGGAGCTGTGGGGCTGGTGTGGTGCCAGCTGCCTTGGTGGGCCTTTCTACCTTTTCTTGCTCCTTAGACTTACTGGCCGCGGGCGCAGTAGGTATGGCAACACGCTTCACTTTCTTTGGTTGCACGGCTGCGGCCGACTTCATCGCGGCTGCAGGGGCAATGCTGATGGGGCTTGAGCCCTGAGTGGGCACGGTCCAATGTGGCTCGTATTTCTTCCTATATTTGACGAAAGCTTTGAGAAAAGCTGCTGCCAGGTTGTCCTGACCATCCTCGGTGTTGAGAAAATCCTCCTCCTCTGGTGTGGTGATGAAGCCTAACTCGATGAGGCAGCTCGGCATGGAAGTCTCGCGCAAGACAAGGAATCCCGCCTGATGTACGCCTTTGTCCACCCGCCCTACGTCCGAGCATACGGCACGTTGTATGAGGCGAGCCAGGTCCACACTGCGCTCCATGTTTGCGCTTTGGATAAACTCGAACATGATATAGCTCTCGGACGACTTCGGGTCGAAGCCTTGATAGGTCTGCTTGTAGTCCTTCTCCATCGAGATGACCGAGTTCTCCCGCATGGCCACATCAAGATTGTCCTTTGCCCGGTGCATTCCTAAAGTATAGACTTGGAAGCCCTGTACGGTGTGACCACGGGCCACAGCGTTGGTGTGAACGGATATGAAAAGGTCGGCTTTGTTTCGGTTGGCGATGGCGGCACGCTCATGTAGCGTGACAAACCGGTCGTCCTTGCGGGTATAGATGACGTTTACGTCGGGGCAACTGCGCTCTACGAGCTGGCCGAAGCGTAGGGCTACACTGAGGTTGATGTCCTTTTCCTCAGAGAATGCGCCCCGTGCGCCGGTGTCGTGACCGCCGTGTCCCGCGTCGATGACGAGTGTGAAGCGCTTGGGTGTGGCCGCCATGAGCGACAGCCCCATGCCCAACAAGAGCATAAGGAGGGAAATTTTCTTTACCATACCATCTGCAAATTTACGAATAATATGGCAAAACTCATTCAAAGCGAGCAGTTTTTATCGTTTGTTAAGTGTATTTCCACCCCTGCTCCGTCGCTGTCTGCGCCCATAGGAGGGTTGCGCTTGATGATGCGTAGGTCTATGGACATGATGCCGGGCCATTCGCTCAGCAAGGCTTCGACCATGTTGCCGGCTGCCTTTTCTATCAAGGCAGTGGGGTGGGAGAGTACTTCCCGTGTCCGTTCGTAGACCGCAGCGTAGTTGATGGTGTCGGAAACGTCGTCCGACTTCATTGCCCGCATGAAGTCATAGCCTATCTTCAGGTCGATGCGGAAGTCGTTGCCGACCGCCTTTTCCTGCTCCATCACCCCGATGGGGCAATGGAGCTGGAGGTTGTCAATGACGATAAAGGTCTCCATGAGGTGCGTCATCCGCATTGGCTTGCGCCGCAGTTCGTACACCGTAGGCATCCTTCCTGGTAGACCAACGTCTCCTGTCCGCAGACGGGACAGACCTGTCCGGTGGCCTTGGTGCCGTCGCTGACATACTTCTTCAGTGCGCGCTCCACGCCCACTTTCCACGTATTGATGTGCTCACTCTTGAGTTGGAGCGAGCCAACGAGCTTGATCACATGGCTGATGGGCATACGGTAGCGCAGCACTCCGGATATGAGCTTCGCATAGTTCCAGTACTCCGGGTTGAATTTCTCGGACAATCCCTCTACGGTAGTCTTGTATCCGCGGCGGTTCTTGAACTGGAAATCATAGCGGTGCGTGCCGTCCGGATTGGTCTGCTTGATGATTTTACCCTTTGTTACCGTCTTGGGCAGCACGATACCTTCCTCATCATCCTGTAGTCCGGTGAAGATTTCGTAGGGCCGTCCGTCCACCAATCCGACAAAAGCCACCCATCTTTCCTTGTTGTTTTGGAAGCGCACCACGTCGCAGTCCAGCTCCTTCGGCCGCGTCTCGAGCACTTGCGGCTGCTGGAATGCGGCTTTATTGGCCTCCATGGCTTGCAGCAGGCTCTTCGCTTTGTCTTCTTTCGACTCGTTCTTTGCCTTCTTCTTCACCGAGACCATCACTCCCGAACGGCTGCCGTCGCGGTAGATGGTGCAACCTTTGCAGCCGCTTCGCCATGCCTCGACGTAGAGTTTGTTGACCAATGCCTCGTCAACGCTGTTGGGAAGGTTCACCGTCACGGAGATACTGTGGTCCACCCACTTCTGCAGCGCGCCCTGCATGCGCACCTTCATCAGCCAGTCGATGTCGTTGGCCGTGGCCTTATGGTAGGGAGAGCGGGCCACAAGGGCATCGAGTTCCTCCTGAGAGTATTTCTTTGTCGTGTCGATACCGTTCACCTTCATCCACGTGAGGAACTTCTGGTGATAGACGATGTACTCCTCAAACGAGTCGCCCACCTCGTCGACATAGTCCACATGGGTGTCGGGATCGTTGGGGTTCACCTTCCTTCTCCGCTTATAGACGGGCATGAATACCGGTTCGATGCCGCTCGTGGTCTGTGTCATCAGCGAGGTAGTACCCGTGGGCGCGATAGTCAGACAGGCGATATTGCGCCGGCCATAGCGTGCCATGTCGTCGTAGAGCTTCGGGTCGGCCTCCTTGATGCGCAGGATAAACGGGTTGTTCTCTTCCCGTTTGCTGTCGTAGATGGCAAAAGCCCCGCGCTCCTGGGCCATCGTCACCGAGGCGCGGTAAGCATTCAACGCGAGCGTGCGTTGCACCTTGACGGCTAAGTCGGTGGCCTTCTGTGTGCCATAGCGCAGCCCGAGCGCCGCAATCATGTCGCCCTCGGCGGTAATGCCGACCCCCGTGCGTCGTCCTTTGGCGGTCTTCGCCTTGATTTTCTCCCATAATTGCAGCTCGACGTGCTTCACGTCCTCCGATTGCGGGTCGCTTTCCACCTTGGCAATGATGGCATCGATCTTCTCCAGCTCCAAGTCAATGATGTCATCCATGATGCGTTGCGCTGCCTGGGCGTGCCGTGAGAAGGTCTCGAAGTCGAAATGAGCCTTCGGTGTGAAGGGGTCTATGACGTAGGAGTAGAGGTTCAAGGCGAGCAGACGGCAACTGTCGTAAGGGCAAAGGGGTATCTCGCCGCACGGGTTGGTGCTCGTTGTGCGGAATCCGAGGTCGGCATAGCAGTCGGGAATGCTCTCCCTGGTGATCGTGTCCCAAAACAACACGCCCGGCTCTGCGCTCTTCCATGCGTTGTGTACAATCTTTTCCCACAGCTTGCGCGCCGAAATCTCCTTTTTTACCTTTGGGTGGTCGCTGTCGATGGGAAACTGCTGCGTGAAGTTTTTGTTCTCCGTGGCTGCGTTCATAAACTCATCGGTAATCCTGACGCTCACGTTTGCGCCCGTCACCTTGCCCTCTTCCATCTTCGCATCGATGAAAGCCTCTGCGTCGGGGTGCTTGATGGAGACCGAAAGCATCAGTGCGCCGCGCCTTCCGTCCTGCGCCACCTCCCTCGTAGAGTTGCTGAACCGCTCCATAAACGGCACAAGCCCCGTCGAGGTGAGGGCGGAATTGTGCACGGGAGAGCCTTTGGGGCGTATCTGACTCATGTCGTGGCCCACGCCGCCGCGCCGCTTCATGAGCTGCACTTGCTCCTCATCCATCCTCATGATGGCCCCGTAGGAGTCGGCGTCGCCCTCGATGCCGATGACGAAGCAGTTGGAAAGCGATGCGACCTGGTGGTCATTGCCGATGCCCGCCATCGGACTGCCTGCCGGAACGATGTACTTGAAGTGGTCGAGCAGCCCGAATGCCTCCTCTGCCGTGAGGGGATTGGGGTATTTTGCCTCTATCCTGGCAATCTCATTGGCTATGCGCCAGTGCATATCCGTGGGCGTTTGCTCGTAGATGTGGCCGAAACTGTCCTTCATGGCGTATTTGCTCACCCATACGCGGGCGGCCAATGCGTCGCCGTCGAAGTATTTCAAGGAGGCTTCGTATGCCTCCTCAAAAGTATATGTATTCTTGTCTTGCATCATTACTGGTATTTAAACAGAATGCGAAATTTATGAAATCTTTTCAATATACGGCGCTGTTGTGCGCCTCGGTTTGCCAAATAGCGAGATGCTGCGTTACCCTTATCACTTGTTTGACACGTTGCAAAGTTACTTGTTTTTTGCCAAACAAGCGCCCTGCGCTTTTATTTATTTTCGCCACGGTACTGGTTTCCAAAATATTTCTCCGCTACTTTTTCTTACGAGAATGCTATGGAGAAAAGGCGAAAAAAGCCCTTCGGGTGTGCCGTGGTTCGAATTTAATTCGTAAATTTGTGCGATAATTAACATCAGTATAAGCAGAACACCATTATGGCAGCGCATAATGAGTTGGGGAAATGGGGCGAAGAGTTGGCCGCCCGCTACTTGGAAGGAAAGGGCTTCAAGATCCTTTTCCGCGACTGGCGGTACGGTCATCGTGACCTTGACCTCGTAGCTTTGAAGGAAGAAGAGGAGCTATTGCTCGTCGTCGAAGTCAAGACACGCCGCGACGAGCGCTTTGCCGATGCCTCACAAGCCGTCACCCCGCAGAAGATACGGTCGGTCGCCCTCGCCGTCAACGCCTTTGTGAAAGCCTATCAGGTGCGTTCCCGCGTGCGCTTCGACATCATCACCATAGTAGGGAAAGACCCGCAGACGGCCGAGATAAGCCACGTCGAGGATGTGCCATTGATGTAACCAACCCACGAAATATGAAGCTTTTTTCACAAATAAAGGAAAAATTGACCCGGAAGCCGAAGGAACAGCCCATTGAGGTGGTGCGCCTTGAAGAGGTGGACAGCACCAACAGCTACCTGCGGACTTATTCACCCCACTCCGATGCGGACATGATCGTCGTCACTACAGAGTATCAGACGGCAGGCCGGGGGCAGGGAACGAACCACTGGGAGTCTGCCCGGGGCGAAAATCTCCTCTTCAGTCTGCTCATACATCCCTCCTGGGTGCCGGTCGGACGGCAATTTCTGCTCTCCGAGGCCGGTGCGCTGGCCATCAAGGAGGTGCTCGACCACTATACAGAGGGCATTAGCCTGAAGTGGCCCAACGACATCTACTGGCACGACAGCAAGTTGAGCGGCACGCTGATAGAGACCTCTGTCAGTTCACAAGGAATCAGAAAGTGCATCTATGGCGTGGGGCTGAACGTCAATCAGACCTCGTTCCCCTCCACTTTGCCCAACCCTGTCTCCCTCCGACAGATTCTGGGACACGACGTGGATCGCGAAAAACTGTTGCAAGCACTGCTCGCCTCGTTCAAAAAATACTACGAACTGACGCGCGAGGGGGCTTACGGTGCCATCTCCGAGCTCTACTTCGAGAGCCTCTACTGGCGTGACGGATATCATGTCTTCTGCGACCAGGACGGCCAGTTCGAAGGAAAAATCTTCGGCGTGGAGGACGATGGCCGCCTGTTGCTCCACGACAGGGAGGGGCGTGTCCGCGAATATGCCTTCAAGGAGGTGGAATTTGTCATTCCCAGTGCACACTAAGGCTGCGCCGTCGGCGAACATCTTATTACAGAAAAGAATAAACCCAATCAGTTATGGCAAGATTTAAGAGAATACTGCTCAAGCTCTCTGGCGAGAGTCTCATGGGCAAGCAGGGCTTCGGCATCGACCCGGAGCGGCTGGCGGACTATGCCCGCCAAATCAAGGAAGTGCAGGAAATGGGCGTGCAGATAGGCATTGTCATTGGCGGTGGCAACATCTTCCGCGGCCTGTCGGGGTCGCAGAAGGGATTCGACAGGGTCAAAGGCGACCAGATGGGAATGTGTGCCACGGTCATCAACTCGCTCGCCTTGAGTTCCGCTTTGGGCGCATTGGGCGTGAGAAACAAGGTGCTTACCGCCATCCGCATGGAACCTATCGGCGAGTTCTACAGCAAGTGGAAAGCCATCGAGGCACTGGAGTCCGGCTACGTCTGCATTTTTGGCGCAGGAACAGGCAATCCCTATTTCTCCACCGACACGGGATCGTCGCTCCGCGGCATTGAGATAGAGGCCGACGTGATGCTCAAAGGCACGCGCGTGGACGGCATCTACACCGCCGACCCGGAGAAAGACCCCACCGCCACCAAGTTTGACGACATCACCTACGATGAGATTTACACCCGTGGACTGAAGGTAATGGACCTCACCGCCACCACCATGTGCAAGGAGAACAACCTTCCCATCTATGTCTTCAACATGGACGTGTATGGCAATCTGTCCCGGGTCATGGCCGGAGAGGCTATCGGTACGCTGGTCCACAACTAATTTTGATGCGCAAAACTATGAAAAAGGTATTGTTATCAGCAGCCTTTGCGGCTGCCTCTATGGGTGGGGGCGCACAGGACATTCAGCTCCCCCAGCCCGACAAGTCGAACCCTACGACGCTCTTCCGCGCCTTGGAGAAGCGTCACTCGTCGCGTTCTTTCTCCCCGACGGAGCTGTCCGACGCGCAGTTGTCCACCATCCTGTGGGCAGCTTGCGGCATCAACCGCCCCGAGAGTGGACACATTACCGCCCCGTCGGCCATCAACGCGCAGGACATTCTCGTCTATGTGGTGCGCAAGGACGGTGCCTACCTCTATCTGCCTGAGGATAACAAGCTCCAGCGGGTGAGCGACAAGGACCTCCGTAAGGCCGTGGCGGGCCAGCAGGAGTTTGCCGCCGATGCGCCCGTGTCGCTGGTATTGGTCAGCAATCACGGCAAATTTGGCGACCTTGCCCATGCTGCCTCACGCTTGGGGTTGATTGATAGCGGCTATGTGTCGATGAACATTGCGCTCGCCTGTGCGGCAATGGGGCTGGAGAATGTGCCCCGTGTGACGATGGATGGCGAGACCTTGCGCAAGGAGCTCGGCTTGACCGATGGCATGGACTTGATTCTCAATCAGCCGATAGGATATGCCAAGTAGGGTGAGATCACCTTATGAATATGTAAAAGAAAATGCCGCTGACTTACGCCAGCGGCATTTTTGCATTTTTCTCCCAATTTACTTGAATACGCTGTTGGACGGATTGGTAACTTGTTGAAATTCAGTACGTTTTGAGGACCGTCCTCACTGCGTCGCCATAGCGGCCCTGTCATGCTGCAAAAGCGCCTGAATCGCAACGCAATACAGCTCCTATTGCCCTGTGATTCAGCCGCTATTGCAAAGCCTTTTTGATAAGGCTGCAGGATGATTGAAATTTGTAAGGAAAATTACCACGACAAGGTGCGCGACCCGTCGGGTTCCTCCTGAAGCGTAACGTGCAGTGTGTTGTCAGGAAGAAGCGGCTCCACGATGTCGGGCCATTCGATGAAACACGGGTGTCCGCTGTCGAAATAGTCCTCGCATCCTATGTCGTAGGCTTCCTCTACTCGCTTGATGCGGTAGAAGTCGAAGTGATACACCGGCCTGCCCTGTCCGTCGGTGTACTCGTTGACCAGTGCGAAGGTAGGTGAGGTGATGACGTCCTTTACGCCCATTTCCTCGCATATCGCCTTGATAAATGTAGTCTTGCCCGCCCCCATCTTGCCGTCGAAGGCGAAGACGGTGGCCGTTCCCACGGCTTTGAGAAACTCGCGGGCAGCCTCGTGTATCTTGTCGAGGCGCTCAATCCTTATGTTCATAATGCTTTGTCCTTTCATTTATGGGTTGGTTATCGCTTGCGGGGCGTGAGCGTGATGAGGGGAACGATCATTTCTTCCATCGAAATGCCGCCGTGTTGGAACGTGTCCTTATAGTAGGAGACGTAATAATTGTAGTTGTTGGGGTAGGCAAAGAAGGCGTCGCCCGTGGCAAAGACATAGGAAGTGCTGAGGTTGGGGGCGGGCAGCTGAGCCTGCTGCGGGTTCTTGATGACGAAGAGCCCCTTGTCGTGGAAGTTGAGGTTCTTGCCCAACTTGTACCGCAGGTTGGTGTTGGTGTTTCGGTCGCCGACGATTTTCACGGGCTTCGTGGTGCGTATGCTGCCGTGGTCGGTGGTGATGATGACCTTGTAGTCGCTCTGGGAGAGCAGCCGGAGCAGCTCGGTGAGCACCGAGTGGCGGAACCAGGAGAGCGTGATACTGCGGTATGCGCTCTCGTTATTGGCCAGTTCGCGTATCATCCTCATCTCTGTCCGTGCATGGGAGAGAATGTCGATGAAGTTGATCACGAGCACGTTGAGGTCGTTCTGACGCAGGTTGTTCAGTTGCGAGAGATACTTGTCGGAGTCGGCCGAGTCGTTGATTTTGTGATAGGAGAACCTGTCGTGGCGGCGGTAGCGGTCTATCTGTGTCTGTATGAGCGGCCTCTCGTTGAGGTTCTTTCCCTCCTCCTCATCCTCGTCTACCCACAAGTCGGGAAACATCTCTGCGATTTGCAGGGGCATCAGTCCGCTGAAGATGGCGTTGCGGGCATATTGCGTGGCGGTGGGAAGGATGCTGAGGTAGACTTGCTCGTCGATGTCAAAGAGGTCGCCCACCTCGCTGGCGAGCACCCGCCACTGGTCGAAACGGAAATTGTCGATGACGATGAGAAACACCTTCTCGCCCTGGTCAATGCTCGGGAAAACGACCCGCTTGAAGAGGTCGGGACTCATCATTGGGCGTTCCTGTGCGGCTTGCGTCTCCTTGTGCCCGCGCATGAGGGGAATGCCGCGGCGCAAGGGCTGTTGTGGCGCCACCCAGTTGAGGTAGTTCTGCTGAATGTATTTGGCAAATCCGATGTTGGCCTCTTCCTTTTGCATCTTCAACATCTCCGTCATGTTGCTCTCGGCGCTGCTCAACTCCAGTTCCCAGCGCACCAATCGCTTGTAGACCTCGGCCCAGTCGGCAAACGATTGGCTGTCGGCAATCTGCCTGGAGATTTGCTGATAGTCCTGCTGGTAGCCGCTCTGCGTCACCTCGGTGACGATTTCCTTGCGGTGGATGTTCTTTTTCAGCGTGAGCAGGATTTGGCTTGGGTTGACCGGCTTGATGAGGTAGTCGGCAATTTTTGAGCCTATGGCCTGCTCCATGATGTTCTCTTCCTCGCTCTTCGTCACCATGACGATGGGTGTGGCGGGCTGTATCTCCTTGATTCGCTGTAGCGTCTCAAGTCCCGACAGGCCGGGCATCTGCTCGTCGAGGAGCACCAAGTCGAAGGTTTGCGTGCGGCATTGGTCGATGGCGTCAGCGCCGTTGCTGACGGTCACGACCTCGTAGCCTTTCTTCTCCAGAAAGATGATGTAGGCTTTGAGCAGCTCTATCTCGTCATCCACCCATAAGAGCAATCCATTGTTGTTGTTCATTGTCAGTTTCTCCTATCTGTTACTTGAGGCGTAGGGATGGTTGGTCAAAATCCGTCCAGCTCATAATATTCGTCATCCAGACTGTCGTCGAGCGACTTTTTGTCCTTCTCGTTCTTTGGTGCGGGCGGCGTGTCGCCCTCGAAGAAGATCTCCGGCTCATCCTCGTCCTCCACCTTGCCCTGCGGCTCGTCCTGCGTGGGCTTCTGTGGCTGTGCCGAAGGCCGCTCGGGCTGGCTGGCCGCATTATTTGTCGGGTTGGAAGGCTGAGGCTGAGTCGTCGTTGAGGCTGGCTGGTCTTCAGTTTCGGGCACGATGGTTGTTCCCGTTTCCGTCTCCTTTTGTGGCTGTTTGGCCGGCGTATCCGTCTCGTCCTGAGGCTCCAACTCAATCAGGTCTCCTTGGCTCTCGGGCACTGTTGGTTGCCCTGCGGGCTGGTCCTCTTCCGTGACCGTTGTCTCGCTGTCTGCCTGTTGAGGCTTCTCGGACTGGGTATGGGTCGCTTCTGTGGAACTTTCCTGCTTGTTCTGCGCCTTCTCTGGTTGGGTGGTGCCCTTCGTTTGCGGCTCGGCCGTAGTGCTGTCCTTTGGTGTTGGCGCCGGCTCCTCTATGGGAATGAACAGGTTGTCGTCTCCCGTCTCGAGCTGTTCCTTCTCCTCGCTGTTTTCGTTGGGCTGAGGTTGGTTGTCCACCTCAGGAATACCGATGGGTTGTGTCTTCTCCGGCTCACGGGGTTCGCTCAGCCCTTCCGGCTCAAAGAGGGTGTTACGCTTTGGAAGTTCCACCTTGTTGAAGTGGGCGGCGTAGAAGTCTTCGTAATCTTTGTAGCTGAAGGGCTTTCCGATCAGCTCCTCATTCTTTGCGCTGATGATGATGGGTCGCGCCTTTCCATTGCACAACCGGATGATAGCGGCATTGGCAAAGAGCTGGCGTGCATACTCATAGGCCTCGGCAAAGTTGCGGAATCCTGTGATGCGCATTTGCTTCATGCCGTCCAATTCCACTATCTGAACCTCGAAGTTGCGCACGAGGAAGTTGGTGAAGTTGAAGCGTGCCAGCTCGAAGAGCAGCTTGTTCTCGTTCAAAGAGTCGGGGTTATAGACGAGCATGAAGACAAAGTCGGTGAGTCGCTCTGGGGAGAATTTCACCTGCTTGATGCTGTCGCTGTCGTTGAGCACGATGGATCGGCGTGTCCAGATGTCGCCCAAGTCAAACTTTCCGCCGTGCAACCGTCTTCCCTGATTGACCCCATTGACAATCATTCCCGCCATCTCGCTGATTCGGCTTTTCGGAAATTTCTCCACGACCTGCTTCATCTTGTCCACGCATCCCTTCGCATCGCCGTTGTTGAGCAGACTCAATCCGCCGATAAAGAGGAACTTGTCGCGGTTTGCGCCCAGCGGGAAACGCTTTTCGCTGATGCTGGCGTTGCTTGCCACCACGTCAAAGCGGTCTTTCTTGAACGCCTCGTAGGTGGCTGCGTAGAGCGAGTCCTCTATCTGTTTGCCAAACTTTGCGTTCTCCACAAAGTAGGGATCGGTGAGCAGGGTGGTCCATTGGCTTTCCGGGAACCTGGCCTTCAGGCTGTCCACATAGGCCTCGGCGGTGGCTGATTGATTGAGTCTTGAATAAAGTAAAAATAGGTGATAGAAGGCCTCGTCGGTATGTTCGTAGTCGGGAAAGTGGTCGGTCAGTCGGCGAAGGTGTTTCTCCGCGAGGGGCAGGTTGTCCAGTTCATCCTTGAAGATAATGCCCGCGTGGAACAAACCGTCCTCCAATAACAGGTTGCTGGCTGCGAGTTGCTCGGGTGTGAAAGGAATCTGCGCCAGGTAATACTCCCGCTTGTGGGGGTCGTTCTGTGCGCTGTCGGCCACTTGTTGCAGCGAGTCTTGTGCCTGTTGTGCCGCCTCGATGGAGTCGCGCTGCTCATCGGTCAGCTCCTCCTCGCCGATGCCAATGCCGTTGTTGCCCACAACCGTCTTGTTGTTGCGTTGCCAGTCGTCGGCGTTCTCACGCTTTCCCCACAGCCGTTCAAAGGTAGCCTTGCCCTGTGAGACGGCCTGTACATTGTAGAAGTACCACGTAGCATCGCGGTTGTTGGCCTGCGTGGTGGCAGGGTTGCGGTTGGGATTGCGGTCCATGTTCTGTCCCTCGGCCTGCCGTTGTGCCGCCTCCTGCTCCGCTTGGCGGTCTTTCTCCTCCTTTTCCTTCTTCTTCAAAGCCTCGATGACGCGGTCAATGGCTGCGTTGCGCTCCGCTTCGGGACACTTGGCAAGATATTGCAGGGAGTCCTGAAGGTGGATGGCATCGGTGTAGGGCACCAGTTCGTCGAGCACTTTGGAGCGTGTCGAGAGCGTCTCATAGTCCTTGCGGTCCTTGTCCAGCAGGCCGATGGCCTCGCCGTAGCAGCGGCGTGCGTCGCTGTATTTCTGTAATTGCCAGTAGAGGTCGCCGAGATGGAGCAGCAATACACCCTTCTCCACACCACTACGGGTAGCCTTGGCGTTGCCCTTCTCGTAGGCATCGATGGCTTTGGCGGTGTCTTTCTGCGCCAGATGGATGTTGCCCATGGCGTAATACACTTGGTCAAGATAGTCCTTGTTCTTGTCGGAGGCAGCCATGCGGCGCAGCTTTCCTATCATCTGTTTGGCCTTTCCCTTGGCCGTTACCTCCGTCATGGCTATGCGGGCATTGAACTCCAGCTCATAGGGAGGGTTCTGGGCGATGACCTTTCGGAACGCTTTGTACGCCTCGTCGTGCCGTCCCAGTGCCGCTTGGATTTGCCCCATGAGGTACCATTCGCGTGCCTTCTGCTTTTTCCGGCGCTCGTGCTTGATGACTTTTCGCAGGTAGGGGACGGCCTGTTCCAGCTCTCCGGTGTGGATATAGTAGTCGGCAAGGGTGTAGTCCCACTCTTTCGCGGCCCTCCAGTCGATGCTGTCGCGCCTCATGTTGCGTATCACGTCCTCGGCATCGTAGAGCCAATCCTGCTCAATGTAGCACTTGGCGAGCCATGCGCGCGCCTTTCCGTAGATGGCGGGTTGGGTCTTATAAATCCTCGACATGTAGGAAAACGTTGCCGCCGCCTCGTCGAATGAGCCCTTGTAGAACTGCGACCGTCCCATCAACATCCACGCTTTCCACAGGAAAGGGTTGTATTCGCGTCGGCTTAGCCACTCGATGTCCTTTGCAGTTTTGCGCCTTGACTTGTTCCATTCGGGCTTTCGCTTGATGCTGTTGCGCGCAATGGCCTTCTTCGACTTCTCTATCGCGCGGTCATAGTTGGCCTTCCCCAGGTCGCGGCTGGCCTTGTTGCCCACCGTATAGAGCGGAATCATCTCGGTGAAGTTGTCCTTGTTGCCGTTTTCTTTCTCCAGAGAGGCATCAATATAAGCCAGACTTCCATTATAATAGGTGTTGTAGCGTGCGTTGAACGACCGCCACCAACGGGTCCGGGCAGTGTTCTTCTGTGTCGAGCAGGCACTGAAAGCCAGTGCGAGAACGCCCAGCAAGACACCGATAATATATGGAGTATAATTCTTCTTCACGCTTAATAAACTCTTTTAGGGGCCGTTTTATTGCCTTTTTCGTGCCATATTTCAGCCTTCCATGAGCGTGAAGAGGTCGTCCTTGAGCACGTCGGGCAGGTTGATGCCGCGCAGGCTGAGGCTTCGTGCCCATCCTTTTGCGTCCTCGGGTCGCAGGGAATAGAGCACGTCGGCGAATTGTTGCACCTCCTCGTCGGTGTAACTGTCGGACGGACGATGCTGGAATCGGTCGAGTTCCTCGTCGTCATAGTATTCGATGTCGCGCGTCGCGGCCTCCATATAGCAAATTTGCTCACACCGGTCGTCCTCTCCGCTGCACGTAGAGCAGTCGCCATGTGTGGGTTGTACGGCATCATTGCTGCCCCTGGTCAATTTGGAGACAAGGGCAGCAAGGCCAGCGAGTAGGGCCAATGCGCTGATGGTGATGAGCAGTAGGGACATTGCGGGGAGGTTTTCAGCGTGTTGCTATGGGGGTGATGGAGAAGCCCGCGCGCCTCAAATCATCCCAATAGCCGGGATAAGACTTCGATACCACCTCGGTATGGTTGATGCAAAGGCCAGGGAATCGGACGGCCAGAGGGGCAAAGGCCATGGCCATGCGGTGGTCGTTGTGGGTGTCGATGACGGGGAAAGCGTCCGTTTGGCATCTGGATCCGTCCCATGTCAGCGCATGGTCTGGCGTGGCTTGCAGCGCATAGCCCAACTTTCGCATCTCGTTGGCGATGGCTTCAAGGCGGTCGGTCTCCTTGATGCGAAGCGTGGAAAGCCCGGTGAAGCGGAAACGAATGCCCAATCCCGCACAAGTGGCAGCCACAGACTGTGCCAGGTCGGGCTGTCCTGTGAAGTCATATTCGAGGAGTGGCAGCCGCGTCGGGCGGTAATGCAACTCGGCGGTGCCCATGTCGTCCTCCCGTGGCGCGGAAAAAGTGGTGTGGATGCCCAGCAGACTAAAGATGTATTTTGCCGCAGCATCACCTTGAGCGGAATGGATGCGCAGTCCGTCCAGGCGCAGGGAGGAGTCGTTACGGCCGAGAAGAGCCATCAGTTCATACCAATAAGAGGCCGATGTCCAGTCGCTTTCCACCGTGTATTCCGTGGGCTTGTAAGGTTGTGGACACACCTTGATGGTGCTTTGGTCCTCCCATTCCACGCTCGCCCCGCAGCTTCTCATGACCTGCAGCGTCATGTCGATGTACGGACGGGAGATGATCCGGCCTTGCAAGTACAGGGTAAGGCCACGCTGCATGGTCGGGGCGATGAGCAATAGGGCTGTGACAAACTGTGAACTGATGTCTCCCGCCATCTTCGTTTCTCCGCCAAGAAGTTGCTTTCCGGTAATTTTCAGCGGGGGAAAGCCCTCCTTTTGCTCGTAGCAGATGTCCGCACCAAGTAGCCGGAGGGTGTCGACCAGCTGCCCGATGGGGCGTTGGAGCATACGATCAGAGCCAGTGATGGTGTGTTGCCCGGGCGTGATGGCAAGGTATGCGGTGAGAAATCGCATCGCCGTACCGGCCGCACCGATGTTGATAGGGCCTTGTCGATGGTACAATGCGTCCTTCAGCACGCGAGTGTCGTCGCAGTCAGACAGGTGGATAGGGCACGGCGCACCTGGCGTAAGCGCCTGGATAATAAGCGCGCGGTTGCTGATACTCTTCGATGCGGGCAACTTAATATCCGCTTGAAGGACGTGTGGGGAATGGATGATATACTGCATACAGTAGCCTTGCCAGAGTTCTTTATTATGCACAAAGGTACTGTTTTTGGGATGAAGCGGCAAAAAAAGCCCTAAAAGTTTTGCGGGTTTCGAAATTATTAGTACTTTTGCATCCGCTAAACGGAAAGCGGGATGTAGTTCAGTAGGTTTAGAATGCCGGTCTGGGGGACCGGTGGTCGCTGGTTCGAGTCCAGTCATCCCGACACCAAAGCAATGTAAGGCGGCTTCTTGGAGAGGTCGCTTTTTTAGTTTTTATTGGTACGAATTTTCTTTTTTATCGGTACTAACATTCTTTTTGTCGGTTCATTCGATTCTCCAGAAGACTCCAGAGTAATGAAGATGTTCATCGAAAACAGAGTAGGGACTTCCCCTGTAAACTGTCAGAAGAAGTCCCGACGCTGCGTTTCATGAAGTGTTTCGCAATCTTTTCGGCGACCTATCTTTCCTTTCCCTTATTCATTTCTCATAGGGAAACGCCTGATTCTTTCAGCCGGTCTAAATGATACTCGTCTTGCGTGTCCACTCAATGATGTCGGGTATGTGGCCAAAAGCAATGCCCGTCACGGTGTCGGCGCACCCGTAGTACACCGCCACACGACCCGTAACTGGGTCATGCAGTGCGGCACAGGGGAAACAAACGTTGGGCACATCGCCCACACATTCATAGAGCTTTTGTGGGGAAATGAGGTAAGGACCGCTTCGGTAGATGGGCTTCCAAGGCTCGTCCCGGTCGAGCAGAGCCGCTCCGAAGCTGTAAACGTAGCCGTTGCAGCTGTGGAGCACGCCATGATAAAACATCAGCCAGCCCTCACTGGTCTCGATGGGGATGGGTCCCGCGCCGATTTTCATGCACTGCCATGCGCTCTTCTCGAAGGCGGCAGGCGACATTACGTGCCGGTGACGACCCCAAAACTCCATGTCCGGCGACTCGCTATAGAAGATATCGCCAAACGGAGTGTGCCCAGTGTCCGACGGACGCGACAGCATGGCAAAGCGTCCGTTGATCTTTCGGGGAAAGAGTACGCCGTTGCGGTTGTACGGAAGGAAGGCGTTTTCCAGCTGGTGAAACTCCTTGAAGTCCTTCGTCCAGGCCACACCGATGGTGGGGCCATGATAACCGTTGCACCAAGTGACGTAGTAGCGGTCCTCAATGAAGGCTACTCGTGGGTCATAACCATACACCCACTCTCCGATTTCCTTGTCCTCGCAAGTGAAGCGGAGCGGATTCGGATGGATGTCCCAATGGAGTCCGTCGTCGGAGAATCCCACATGGAGCGCCATTCTGCGGTTGGTGTCGTCGCAACGGAACACGCCCGCGAAGTGGTTGCCAAAGGGAACGACGGCAGAATTGAATATACTGTTGCTCGTTGGGAGCAGATCACGCGGGATAATCGGGTTTTCCGAGTAGCGCCACATCGGTGCGTCGCTGCCGGCAGGGCGGTCTTGCCATGGCATGTTGGGGAGGGCGTTGCCCTCAATGATAAGTTTGCTCATAATTCTTTTGTTGTTGCTTATCCGTTATGGGTGGGCGCTTCCGTAGCCTGGTGGGGTGGGGCGCGCCCACTTTGTCTTGGTTATTTCTTGGGGTCGGGGTAGGTAAAGGGTACGAACCAGGTGATGAGCAGCGCGGGAATGGCGCACAGCAGCACCACGATAAAGAACGTGCGGTAGCCCAAAGCATCGCTGATGTAGCCGCTGAGCATGCCCGGAAGCATCACGCCAAGGTTCATGATGCCCGATGCGAAGGCATAATGACTCATTTGATGTTTGCCTGGTGCAATCTGCTGCATCATGAAAAGGGTCAGTCCGACGAACCCGAACCCATAGCCAAAGTATTCCAATGTGATGGCAGATCCGATGAGCAGGACGCTCGTAGGCTGATAGATGGCGAGCAAGGTGTATGCGATGAAGGGCAGGTTAAACACCAGTGCGAGCCGGAAAAGGCTTCTCTGCAGTCCCCGCCGGGCAATATAGTAGCCCGCAAGGATGCTCCCGACGACGAAGGCGGCCGCTCCAAACGTGCCGTAGCACAGCCCGATGTCCTGTTCTGACATTCCAAGACCCTGTTCCCCGCGCGGTGCTTTGAGGAAAAGGGGGACGATTTTCATCACAAATCCCTCGCAGAAGCGGTACAGGATGATGAAGAACAGGTAATAGACAATGTGTCTTTTGCGGAAGAAATCGGCGAAAACACCCCACAGTTCACGCAGCGCGTCTGCCAGATTCTTGTCCTTTGTCTCCTCGTTGTCCGATGTTGAGGGGAGGATGAAGAGGTGGTAAACGCCCAGCACGCACATGAGGGCGGCAATGATGAGCATTATCGCCATCCAGGCAGAGGTCACGCCAAACTGCTTGATCAACACTCCAGCAAGGTAGACCAACCCGCCCGTGGCGGCAATCTTCGCGATGTTGTAGAACGCCCCCTGCCATCCAATCCATCTGGCTTGCTCCTCTTTCGACAGAACGCTCATGTAAGTGCCGTCCGCGGCGATGTCATGGGTTGCCCCACTCAGCGCGATAACGGCCAAAATGGCGATGGTCATGGCAAAGAAGTCGGGCAGGTGGAGTGCGAATGCCACCAGGGCGAAGCCCATACCCGACACCAACTGCGTCAGGACGACGAAGAACTTCTTCGTCTTATACATTTCTAAAAACGGGCTCCACAGTGGTTTCAGCGTCCATGGCAGCATGATGAGCGACGTCCAGAAGGCAATCTGCGCGTCGCTCACGCCCATGCCCTTGTACATGAGCGTGCAGACCATGTTGAGAACCACGAATGGCATGCCCATGGCAAAGTACAGCGTGGGCACCCATGCCACTGGGCTGACCCCACGTCCCGATGTCTTCTCACAGGTCATGGGCGGTCTTTCTTGGCGGTTCCAAACTTCGAAGGCTTCGGACCCATGGTGAACTCCAGCTCGCCTCCGCCCATAATGTCCTTATATAATATGTAGGACTTCGTGTAGGGCTTCCCGTTCCAGCGCACACTTTGCACATATACGTTCTCCGGAGTGTTGCCGATGGCGCGTATTGTGAGCGTCTTGCCTTTCGGAAGCTGCACAGTGGCTTCATCGAAGAGCGGTGAGCCAAACACAAACTTGCCCCCTGCCGGCTCCACTTGGTACAAGCCGAGCGAAGAAATGACGTACCAGGCCGACATCTGACCCACGTCCTCATTGCCGGAGAGGCCGTCTTTGGCGTTGTTATACATCTCATGGAGCACCTGACGGATGAGCTTCTGCCCCTTCCAAGGCTCTCCCGCATAGTTGTACATGTAGAGCACATGGTGGCTCGGCTCGTTGCCGTGTGCATACTGTCCGATGAGGCCCGATATGTCGGGAGAGGCCTCCTTGCCCATGTCGCCGGTAACGAAGAACAGCGAGTCGAGCTTGGTGAGGAAAGGCTTCTCGCCGCCAAAGCAGTCAATCAGTCCATGCACGTCTTGAGGCACAAGCCAAGTGTACTGCCAAGCGTTACCCTCCGTGTAATCATCCATGCGATGCACGGCGTGGAAGGGATTGAAAGGCTCGCGCCAGTTTCCTTTTGCGTCGCGTCCGCGCATGAATCCCACGCGCTTGTCGAACACATTGCGGTACGCCTGACTGCGCTTCAGGAAGTATTTGTAATCCTTTGTCTCTCCCAGCAGCTTTGCCACCTTCGCCACGCAGGCGTCGGCGATGGCGTACTCCAGCGTCTTGGCCACCGTCTCGTTGGTGGAGTCCTCGTCGTAGGCAACGTAGTTGTTCTTCTTCAGCGATGCCAAGCCGCGCTCATCCAGCATGGCCGAACCCTTGAGTGCCTCGTATGCGGCGCGCTTGTCCGCCACATAGCCCTTCAGCACGAGGTCGGCGAGCACGGGAATGCCTGGGTTTCCCACCATGCAATCGGTCTCATTGCCCATCAAATGCCACACCGGGAGCTTCCCTTGCTGCTTGTAGATGTGGAGAAACGTCTCGCCCAGGTCGCCCAGCAGCTCGGGATGCAGAATGGTCATCAAGGGATGAGCCGCCCGATAAGTGTCCCAGAGCGACAAGGTGGTATAGTTGGTGAAATCGCCTTTGTGTACTTGCAGGTCAGCCCCGCGGTATTGTCCGTTGACATCGCTGAACACCGACGGTGCGACCATCGTATGGTAGAGCGCAGTGTAGAAGATGGTGCGCGCGTCGCGGTCGTCTGTCTTGATTTTCACACGCGAAAGTAGCCGCTCCCACGCCTCGTCGGCCTGCCGCACCACGGCGTTGAAGTCCCATCCCGGTATTTCCTTTTGGAGGTTTTCCTTGGCATTGTCCTCGCTCACCGCCGACAGTCCCGTCTTGATGAGCAGTGGCGTGCCGTCGGCCTCGTAGGTAAATACGGCAATGGAGTCCTGCCCCCGCTTCAGCTTGACGGGTTTGTTGAACTCGGTGTAGAAGAACACATACTGATGGCGTGCCCATCCCGTCGATTCACGGTAGCCGCAGAGCGTCCGGTCGTCTATCTGGCGAAACGTGGCCTTTGTCATCTTGTCCCAACCTATGCCTTGTCGCAGGTCGAGGCGCACCATGCCACGGCGCACGTCAGCCCCTGCGGTGTAGCGTTGGAATCCTGCCCGTTGTGTGGCGGTCAGCTCCACGAGCACGTTAGGGTCTTTCAGCTTTACGCTGTAATAGCCAGGGGCGACGTTTTCGCTCTCGTGCGCAAACTTCGCCTCGGTCTGTTTGCAGCAGCTCACGGGCAGAAACGCCACGTCGCCCAGCTCACCGATGCCCGTTCCCGAGAGGTGCTGATGGCCGAATCCGATGAGGATGGAGTCGCTGTCGTGGTAACCGGAGCACCAGTCCCAGCCCCGCGTGTGCTCGGTAGGGCCCAGCTGCACATAGCCGAAGGGCACGTTGGCGCCCAAGAACACATGGCCGTGGCCGCCGGTGCCTATCAATGGGTTGACATACTGCGTGTAGCGCTGCCCCGATGCCCATAGGGTGCAGGCCGCACAAAGCCAGAATACTGCAAGTCTTAGCAATTTCATAATGATGAAGGTTATTTGTTTTCTGACTGCAAAAATACGAAAAAGAAATTCAAAAGCTCGCTATGTGCAAAGAAAAATGGTCATCTTCTGCGTCTTGGCGACCCTGTGGGCCGATGGTATTTGTTGCTTTCGTCCAGCTAATGTTACTTGCCAACACCACGCTTCGAGTTGTATGAAGGGGTGAATTGTCTCTGCAAAATTGCATAAATAAGCAAAATTAAACATAGTTTAGCATATTTCTTGGTCATATCAACAATTTTCAGTACTTTTGCAGCGTTATTAAGATTGTGATAAAGATATAAAATGAACTTGTCAAAAAAGATACAATATATACTGTTGTCGTTGCTGATGATGTGCGCCGGCTGTCAGTTCAGGTTGCCGCCCGACAGCTCCGAATCCTCACAGCCATTAGTGAGCATTGCCCGCTACGACCAGTTGGAGTACCGCTATCTCACCACCGGCGACTTTTCGGCGCTGCAGGAGATGAATACGGAGTACCCAATAGAGACGCGTACCCTCATCGAAGATGTCATAAAGGTGGGCGATGCGACCGACCCTACCATCAACTCCAAGCTGCTGAAGTTCTATCAGGACACGACCTTGCAGAGCATCATTGCCGATGTGGAGGCTAAGTATGCCGATATTGATGACTTGAACTCCAGTTTCAACCATGCCTTCGCCCGCCTCAAGAGGTCATTCCCGGCCCTCCATGTGCCCCGTGTCTATACGCAGATTTCGTCGTTGGACCAGAGCATAGTGGTGGGCAATGACATGATAGGCATCTCGCTCGACAAGTATCTTGGCGCGGATTATCCCGTCTATAAGCGTTATTACACGCCGCAGCAGCGTCGCCAGATGAACCGGGAGAACATCCTTCCCGACTGTCTTACCTTCTTCTTGCTCAGCGAGTATCAGTTGGATAAGTTTGATATGCGTCCCCAGATAGACCGCGATCTCCACATGGCGAGGATTCAGTGGGTGGTAAATCAACTGATTGGCAAGAGCGTGTATGACTCCAAGTACGTCCAGGCCATATCGCATTATATGCACTACCATCCCGCCACCACCTTTTTGGAGTTGATGGAGATGAATGATTTCAGCAAGTTTAAGGCTCGTAGTTAGGCCGCTCTTCAGTGGGCACAGATAGCAATGGGGCATGTCTTCGCCATCTGTGCCGTTGTTTTCTTTTCGTGAAAGGAGCTTGTCGGTGTCACCTTACCTAACTGGTTGGTTTGTAATTAGTTAGTTATTGCTTGAATTTTTAAATTAAAAATTTGAAGTTTTTAATTTATTTTTCTGTATTTTTAAATTAAAAATCTGTCCATTTCAGGCTCTATTACCTGGCCGTATCCATCTGTTCATCCGCTCTTCCCGGCAGTTTGCCTTTTCTGTCCCATTTGGATGGAGGTGCGGAAGGGCTGACATCGGGTGCCATACCCAATAGTCCAATAGCCAAAATCGGCATTCATCAGAGAAAATTTTCCCATCTTTCCGTTCCTTATCTCTGTTTCTTTCGGCATCATGCTGCCGTAAGTGTTTCGCCATAGCCAGCCATACCTTCAACAATTCCTTTGCAACCTGCACGAAACAAGCAACAAACTGCGGTGAAATCAAATGGCCTACGTGGGATAAAGCAATTTTTCCGAAAAATGGAACAATGCCAAAAATCATACTGCTTTTCTTTGTGCAACGGAAAAAAAAGTGTAATTTTGAAGCACGGAAAGCACCAGAGCGTGCCGGCCGTAAGCCAGTCGGTCATGTAAAAAGCTGACCAGTACCAAAGAACTAAGCAAAACTATGAGTTATTTAAGATTCGAGAAAGCCCTGATGACCAACCTGCAGGAGTCGTTGACCAGGGAGCTGCTCCGCACGAACCGGTCGGGCGCGTATGCCTGCTCGTCCATAGTCGACTGCAATACCCGCAGGTATCATGGTCTGCTCGTAGTCCCCGTGCCTGGCATGGACGACGATAACCATGTGCTTCTCAGCTCGCTCGACCCCACGGTCATACAGCATGGCGCAGAGTTTCATCTGGGACTGCACAAGTATCAAGGCGGCACCTTCAACCCCAATGGGCACAAATACATTCTCGAGTTCGACTGCGAGAAAGTGCCTACGACCCTTTACCGCGTGGGCGGGGTGCTCCTTCGCAAGGAGGTGGTGTTCCAACACTACGACGACCGCATCTTGATCCGCTATACATTGGTAGATGCCCACTCCGAGACCAAGCTCTGCTTCCGTCCTTTCCTTGCCTTTAGGAGTGTCAAGCAGTTCACCCATGAGAACGCCACGGCAAGCCGCAATTATGACGAAATCAACAACGGCATCAAGACACGGATGTACGATGGCTACCCATTCCTGTATATGCAGTTCTCGAAAAAGCCCCAGTTTGTGTTTGCCCCCGACTGGTACAGAAACCTCGAATACCCCAAGGAGCAGGAGCGTGGCTACGCCTCTAATGAGGACCTTTATGTGCCTGGCTACTTCGAGCTGGGCATCCAGAAGGGGGAGAGCATCGTCTTCGCCGCCTCAACCTCCGAGAGTGACCCCACGACGTTGGCCGGCATTTTCGAGGAAGAGCGCAATAAGCGCATCCCCCGTGACAACTTCGTCCACTGTTTGTTCAATGCCGCCCACCAGTTTCATAACCGTTCCAAGGAGGGCGAGCAATACCTCATCGCCGGTTATCCATGGTTCAAGTGCCGCGCCCGCGACACCTTCATCGCCCTGCCCGGCTTGACACTCTCCTGTGAGGAGCGGCAAAATTTTGAGTTGGTCATGCGGACGGCTGCCAAAGGGCTCCGCGAGCTGATGGAGGGGAAGCCGGCGACGACTGAAATTCGCGAGATGGAGAAGCCCGACGTACCCCTCTGGGCGGTATGGGCCACCCAGCAATATGCCAAGGAGGTGGGTCGCGAGCGCTGTCAGAAGCTCTATGGAGGGTTGATCAGCGACATCGTGCATTACGTCATGGGCAACCACCATCCCAATTTGCGACTCGACGATAACGGATTGCTCTATGCCGACGGGCGCAAAGAGGCCATCACCTGGATGAACTCCACTGCCCACGGGCTGCCTGTCGTGCCCCGTACAGGCTACATCGTGGAGTTTAACGCCCTTTGGTACAATGCCTTGCGCTTCGTTGCCAGCATGAAGCGCGAGTTGGGAGAATCTGATGAGGCTGAAAAGCTGGAGCAGCTGGCGGCGAAATCGAAGGAATCGTTTGTCCAAACGTTCCTCAACGAATATGGGTACCTTTACGATTACGTGGACGGAGCGATGGCCGACTGGAGCGTTCGGCCCAATATGATTTTCGCTGCCGCCTTCGACTACTCTCCACTTGACGAGCGACAGAAGAAGGGAGTGGTCGATATCTGCACCCGTGAGCTGCTCACCCCCAAGGGGCTGCGCACCCTGTCGCCCAAGAGCGGAGGCTACAGTCCGATGTATGTAGGCCCCCAGGCGCAGCGCAACTACGCCTATCATCAGGGCACGGCATGGCCTTGGCTGGCGGGATTCTATATGGAGGCGTGTCTGAAGCTCTACAAGCGGTCGCGCATCAGTTTTGTCGAGCGATTGATGGCGGGCTATGAGGACCAAGTGTTTCAGCATTGTGTGGGTACGCTGCCCGAGCTGTTCGACGGCAATCCACCCTTCAAGGGGAGGGGCGGCATCTCCTTTGCCATGAACGTAGGGGAGCTGTTGCGGGCAAATGAATTACTCGAAAAGTTCAAATACCAAAAATAAGGAGGAACTCAATTTATGAATGTGTTAATGTTTGGATGGGAGTATCCTCCTCATGTGTACGGCGGACTGGCTACAGCCAACTTCGGAATTACTGAGGGCTTGCACGCTCAGGGCGATGTAAACGTCACACTCTGCCTGCCACATCCATTTGGCGACGAAGACCAATCCTACTGTCACATCGTCGCCATGAACCGCGTGCCCGTCGTATGGCGGGATCTCGACTACGGATTTGTGGAGCAAAGGCTGGGCGGGCTCATGACCCCCGACTACTACTTCCGGCTTCGTGAACACATCTATGCCGACTTTGGGAACCTGCATGTCAACGAGCTGGGCGCACTGGACTTTGCGGGAGGCTACCCGACCAACCTGCATGAAGAAATCAACAACTACTCCATCATCGCCGGAGTAGTGGCCAGGACGGAGCAGTTTGACATCATCCACGCCCATGATTGGCTCACTTTTCCTGCCGGCATCCATGCCAAGCAGGTCAGCGGCAAGCCGCTCTGTATCCATGTTCACGCCACCGACTTCGACCGTTCGCGCGGTCACGTCAATCCAACGGTGTACTCCATAGAGAAAGATGGCATGGACAACGCCGACTGCATCATGTGCGTGAGCGAGCTGACACGCCAAACGGTCATACATCAGTACCACCAAGATCCCAAAAAAGTGTTCACCGTGCACAATGCGGTCTATCCGTTGAAACCCGAAGCAGCCGCCCTGCCACGCCCAGACCATAGGAACAAGGAGAAGATTGTGACCTTCCTGGGCCGCATCACGATGCAGAAAGGGCCCGAATACTTTGTCGAGGCGGCCAGTTTGGTGCTTCACCGCACGAGCGACATACGCTTCTGTATGGCGGGGTCGGGCGACATGATGAACCAAATGATTTACCTTGCCGCAGAGAGGGACATCGCAGACCGTTTCCACTTCCCAGGATTTATGCGCGGAATACAGGTCTATGAGTGCCTGAAGGACTCCGATGTCTATGTCATGCCGTCGGTCTCGGAACCCTTTGGCATCTCCCCGCTGGAGGCCATGCAGTGTGGAACGCCCACCATCATATCCAACCAGAGCGGCTGTGCGGAAATCCTGACCAACTGTATCAAGGTCGATTACTGGGACACGCATGCCCTCGCCGATGCCATCTACAGCATCTGCAACAACGAAAGCCTCTTCGACTATCTCTCCAAGGAGGGCAAACGGGAGGTGGACCAGATCACCTGGGAGAAGGTGGGAGCGTGGATTCGCGAGCTCTATCTGCGCACACTCGGATGGAGTCGGCCATGACCCGCACGACGGCGCACTGCTTTTACTCTTTCACCAACAACGCAAAGCCAAACATAACAATAAAGAATCTGTGATGAAAACAATTTGCTTGTATTTTGAGATACACCAGATAGTACACCTCAAGCGCTACCGCTTCTTCGACATCGGGGCCGATCACTACTACTATGACGACTACGAGAATGCGCGAAGCATTGCCGATATCGTGGAGCGCAGCTACATGCCGGCGCTCAATACCATTGGAGAAATGATACGGGAGCACGGCGATTACTTCAAGGTGGCGTTCTCCTTGTCGGGCGTAGGCATCGAGCAGCTGGAGATGTATGCCCAAAAGGTGCTCGACAAGTTGCAGGAGCTTAACCAGACGGGATGCGTGGAGTTTCTTGCCGAGCCTTACTCCCACGGCCTGTCCTCCTTGGTCAACGAAGGAGTGTTCCGCGACGAGGTGAGGCTACAGATGGAGAAGATCAAGGAATACTTCGGTCAGGAGCCGAAGATATTCCGCAACTCGGCCCTCATCTACAATGACGAAATTGGCAATACCGTCGCCGATATGGGCTTCAAGGGGCTGCTCACCGAGGGGGCAAAGCACGTTCTGGGATGGAAGAGCCCACACTATCTCTACCATTGCGCGCTCAATCCGAAGTTGAAGCTGTTGCTGAGGGACTACATGCTGTCCGATGACATCGCTTTGAGGTTTAACAACTCCGACTGGGATGAGTACCCACTCTTTGCCGACAACTACATTAAGAAGATTGATCGGTTGCCCGAGGAGGAGCAGCTGGTGAACATCTTCATGAACCTCTCGGCCATCGGCGTCTCTCAACCGCTTTCCAGTGGCATCCTTGAGTTTCTCCGTGCGTTGCCCGAGTGTGCCAAGCAGCGCGGCATCACCTTCTCTACACCGTCGGAAGTGTGCCTGAAGATGAAGAGTATGGGGCAGCTTGACGTGCCCGACTCGCTGTCGTGGATGGACGAGGAGCGCGATGTGAGCACATGGCTCGGCAATGCGATGCAGCGGGAGGCGTTCAATAAGCTGTATAGTGTGGCGGACCGGGTGCGCATTGCCAACGAACCGTCCATCAACCTCGACTGGATGTACTTGCAAGCGTCCAACAACTTCCGCATGATGTCTACCAAGCCGTCGCACGTCGGGGTGGAAAGGGGCATCTTCTCATCGCCCTTCGACGCCTTCTCCAACTACATGAACATCCTCGGCGACTTCCTAAGCCGCGTCCGTCAGCTGTATCCAGAGAGCATTGAGAACGACGAACTCAACTCGCTCCTCACCACTATCCGCAACCAAAGTGAGGAGATAGAGGTCAAGGACAAGGAGGCTTCGCGGCTTCAGGCGCGTGTGGAGAAGCTCGAAACGGAGAACGCAAAGCTCCATGATAGGTTGGACAGTCTGGAAGAAACGGCCAAAGAGGAGCAACCGAAGGCCAAGACCGCACCCAAGACTGAGCGTAGCTGTACGAAGAAAAGCTCCAAATAGGGTTGTGAAGGCAGGCTCACAACGAGGCTGTAGAGCGGAATTTTCCGCTTGCGGAGGGAAGATATTGCAAGTATTTGACGGTACAAATCAAAAGAAAAACCAGGTAGATCTTCCATCCCCCAGCCTTATAAATTCCTCACACAGGTGAAAAGGTAAGTCTTTCAAGACAAAAATGAAGGTACAGCACCTTTGTGTTGATGGTCCGTTTGAGAAATCAAAGCCCAGAATGACCCCTGTAATTTGACCCAAATCGGTCATCAGATTTCATCGGAAAGATGGAAGAGCCTTCTTTTTTGTCGTTTTCGGTCTAATGACTGATTTGGGTTTAAGGAAGCATTGGTATAGTTTTCAGCCAGTCTCACAGCAAGAGGCTGGCTGAAAATGTTTTATCTCTCCACACTTCTTACGCCGTTGGAGAAGGAGCGTGCGTCCATTCGCTTCTTGCCAGAGAGCTGAACCTCCAGGAGTTCGAGTTGGAAGTCGGTTGCGTTGGCGTAGATATGGCCCTTTTCTATGATGAAAAGGCCTGGCTTATCAGCGGCCTTTCGGGTCGTTGGCGAAGCCTTGTAAATCTTGAGTGTCGTCGCCGGTTTGCCATCGATGGATACGGTTGTCCATGCGCCGGGAATGGGACTGAGCCCTCGGATGAAATCATGGAGTTGCTTTGCAGACTGATTCCAGTTGATTTCGCAGGTATCTTTGAAAATTTTGGGTGCGCCTTTCAGCTTTCCCACGAGCTTAGACTCGTTGACGATATGCTCCTGGTCAGTGCTGGGAATGCTGCCGTCATTCTTTAAAATCAGTTCGATGGTCTCACAAGCGGTGTCTGCCCCAAGGCGCATCAAGCCATCGTAGACGTACTCCATGTCGGCATCGGGTGGGATAGGGAACCGGTGCTGCATGATGATGCGCCCCGTATCGACGTGCTTGTCGAGGAAGAACGTCGTTACACCCGTCTCCGTCTCGCCGTTGATGATGGCCCAGTTGATGGGTGCCGCGCCACGATACTGCGGCAATAGGGCTGCATGGACATTGAAAGTGCCGAAGCGTGGCATGTCCCAAACGACTTCGGGGAGAAGGCGGAAAGCCACAACGACTTGCAAGTCGGCCTCCATGGCGCGCAGTTGTGCGATGAATGCGGGGTCTTTCATTTTCTCTGGTTGGAAGACGGGGATGTGATGTTCCTGTGCGTACACCTTCACAGGAGGCGGTTGCAAGCGGTCTTGGTGGCGGCCGACGGGCTTGTCAGGCTGTGTGACGACACCCACGACACGGTAGCCATTCTCCACTAAGGCGCGAAGGGAGGCCACAGCAAACTCTGGCGTTCCCATGAATACTATCTTCAAATCCTTTTTTTCCATGTCTTTTTACTCCGTTTTTGTTGCATTCAGTATGTGGCGTAGTGTGCCGTTTCATCCACAGTAAACCTCACTCTGTGCTGTAATCGCGTATGACCTGCCTGTACATGGTGTACATCCGTGTGCGGGAGATGTAGCCGACCAGATGCCCTTCGGCACTCACCACAGGCAGATAGTCGGCTCCTGTCTTGTCAAATGCCCGCATGACCTGCTCCATAGGCTCAGCGGTGGTAAGCCTTGCGGGAGGCAGGGTCATCAGTTGGCGGACGGTAAAGCGGTGGTACAGCTCTGTCCGGAAAATCACGTTGCGTATCTTCGTTAAGTCTATCTCGCCCAGCAGATTGTCGTTATCATCGGTCACGGGAAGGTAGTTGTGGCGGTTTCCACTGATGGCGAGCACCAGTTTTCCCATTTCCATGTCGGGACGCACGGACGTATAGTCGCGCTCAATGATACTGTCCATGCTCATCAAGGTCAATACCGAGTGGTCCGTATGGTGTGTAAGCAGCTTCCCCTCACGTGCAAGACGGAGCGCATAGATGCTGTGACTCACAAAGATGGAGATGGTGAGGTAAGCGCTTACCGCTACTACAATCAGCGGGATGAATAGGCTGTAGCCTCCCGTCAGCTCCGCAATGAGAAAGATTCCTGTCAAAGGGGCATGCATTACCGCCGCCATCACACCCGCCATGCCATAGAGTGTGAAATTCTTCTCGGGCACATAGTTGCCGATTTGGTACATGTTCCACACGCGGGCGAAGAGAAATCCAAAGGAGCCTCCAATGAAAAGCGAGGGGGCAAAAGTACCTCCACAGCCGCCAGCCCCGTTGGTTGCGCTGGTGGCAAAGACCTTTGTAATCACCACCAAAGCGACGTAGAGCACGAGATAGCTGCCCTTCTCTGCAAAGAGAGACTCTTGCATGACGGTGTACCAATCAGATTCTGTTTTTCCTTCTATGAAGACAGCCAAAGTGTCATAGCCCTCACCGTAGAGGGAGGGAAACAGAAAAATGAGGGTACTCAGCGTGAGACCGCCGATAAGGAGTTTGAGATAAGGCCACTTGGACAGTCGTGCATACCCGTCTTCGCACCACGACATGGTGCGGATAAAGTAGATAGAAACGAGTCCGCAGCCCACACCGAGAAGGAGAATGGCGGGCAGTCGGTCGAGCAGGAAGATGCTGTCGGTGTGGAAATTGAACATGGAGGATTCCCCTGTGAAGAGATAGGAGAAGCAGGTTGCTGTGACCGAGGAGATGAGAATGGGCAGGAGCGATGCCATGGTCAGGTCAACCATCAGTATCTCAATGGTGAACACCAGGCCCGCTATAGGTGCCTTGAAGATGGCAGCTACGGCAGCTGACGCACCGCATCCGACGAGCAGCATGAGCCGTTTGCGCTCCAAATGGAAGAGTTGTCCGAGGTTGGACCCAATGGCAGAGCCGGTCAAGACAATCGGCGCCTCCGCTCCCACCGACCCACCAAAGCCGATGGTGATGGCCGAAGCCACTACCGACGACCATGTATTATGGGGCTTGAGGTGACTTTGCTTCGTGGCAATGGCATAGAGCACGCGTGTAATACCGTGCGAAATGTTGTCTCTAACGACATATTTGATGAAGAGTGAGGTCAGCCATACGCCAATAATAGGGTAGACAAGGTATAGCCAGTTGATGCCCGTGATGCTGAATCCCGAGGTCAACAGCAGTCTGATGTGCTGGATAAGGAAGTGTAATAGCCAAGCAGAGACTGCTGCAAGAAACCCAATGACAAAGGCAAGCAACAGGAGAAACTGTCGGTCGGAGATGTGATTTGCCCGCCACTGGTCTATCCGCCAAGCCATAGACCGGTGGTTTCCGGTCGGGTCTTCCTGCCCGTAAAGGTCGTTCATCGCCACCTTTTAATTCCTAATGATGGTCACTATGCCGTCTTCTGTGAGCTTGATGATGCTCGATGGCTTGTGGGATTTGTGCTCCTGTCGTCTCGACTCGCACACATAATCGACCGCATCAAGTATGGCGGGGTCTATGTCGCGGTAGTTTTGCGCCGCAGGATGTCCGCTGATGTTGGCCGATGTGCTCACGATGGCTTTCTGCATACGGTAGCAAAGTTCGTGGGAGAATGGCTCATGGGTGATGCGTATGCCCACAGAACCATCCTCGGAAATCAAGTTTGGGGCGAGGTTGACGGCATGGTCGAGGATCAGTGTCGTCGGTTTGTCGGTCGTAGCGTCAATCAAATCCCACGCCACTGCGGGCACATTGCGCACATAACGTTGCAGTCGTGCGTCGCTGTCAACCAAGCAGATGAGTGCTTTGGCATCGTCGCGCTGCTTGATTTGGTAGACCTTTGCCACAGCTTCGGCGTTGGTAGCGTCGCATCCGATGCCCCATATCGTGTCCGTAGGGTAGAGGATCACCCCGCCCTTGCGCATACAGTCCACTGCGTTTTTTATGTCTTCTTCTTGTTTCATCCTTTTTCCTTAAACTATTAATCGCTGTTAGTAGATGCGAATGCGGTCGCCTATTCTCACTTTATAGTCACGAGAGGCCAACTGAGGGTTCATTTTCATCAGACTTTTGAGCTGAATGCCAAATTGCTGGGAAACCTGATAGAAGCTGACGGCATCGGAAATCTGATAGAATGGACGATCCTTGTATCGGTCTTTTGGTGCGCGCTTTTGTTTCTTCGAGAGCCAAACGATTTCTCCAGCGTGCAGTGTGGTCTTCGGCTCCCGCTCATTGAAATGAGCCAGATGTCTCGCATGAATGTCCATTTCCTTGCCGATGGAAGCGTAGGTGTCACCCTCCCGGGCCACGACATAGAAGTTGTCGTTGAACTTCATCACCCTGTGCATGTTGATTTTTCCGAGGTCTGGCCTGCCGATGGGACTCGTTTGTGCCGCGGGTAGGCCGCGCTTGTTGGCGTCATGTGCCACGATAGGGCTGGCCTTGTCGTGCTCGTGCAGCTGGTAAGTTTCTATGATGTCGATCAGTCGGTAGGCATATTGGGGGTTGGTGGCGTATCCAGCGCGCTTCAATCCATGTGCCCAACCCTTGTAGTCGGTCTTGTCAAGGCTGAACAGACTTTTGTAATGTGCCCGGTTGGCAAGAAACTTACTGTGGTCTTCAAAGCTCTCCAGCGGACTATTGTACACCCGGAACAGCTCTCCGCGGCGGTCATCGTCATGCCGCATGGTGCGTCCCGTCCAGCCATGACACTTGATGCCGAAGTGGTTATTGCCCTTTATGGCCAGGTCACTGGTCCCCGCGCCACTCTCCAGCAACCCCTGTGCCAGCGTGATGCTCGCAGGAATGCCGTATTTGTGCATCTCCACAATGGCGATGTCCTTATACTTGTCTATGTAGTTCTGCCACCTTTGGTTCCACCTTATTTGTGCCTGGAGGGGCATATAGAATCCTGTCAGCAAGAGAAATGCAATGAGAAAAAACCGTTTCATATAAGCCCGAAAAGTATTTTGCCCGCAAATTTACAAAATTCTTTCTATTCCGAGGCGGTTCGTTCCCGTTTTTTTTCGCTACTTTTGCACCCTATGAAGATTCTCCTCGCCATAGGTTCCAACGTGCGACAGACGCAGAACATCGCCGAGGCCAAGCGGAGACTGCGCCGCCTCTTGCCCTCCATTGTCTTCGGACAGGAAGTCTGGACTGATCCGGTAGGTCTCCAATCCGACCGTTTCCTCAACTTGTTGGCCTACGCAGACACCACCTTTTCTCCAGCCGAACTTCAGCAACGACTCAAGCAGATAGAGCGCGAGATGGGCGACAGCCATGAGAATCACCAGGGCGGACGGGTGCTTATTGACATTGACCTTGCCCAATACGATGGCCAGACCATCAAAGAGGTGGTGTGGCTCAAACACGTTCAGCCCGCAAAACGGCATAAAACAACGACCTAAAATATGAAAAAAATCCTTTCTTTTTTCCTCTTTCTTCTCTGCTGTCCGGTGACATTCGCTCAACAGTTCGATGAATTTTTCACGGATTCCACGCTCCGAATCGACTATAATTTTGCTGGTGACGCCAACCATCAGTGGATTGCGCTCGACCAACTCAACCGTTCGCCGCGCTGGTATGGCAAGCGTCAGCACCTGGCAGAGCTGCCCGTGGAGGGCAATGGGCAGATTACCGTCCGCGCACACCGCTCGGGCGAGGTAATTTACCGCAACTCTTTCTCCACGCTCTTCCAGGAATGGCTCTCCTATCCCGAGGCCAAGACCACCATGCGGTCGTTTGAAAACGTGTTCCTTGTACCCTTCCCGAAGGACACAATCGACGTGACGGTGGAGCTGCGAAACAACCGTCGTGAGGTCATCACGCAGATGACCCACGCCGTTGTGCCCTCCGACATACTCATCCGCCGCATCGGAGAACGTGACGTCACACCCTATTGGACGCTCCAGCAAGCCCGTGACACGTCCCGTTGCATCCATATCGCCTTTCTGGCCGAGGGCTATACGGAGCGCGAAATGCCGGTTTTCGAAGAAGATTGTCGTGTCGCCACTGAGGCACTTTTTGCCCATGAGCCGTTCAAGTCGATGCGCGACCGTTTCAATATCATTGCCGTGAAGGCCGCTTCCCGTGAGAGTGGCACGTCGGAACCGGGCAAAGGGGTATGGAAGGACACTCCGCTCAGCAGTCATTTCAATACCTTCTACAGCGATCGTTACCTGACCACGCTCCACCTCAAGGCCCTCCACGACTGCTTGGCGGGCACACCCTACGAGCACATCATTGTCCTTGCGAATACCAACAACTACGGTGGTGGCGGCATTCTCAACAGCTATAACCTGGCGATGGCGCATCATCCAGCCTTCAAACCAGTTGTTGTCCACGAATTTGGCCATTCTTTCGCCGGCCTGGCCGACGAGTATGCCTACGAGGCGGAGCAGATACCCATGTATCCCCACGACGTTGAGCCATGGGAACCGAACATTACCACGAAGGTAAACTTCAAGGGAAAGTGGGAGAACCTTATCGGAAAAGTCGACGGAGTGGGCTTCTTCGAGGGCGCGGGCTACTCGCTCAAGGGTGTTTGGCGGGGCTGCAAAGACTGCCGTATGCGCACCAACAGCAACCCGGAGTTCTGCCCTGTGTGCCGTCAGGCATTGACCCGGCTCATCAATTTCTACACTGAATGACCCTGAGGAGACTTCTCCTTATATTATTAGTCATCGTCCACGTGTCGGCTTCCCCACAAAACAAGGAGGCCGACACGGAGGCCTTGGGGCGTGCCTTGGAGTATTTTCAGTCGCAGAAGTACCACGAGGCACTGCTCATCTTCCTGCGTCTCGACCAGACCTACCAGCTCAATGCACGCTATAAGGCTTACATTGGCCTGTGTTGTTATTATGATTGGGAGTACAAGAAGGCTGCCGAATACTTCGATACCTATCTTCCAAAACTCGGAATGCTTTCTCCCGAGGAGCTTTCCGTCTATTACTATGCCGACGGAGAGTGCCATTTTCAGCTCGGTGCGTACCAGAAGGCCATTCCCCTCTACCAGTCTGCCCTTGCCATCTGCCCCGAACGCGACAAGGGCGACAACTGGTTTCGGCTCGGTTTCTGCCATTATTTTCTGCACCAACCCGCCTTGGCACAAGGCTGTCTTTTGGTGGCGGAATACTATTATGCCACATTTCGCAACACCCCCGACCGCCAAGCGCGTCGCCAGCAGATTGCTCACATGGTGAGAGGACTGCGCCCCAAGTTGGTCACTCAACCCACGCCCGAGGCTTTCGCACCTCCTCCCGTCCGTCTTTCCTTGCCTGTTGTGGCGGTGCCGCTTTCCCCATTGCCCACCGATACGGTGCGACAAGCCTTCAGTCCTCTTGCTGAAGTGGCTTTCTTTTCACCTCTTTTCCTCCCCCGTATCGTGCATCTTCGCACCCAATCGGATGACTGCCCGCTGCGACTTGGTCCAATCAATGGGTTCATAGAGGCATAGCTGGTCAAAGTGAAGAAACAAAAGGATGAATTTCTCTTGATGATTATGCCATTATTACACCACAAAGAAGAACGCCGTTTGGCTGCTCACCGATGCACGTTATACTTACAGGATGCCCCGGAATACTTACTGCTGCAGCCCACCGATGCCAATGACCGCAAGGAGATGGACCTTGAGGTGAGGGCCATCAGACAGGCTACCGACGCCAGATTCCTGCTCGTTGCCATCCATATCGACCGATGGTTCGATGAATTGCCGCCCTGGGCGGCACCACCAGTCTTTGGAAAACGTCCTTTTGGCAACGGTGCGGCAAGGACATTGGCCGACATTCTTCAACTCATCGCCGAACTAAGGCGGATCGGACTGTTCCCTGCGCAAGGCTGCAAGACGCTTCTCGGGGGCTATTCTCTTGCGGGACTCTTCTCCCTTTGGGCAGGCTATCAGCACCCCTTCGATGGCATTGTGGCGGCTTCGCCCTCCGTTTGGTTTCCCCACTGGGTGGAATACGCTGCTTCCCATGCGCCCGTTTCCGCTGCTTTCTACCTTAGTCTTGGCGACTGCGAGGACCGTTCGCGCACGCCAGTCATGACCACTGTGAGCCAATGCATCCGTCAACAGCACGACTTGCTTTGCCAAAGTGGCAAGCCTTGCACGCTGGAGTGGAATGCAGGCAATCACTT
>ERZ808252.504-NODE-504-length-37314-cov-9.029094_pt1 | contig 37314 bp, 34 predicted proteins | sample MGYA00521242_ERZ808252 | MGnify/ENA primary metagenome ERZ808252 (study PRJEB31516, sample SAMN03275581) | gut metagenome | biome: mammalia-associated habitat; material: feces | host: Papio cynocephalus | place: Kenya | collected 2012-08-07 ...
CGTGTTGACAGAGGCACATCTGCAGAAGGGAAGGGCCGATGTGGTGCTTGACCTGAGAGACGAGATATACATAATCGAGTTCAAGACAGAAGAGAGCGCGCAAAAGGCTTTAGAGCAGATAAAGGAGAGGAGATACTACCTTCCATACAAGGAAGAAGGGAGCAAGAAGAGGATACACCTTCTTGGGCTGAGGTTCTCTCTTGAGGAGGCGAAGGTAGTGGAGTACAAGGAAGAGATTGTTTGATTATCTGTCCCAATCGAAGCCATTGAATACAGGCTTACCTGTATAGCGGTTTGCTTTTTCTTCACCTCTTAGTACTTTAAGAACCGATTCAGCCAATGCCTCCTGTTCAACTTCGCCTTTGTATGTGTAAATTGGAGCAATCCATTCGCACTTTTTCTTTATTCCTTCTATGATGTCATCAAAACGTACAAGGCCACCTGTTAGCAAGATTGCATCGACATTTCCTTCCAAGACAGTAGCCATAGCACCTATTGATTTCGAAATTTGGTAAATCATAGTATCCCATACAAGAATTGCATGCTCGTCGCCATCTTCCTTCATCTTGTGGATAGTATCAGAGTTCGATGTGCCAAAGTGGCTTACAAAGCCTCCAGATCTTGAGCACATTGCTTCCATTTCATCTGTAGAATGTGTTTCAAGGTATTTTGCAACTTCCATGATTGGAATGCTTCCAAGCCTTGTTGGCGTAAATGCACCATCACCTCCAGCACCTTCAGTGCCATCAATCATCTTGCCATATTTATGTGCATTTACTGTTATTCCACCATCTATATGGCAAATAATGAATAAGCACTCTTCATATTTTTTCCCTATCTTCTTTGCGTGAAGCCTAGCAATTCCTTTTTGGTTTAAGACATGTGATTGAGCTCTTTTGTATATACCTTTTATCCCAGTTATCCGTGCATATGGACATAACTCATCTACATTTGTTGGATCCACAGTGTACATTGGTTTATTGTACTTTGTGCCAAAATCATAAGCGAGCATAACTCCCAGTTTAGCTGGATGATCGCTTCCACCTACATCATTCTTGGTATCTTCATAGAGTTTTTTGTCTATAATCATCACCCCTTCTTTCTGAGAATAGGCACATCCTCCTCGACCAACAAAAACGTCAATGTCCTCAAGTCCAAGGTCATGCTTTTTGAGAATATCGATTATGACACTTCGTCTAAAAGGCAATTGGTCGTTTGTGGTATTGAATGAAAGCAATAGAGGAGCATCATGAAATACGCTTTCTGTGAAAATGGCAGAATCGTCTTCGAATACACTTATCTTAGTGGATGTAGAACCTGGATTTATGATTAAAAGCTTCATGAGTGTAAAATACATCAATTTGGCTTTTCCATTCAATGATGTTTATCATCCTTGCTCTTTATAAAATCACAGCTTTCTGTTATTTTTTCTCTTCATGGGAAAGATATTGCAAAAGACTGTTTCAATAAGAGAACTTGTTGTTTTTCAAAAAGATAAAATGTTGCCGTTGTATAAGAGTCAATACACTTGGAATGATAATGAAAGTGTTACTCTTGTAAAGGATGTTTTCCAAGCGCTTGACAAAGGAAGTTATATGCTTGGTTCTTTTGTATACTCATCTGGGAATCTTGTCGATGGTCTTTCTCGACTTGTTTCGATAGCACTTGTTTTAAAGGCACTAGAGAAGCCTTATCCGGATCTTGTCAGGTTTTGGAATGTCGATGAGATTGAGCGCTTGAGAAAAAATTACGAAAGAATAAGAAAAGCATTGTCTTTCGTAGACAAGGAATTGTTCTTCTCTTTTTTTATGGACAAGTGCTATGTGCTCTTGATTGAATGCGAAGACATTTTGGACTGTTTTTCATTCTTCGAGAAAGGCGATCAAAGAGGGAAAGCGCTAGAGCCGACAGATATCTTGAAATCATATCATCTTTGCTCAATGCGAGATGAATGCGAGATGGATAAGCTTAGTGTAGTATCAAGATGGGAATCGATACCAAAGAGCGATCTATTATCGCTTTTTGATATCTGGTATATGATTATACGATGGTCCAAGGGGAATGACGCTGCTTATTTTGGAATTGACTCGATAAACTCTTTCAAAGGTATAGAAGAAGACTTGGAATATCCTTTTGCAAAGAAGGTTGATACGAATGCTTTTTCACTGGATACTTTTATCGTTAATGGAAGCAACTTCTTTTTTCGATGTTTCTATTATGTAGAGAAAAAAAGGGAACTAGAGGGCATTATCAAGAAGGTTTTCCCATCGCTGATGGACAATTTGAATCTTGATGACATTTCTGAAAAACTATGTTTCCAGCTTTTTATGGCATTTTCGCTTCTCATGTTTGAACGTTTTGGACAAGAGCCGCTTGAAAAGGCGTTGCCAATTCTTTTTAAATTCTCTTTTGTATTGCTTCTTGAGAACTCTTCTGTTTCTTTAGAGAGAGTGAATAAATATGTCATTTCTGAAACCTCTCTCTTCAAGAAGGTACAATATGCACTGGATCCATATGAAATCTATTCATATGACTTAGGAAAAGAACTGAGCAGTATTCGCAATCTTGTTTGCAAAAAGGGTGCTGGAATGCCTATTGATTTCGAAGTTGACTATAACAGATGGCTGACAGGAGAAAGAAAATGAACAATATTATGAATATCGAAAGGCTTACAGCTTTAGACAAATATGTGATTCCAATATACCAAAGGGACTTCTCTTGGACAGATTTTGAGCTATATCGCTTTATATTTGATATAGAAAATGCAAGAAAAAATGGAAGAGAAGAATATTACATAGGTTCGCTTGTGGTATTTGCAAAAGAGGATGGAAGCTATGAAGTGGTTGATGGTCAGCAACGTCTAACAGCGCTTTGCATTCTTCTTGCACTTAATGATGACAGAAATATTAACTTGCATTTTGAAGCACGGAAAAAATCTGAAAAGGCGCTTTCTCATCTTAATGGAAAAGGAGATCATGTTTTTTGCATATCATACAGGAGAATGCAATGTTATTTGGAGCAAATCGATAACAAGGATGGATTCTTTAATTATTTGAAGAAGAATGTCTTTCTTATTCGTGTTGAATTGGACAAAACAATCGACCTTAATCATTACTTTGAATTGATGAACTCAAGAGCGAGGCAGTGTGAGATGTCTGATGTCGTCAAGTCATATTTGAAGAATTTCCTTTTGGACAAGAAGGAAAGAGATGTCTTGGATGTAGCTTGGGAAGGTATTTCTTCTTTTGATGGTTTTTTGGAGCAGAAAATCGCCCAGAGACTTTGGAACAGAATGCTCTATGGCGATGGATGGGCGCCACTGGTGGATGTTGATTTTGCGCTTTGGTGGAAGATGATAGTATCACATGTAGAGGGTGATGATGATGTTTTCTATGGCGGGCTTGATGAGGCCATTTGCTCCAACGTTGAAAGCTATATAAGACCAAAAGCAAAGATAGGAATGGATGTAAAGCATCGTTCGCTGATAGACTTTGAGCAATTCATCTTGATTTCGACTGAGATTATATATGATATCAAGCTTCCGAAGGGCATTGATATAGTGCAAGCTTTTGAACAATTGAAGCTTTTCAAGAATTCAGATGATGTGAAAAAGTATATACATTCAATTTTGATTATAAGGCATCTATTTGATATCTATTTCATAAAGAGCATCGATTCATCATTTGTTCTGATGAAATATGTCGATGTAAATGAGTTCGTTCCTGTTTTTGGCGATTTGAACAAAAGCATTGTTCATATTGAGAAAAAACATGTGTATGAAATGGACAGCAACTGGATAGAAAGCATTCTCAGACATTTGGTTTCGAATCCTCATCAGAATGGCAAAGAGTTCTTGCTTTTCTTGAAGAGTATATGAAAATCCCCAGAACGAGACTCGAACTCGTACGTCCTAACGGACAAGGGATTTTAAGTCCCTTGTGTCTACCATTCCACCACCTGGGGGTCCTTTTGATATAATAGTAAAAAGGAAGACAAAAATAAAGTAGAGATTGTTCATTAGTTTCATTTGTTGTAATTTATTTGTGAGGTGAGTATGGAAACTTGGAAATGGATATTGCTTGTAGTTGCATGTTCTTTCGTAACAGCAATCGTTGTTTATATTTTCATGGCTATAAAGAGAAGCGCAATCAAGAAAGCTTCTATGGCAGAAGTCGCAAAATACAAGAATATGCTATCAGATAGAATGGAAATTGAAAGCGAAGGCATTTTGAAGCTCAAGAAAGAGAATGAGGAGCTAAAGAAGCAAAACGAGAATCTCAGGACAACTGTATCTATTCTTTCGCAAAAACCGGGAAGGCGGGAGCTACAAAGGCTCCAGACATACCAAACAGCTGTTGATCGACTCACAATAAACAGCCCAGGTTTTGGACCTGCTTGGCAAGCTGCACTACAAGAGTCTGAATCAGAGATGCAAAAAATGCTTAGCGGTGTTATACCATTTATAAGAAAGCATATCCCATCTAAAACTGATGCTCAATTGTTGGATGATGAGAATCAATAGTCTTTATTGTTTTTCCTCGAGTTCAATCCATCGTTCGGTTTTTGAGTCGAGCGTTGATTTTGCCTCATTGTATTTTTGAGTCCTTTCCTTTAGTGTCCCAAGTTCTGTAGTTTCTGCTGTTGAGAATGAAGCCTCCAGCTTTGATATCAGGCTCTCGAGCTCTGTGATCTCGCATTCAAGAGCATCAAGTTCTTTCTTTTCCTTAAATGAAAGACCTTTGCTTTCTCTTTGTCTTGGTGCTTTTTTGTTCTCTCTTTGCTCTTGCTTTACGCTGTTTTCTGCCTCTATATCCCTCGTTTCCTTCCACTCTGAGTACGAGCCTGGATACAAAGTGATTCTCTTACCTTCAATTACAAAGAGCATATCTACAGTAATATCAAGGAATGTCCTGTCATGTGATGAGATTATCGCACAGCCAGGAAATGATGAGATGTACTCTTCAAGGTTTTCCATTGTTTCTATATCAAGATCGTTTGTCGGCTCATCGAAGATCAAGAAATTTGGGTTCTTGATCAACCTCGTTATCAAATAGAGCCTGCGTCTTTCTCCTCCTGAGAGCATCGAAATTGGTGTCCTATGCATTGATTGAGGAAATCCGAATAACTCAAGGAATCTTGCAACTGTTACATCCTCCGATGAATATTGGACGCGACTTCCAAAGCTTGATGCATATTCTATTACGCTTTTTTTCGTATCTAAGTCCCGTCCGTTTTGGTCATAATAGCCAAATACAGTATTCTGTCCGACATCAACATAGCCACTGTCGGGCTCTATCCTTTTGACTATGATATCCAAGAGTGTCGATTTCCCTGTTCCATTGTCTCCTATAAGACCGATTTTTTGCCCTTTTGTGAATGAATATGTGAAATCAGAGAAGAGTGTATTGCCATTATAGCTTTTGGAAATATCCTCTATATCGAGTATTTTCTTTCCAAGGCGCCTCTCTAGCGATAGGAATTCTGTTTGCTTGTCATCTCTTACTTTCCTTATTTGCCCTTGCATATTCTCTATTCTGTCTTTTCGATTCTTATCTTTCCCTGTTCTAGCCTTTGGTCCTCTTTTGAGCCATTCAAGTTCACGCCTGAGTATGGATTTTAGCCTTGCTTGCTCTTTCTCATCCATTTGTATCCTTTCTTCTTTTCTTTCAAGATATGCAGAGAAAGATCCAGGATGTCTATAGAAGTGTTTTCGATCAAGTTCCCATATGGTTGAGCAGCATTCGTTTAGAATGTGTCTATCATGCGTAACGATGATGATTGACGCCTTTGAGGCTTTTATCCAGTTTTCTAGATATTCTATAGTCTTTATATCCAGATGGTTTGTTGGTTCATCTAAAAGAAGCAAATCAGGTTTTAATGCCAATGCTCTAGCAATCATTGCTTTTTTCATCTGGCCACCAGAGAGAGTTGAGAAAAGCCTATCATGTTCCAGAGTTTCTCCCATATCGGTAAGAAATGCGAAATATGATCTTTCTATATCCCAAAGGTTTTCCTTGTCTATTGTGGCTGACAGCTCTGTATATCTTTTTTGATTGTTCTCCTCCAAGGCTTTTTGGTATTGCTCGAGGATTTTCAGTTTTTTGTTGTTTGCAAGATACAAAAAACTTGATAGTGTCGTATTCTCCTCATATGATGCAAATTGCTCTAGAAAGACTATGTTTGTATTGCTCCTTAAGGCTATTGTTCCTTCATCGGCGGGAGTTTCTGACGCAATCACTTTCAGAAATGTTGATTTCCCAGCACCGTTTTTTCCTACGATTCCGACTTTTTCACCTTCTTCCAGTCCTAATGTGACATTCTCGAAAAGTGGCTCGTCCTTTACTGTCTTTGATATATTCTCTACTGACAAAATATTCATATTTGCATTCTAGAAGTTGTCTTGGCTATCTTCAATAGCTATTGCTTCTTTGCTAAAATCCTTTCTGTGATTAAAGATATAAACCTGGTTGTGTCCCCGATGGACAGCCAAATTGAAAGCCACATTCTTTCTCTTGCATCAAAAAAAGCCAATATCGCAAGAGAGAGCATTACAGGCTATAGGATTGTTAGAGAAAGCATTGATGCAAGACGAAAGGACATTAAGATAAATCTCTCCTTGAGACTATTTGTAGACGAGGAGCCAAGGGATTTTTTTGAAAAAGTCGTTTTCCCTGATGTGTCGAATAAAAAGCAAGTAATAGTTGTAGGCTCAGGTCCCGCTGGCCTTTTTGCATCATTGACATTGGTTGAAAATGGCTTAAAACCAATTGTCATCGAGCGTGGCAAGAATGTACATGAAAGAGCAAAGGACTGTGCAAAGCTATCGACATCAGGAATTCTTTCAGAGGATTCCAATTATGCATTTGGCGAGGGTGGTGCAGGCGCCTTTTCGGACGGAAAGCTTTATACGCGCTCTGTAAAAAGAGGCGATGTGAAGAAAGTCTTGTCGCTTTTTGTACAACATGGTGCAAATGATGAGATTCTATACCAATCCCATCCGCATATTGGAAGCGATAAGCTTCCGAATGTGATTGAGAATATTAGAAATACGCTTCTATCAGCCGGAGCTGAGGTCCATTTCAATACTAAAGTCATCTCTCTTATAAAAAAGGACGATAGAGTCATTGGTGTAAGGTGCGAGAATGGAGAGGAGTTTTTCGCACCGGTTATTCTTGCAACCGGCCATAGCGCAAAGGATGTTTATTCTTTCTTGGATGCTGGTGCGTTCAGGCTTGAGGCTAAGGATGTTGCTGTAGGAGTTCGACTTGAGCATCCACAAGCACTGATCGACAGAATGCAATACCACAGCAAGGAAGGCAGAGGAAACTATCTTCCTCCAGCTTCATATTCATTTGTGACGCAAGTCGAGAATAGGGGAGTCTACTCATTTTGTATGTGTCCTGGAGGGGCGATAATACCAGCTTCAACAGAATATGGATACCAAGTTGTTAATGGAATGAGCTCCTCATCGAGACTAGGAAAAAAAGCAAATGCTGCTTTTGTTGTAGAGATCAAAAGAAATGACTTGAGTGAAGATGGACCGCTTTCTATGTTGAGGTACATCGAGGGTATAGAAAAGATGTGCTATATTCCAGGCTTCAAGGCTCCTGGACAGCGAATGGTCGATTTTGTAGAAGGAAGATTCTCTCAAACGATTATTGAAAATACATACAAGCCAGGAGTGGAGTCTGTCGAGATGGACAATGTCCTTCCTCAAATTGTATCAAGCTCTCTTCGGGAAGCTTTCAAAAGATTCGGGAAGCTATCACATGGGCTTTTTCTGACAAACGATGCATTGCTTGTTGCAACTGAAACAAGGACATCCAGCCCAGTCAGGATCTTAAGGGATGATGGAATGAGGCAATGCTTAGGGCTTTATCCTGCGGGAGAGGGTGCTGGCTATGCTGGTGGGATTGTGTCTGCGGCAATAGATGGAACAGAGGTAGCAATCAATGTGGCAAACGACATAAAGCGAGGTCTTTATGGCTAGTAGTCGTCTTAATCAAGTAAAGGCTGGGATAGCAGATGGGATTCCTATATTCTTTGGCTATTTCACCACAGCTTTGGCTTTTGGTCTTTTGACTCGTACAAGTGGGCTTTCTTTTGTCCAGTCGCTTGCAATAAGCATGACAAATTATTCAGGCTCTGGGCAGTTCTTGATGATGAATTTATACAATGCAGGCTCTTTCTTGCTGGAAATTGCAATATCTGTTTTCTTTTTGAACTCTCGCTATATCTTCATGGCATCATCGCTATATACAAAGCTTGATGAAAAAAAGAGTATTGCTGGGAGGATTCTTTGTGGCTTTGGTACAACTGATGAGGTTTTTGCTGTTGCTGCATTGAAGGGAAGCAAGATTGGATATCCATATATGAGTGCAATCATATTCACAAGCTATGCAGGGTGGGTAAGTGGTACAGCTGTAGGTTTTGTCTCTGGCACATTCTTGCCACCTGTTGTTCAAAAAGCAGCTGTTATAACTGTCTATGCAATGTTTGCATCATTGTTGGGATCCGAGACGCGAAAAAATGCAAAAGCTTTACTTGTTTTGATAGTATCTGGAGGCGTAAATTCCATTTTGATCATAGTTTTTGGCATCTCTACAGGATTGTCTTTTCTGGTTTCTATGATTCTAGCGACATTATTTGGATTCTTCATTTATACAGATGAGGAGGTTGGTCTATGAACATATGGTTAATGATTGTTGTTTGCTCGATCGTGACGCTTGTTCCAAGAATGGCGCCTTACTTTATGCCATTTCTTGCAAAATTGCCAAAGAAGATCCAGAAATGCATGATTTTGCTACCTGTTGCTGCATTGGGTGCCTTGATCTTTCCTCTTGCTCTTACGGATTTTTCCAATCAGTGGTATGCAGGGCTTGTTGGTGTTATTGTCTCTTTTCTTGTTTCTTATTTCAAGGCGCCAATGATTGTGGCAATTATATGTGCTTTGGTTTTAACGGCAGGAGTGCTTTGCATATGATTGATCTCTACCAAATGATAAGAATGCGAAAATCATTTAATGTGGTTTTATAAAGAAAGGCACAAAATCATTTAAGGTGGTTTTATGAGACAAGAAGCTGACCATTTTTTGTCCTTCTACATTATATAAATGGTCTGTTTAGAGGCATTTTTTTTGTTCTTCATTGTCCGAGTAGCCAAAGGCACTTCGCATCATGTTCTTTGTGTAGCCCATTTGTTCTTTCTAGGATCCCAGAAGAAAGGCTATATTGATGCCATCCCAAATGCTTAATATGGTCTTCGTAAAAGAGCGACAAGTGCCTGATATTTGACTCCTGGCTGTCCGTACCACTCCTCAAGCTTGTCTTCCATTAATGATGCATTCCTGATATGGATTATGCTCCGTAGATCATTGCCAATGCGTAGGCGGAAGCAATAATCTCATCGCTTTTAGTATCTCATCCAAGACTTCCATGCTGTTCTCCTTTCTTTGCCTTCTTCCTGATGTGTTTGTTCTAAGTATTCATATCCAGACTTATTGCTTTACTTTCCTCTTTGCTTCTTCTTCTATTCCTTTTATTGCTTTCAAGTATTCTTCTTCCACTGGAGACAGATTGTTCTGAATATATTTTTTGTATTCTGACTCAGCTTTCGTTATTGCTTGCTTGTGGCTGATTTTTCCTGAATCATCAAGAAGAGGCTTTCCTGTTCCAGCAATCATAGTATCAAGTTGCTTCACATAGTCGCTCATATGCATTTCTATATGTTCTATGGCATTGAGCTCTGCCAAATCAAAGTAGGCTGAAACTAGATTGTTTAGGATTTTCAATTCTTTCTCTGTTAGATAATTCTTGGCAATCACGACATCCTTTCTTATTGGGAAATCCCCAGAAAAAGATGTTAACCCCATAAAATCCTTTTTCGAATCTGCTCGATTGTAAATTACTTCTGCTGCAGTGTTTCCATGTGTTGCATAATGCAATTTATTTTGAACCATCTTGAAGAATGTAATGCTTTCTGGACTTTTAGGATCATAGTCCATGCTTGTTGCATACAAATCCAAGACCTGTCGATACAGAACCTTTTCTGAAGAGCGAATATCTCTGATGCGATCCAGAAGCTCTTTCCAGTAGTTGCCTCCTCCAAGGTTTTTCAATCTTTCATCATCAAGGGTGAAACCTTTGGTCATATATTCTTTTAAGCGTTGGGTAGCCCAAATTCTAAACTGTGTGCCTCTTAGAGATTTTACACGATAGCCAACAGAGATAATGATATCTAAGTTGTAAAATTCAACAGGTCTATCAGAATTAGCAATGTGCAAATTTTGCACAGTACTTTCCTGTGAAAGCTCTCCCTCTTCGAATATGTTCTTTATGTGTCTTGAAATTACTGATCTGTCTCTTTGGAAAAGTTCCGCCATTTGCCCTTTTGTTAGCCAAACGGTATCACCATCAAACTTTGTATCAATTTTAGTCAGACCATCTTCTGTCTGATAGATTATGATTTCGCTTTTGTTTTTTATGTTTTCCATTTTTCTATCTCCTTAGTATTCAGTAATCCACCATGTGGAAGTTCCCAATGAGCTTGCCAAGAACAAGGACATCATTGGCATCAGCTACTTTTACTGGATAGTTCTTGTTTGCAGAGATTATGCTGATTTCGTTATTCTTCGGGTTAAACGAAATCCTTTTCATAGGCACATCACCAAAGTAGTTGATTACATATGTCTTACAGAAATGCTTAAGATAAAGAAAAGAGGCCTTAATATGTCGTTCTCATTAGGTCTTCTGAGTCTTATTGTAGGCGTTGTATGCATTCTTCAATCTATCAGCTGTTTCAATAACAGCCATTCTTGGAGGAATGGCTCCAATACTTGTTGCCTCAATATCAAGTGTAAAGAACTCAAATGATGATAACTCCAATCAAAAATAATCGCTCTTTTTTATCTATAGATTTCTCTCCTGTGCCCGACATCGATTGCGATAATCACCAACTCAAGATCAATAATATCCACTAGCAATTGATAATCGCCTACCAGATAACGCCACAAACCCTTCAAGTCGCCAGGCAGAAGCTTGCCATGCAATCTTGGATTTTCGGTTTCAATAATATTCTTCTTGACCCACTTCAAGATCATGTGCGAAACCTCTGAGTCTAATTTGTTCAATTTCTTCGCAACATCTTCGCCTAACTCTAATCGGTATCTCATAATGATGACCAATCAAATCCCAGGTCCTTGCAAACTTCCTCAACAGGTTTTGTCTTGTAAGTGCCAGCCTTTTTCTCTTGGAGGTATTCTTTTGCAACACTCAAGTCGTAGTCATCCTCAAGTCTTTCGAAGACTATCTTCTTTATCATCGATGAAATACCGCCAGAATACATTTTCGACGCTTTTTCAAGGATAGACATCTCGTCGTCATTCACTCTTACGCTTATGATACTCATGACTTCCTCCTGTTTTTTATTTATGTATTACTTATGTAATACTGATTTTAGGGTTTGTCAAGCTAGTCTAGAATATCAATGTTCGCGTTCTCATATTTTGATGCTAGGTTTTCGGGAGAGAATGCGGGCCCTGAAGCTTTGGCAAAGGAGACTCATTACTATCGATATGTGGATATTCCTTTGTTTTCTTGAGTTGGCTATGACGCATTATGGCTATTTTATGCAAGAGAACGCTGATTGCTGAGGATAATCTTGTTGCATCCAAGTAGACAAAGGGCCATCTAAGTTTTATTATCTAACCATTGGAATCGTAGCTCAGCGGGAGAGCACTTCCTTCACACGGAAGGGGTCACCAGTTCAATCCTGGTCGGTTCCAGTTTTTTTATCCAGTTTGCAATCGAATTGATGAGCGTTGTATATATGTTCTCTTGCAAGCTTGTCTATATGAGCAAGACTTGTGACTACAGGCTTGACCTTTGATCTTATATTTGTCTGGTCATATGGGCAAACAGGCTTCACAGTTGGAAGGTCATACAATTCGGTCAGTCGCCTAGTCGTGTTTTCTTTTTGCTCGATCATTGGTCTTATGATATGCATTTTTCCATCGAAGAACTCTTGTACAGGCAGCATTGTTGAGAATTTTCCTCTAAAGCATAGGTTCATTAGTGTTGTCTCCACAAGATCATCCAAGTGATGGCCCATTGCTATGAGTTTTACATCATGTTTGTCTGCATACTCGAAAAGTATCCTTCTTCTGTTTCTTGAGCAAAGATAGCAATTGAAATCGCCATTGAATGAGCTTGGGAATTGCTTTTCGTCAATTATAAGGAAGTTGATATCCAGAGCAGAGAAATAATCCTGGAGCTTCTTTCTGTACTCTTCTTCGATTGGATGTTCGATCCAGTTTATCATCAAGGCATCGATATTGTATGTAACAGGCATCCATTTGCGTCTCAAGGAGAGTGCAAGGGCAAGTGCTAGAGAGTCTTTGCCTCCAGATGCAGCTATTAAGACATTGTCTTTCTCTTGAATCATATTGTATGTGTTTATAGTCTTGCCGACACCTTTTATAAATCGCATGACCCAAGGCGGGATCTTTCCATTGATTAAGTCTGTATATGGCAGTTTATTTTCCATTGTATATCCTTTCAAAAACTTTGCTTGCATCATCTTGCTTGACGTACCCAGGAAGATATAGCGATACCTTCCTAAGGTTTTTCTGGAACTCCTTAGAGACGCTAGATGAGAAGATGAGCCTTTCTTCCTCAATAGGATGAACGCTCTTGTCTGGCATTAGTATGTTTATATGGGTTTCGAAGTTGATATCCTCTGGGATGTCGAGAATGACTTCGTATTCTTTGAGCTTTGGGTATTTTCTTGAAAGCTCCGAGTGGATTTCTCGCTCGAATTTCCTTCTCTCATTCGGTTTTTTGCCTTCTTTCTCTATCAAGCCATTCGAGTTGTAGTCTTTTGAGCACATCAGATCCAGAAGCTGGTTGTGCTCAACTCTGTCGACTAGGAAAAGTGCTTCGCATTTTGCTTCTCTCTCTTTGCAAAGCATGTTGAATTCGAAATCATCAAGGAAATACAGCTCATTGTAGTCTATTGTCTTTTCCTCGATTGCTATTATGAGTGCCTTCTTGATCATCGATGTAGCAGACCTTACACCCTTATGCCAATAAAGTGTTTTATACATCATGTATTTTGAAAACAAAACTTGCTCCACACTCGATATTGCTTCATGGTCAAGGCAAATAGAGCCGTCTGAGAAGGCCAGCGATGATATTATGTAATCTGTATCTTGTTTTCCATATGGCAAACCTGAGAAGAAGCCATCCCTGGAAAGGTAGTCTAGCTTGTCTGGATCCAGAGTTCCGGAAAGGATTCCTCTGTATATATTTGTTTGTTCATCGGATGAAGGTGCATCCTTGTCTATGATATTAGCTACCATTAAGTAGTCAGCACCTGTCTTCTCTATCGCATCCTTGAGCTCTCCATCTTCTTTTATCATCGATGATGCAATCTCCTCATGCTCTCTGATTGCAAGCTCCTTTAAAGAGTGGGCATATGGGAAATGGCCTATATCATGCAAAAGACATGCAACAAGAAAACTCATCATCCCTGTTTTTGTGAGTGGCAAATCCTCACACCTTGATGCAAGCGATATAAGTATTTTTCGCCCAAGGTAGTAAACACCAATCGAATGGTTCAGTCTTGTATGCACAGCTCCAGGGTATATATGGTATGCAGGTCCATTTTGTTTGATCCTTGCAAGTTTTTGTACATCTTTTGTCGAAACAAGATTCTTTAGTGGCTTTGTCATAGCAATGTTTTGCCAAAGCGGATCCTTTATCGAATGGATAAAATCATTATTTAGGAATTCAAGTGCTTCAAATCTTTTCATTGTTCTATAAAATTACCACGAATAGTGCTTTGACAAAATAGCTTTTGGATATGATTATATTTTCTATGAGGAGAATTTTACCGATCATCATAGCCTTAAGCTTGCTCCCGTTGAATGCATCAATAGTGCCACGTAGCGAATCAATTGGTACTGTTTTAGTCAACATTGAAGATGACAGTAGTGCACAGATGGTCCTTAAGGCTTTTTCAGAGGAATATACTCAAGCATGGCTCGATAGCTATGCTGCTTCTGATGAACTTTTCGCTCTTGCGTACACCGATACGCTATCGAAGATCCTTCCTATGTCAAACATGATTGTATCAAGTGATAGAAATACGGTCACTATCTACAGTTTGAACTCAAAGACGACGGTCTCTGTCATCCTTGAGAACAATACTATAGTTGCGGTTTCTCTCAAGGAACAAGAGCCTCAAAACGATCCAGAAGAGACTTGAAGTATTTTGTGGCTTCCTTTACAGGTCCAGTTGTCGACATATCAACTCCAGCTTTCCTCAATGCATCAAGCGGGAATGACGATCCTCCAGACTTCAGAAATGAAAGATAGTCATCCCTTTCTTTTTCTCCTCCGTTTATAACTTTCTCAGATAGTGCAATCGATGCAGAAATTCCTGTCGCATACTTGTAGCAATAGAAAGCACGATAGAAATGAGGAATCCTCAATGCCTCAAGATCGCTTATATCCTCAAGCTTCATTATTGGTCCAAAATATTCCTCCAACAGATTTCTGTAGCATTCTCTAAGCCATGATGTAGTTGTAGGAAGTCCGCTCTCTGCTTGCTGGTGTGCCTTTAGTTCAAACTCAGCAAACATTGTTTGCCTATAAAGCGTTGCAACGATATCGTCTAGCTTCTTTGAAATTAGATATGCTTCCTCTTCTTTTGTCTTAGCTTTATCGATCATATAGTGGAAGAGCAAATTCTCATTGAATGTCGATGCGACTTCTGCTTCGAAAATTGTATAGTTGTAGCTCATGAATGGATTGTTTCTGACAGAGTAGTATGAATGCATCGAGTGCCCGCCTTCATGAATCAATGTGAAGACAGAGCTGATAACTTCATCCTCGAAATTCGTAAGGATGTATGGCTTTCCTGTATAGCAGCCGGAGGAAAATGCGCCAGAACGTTTCCCCTTGTTCTCATATTTGTCGACCCAATGCTCAGTCGTAAGCCCATTTATAAGTGTTTCTTGGTATTCTTTGCCAAGCGGAGCAACAGCCTCTTTTATCAATGCGACAGCTTCTTGGTATGTATGTCTTGTCTTTTGCTCTTTCACAAGCGGCAGATATACATCCCAGTGTCTTAGGCTTTCTTTTCCCATTATTCGTGCCCTGATTGAGTAGTATCTATGGAAGATATCGAATGATTGGTGGATTGACTCAATAAGGGATGTATATACGCTTTCTGGGATTTTATCGGCAAAGAGCGCCATTTCAAGAGAACTTTTGTATCCTCGTGCTTTCGACAAGAATATATCGTTCTTTATCGAGGAAGAGTAGAGGCGTGATATTACGCTTTTATGCTTATCATACTCCCCATAGAGTTGCATATATGCCTTCTCTCTTGTCTGATCATCTTCTTCTTGCATGAATGCAGGAAAAGTCGAGTGTGTAAGCTTCTTGCCATTTATATAGCCGAAATCCATGTCGATGTTGTTCAAATCCTGGAATGCTTCCTGTGCGCTGTCGGAAAGCGGTGTGTACAGAGCAAGGAGAGACTCTTGCTGCTCTGAAAGGATGTGCTCTTTGAACATTCGGATCTTCTCTATGTATCGTCTGTATTCTTCAAACCTAGGCTCCTTTAGCCATGAAGAGAGCTTTTCATCGTCTATTTGCAATAACTCTGGTTCGAAAAAAGAAAGCGTTGAAGAGAACTCAGCTTCCACTTGCTGGTATATTCCGGCTCTTTTTTGCACATCAGCATTTGTGCTATCTACGCTGTAATTGAGCATTGCCCATGAGCCGAGCCGCTCAAGCTCCATGTAGCAATCCTTTATGTACGATAGTGCCATATAGAGATTGTCAGCAGATAGGGAAAGTCGTCCTTTGTAGCTCTTTGCTTCCGAGGACCTGTTTCTTATCATCTCAATGTCATAATCCCAGTCTTTTCCAGACTTAGATAGTTCTGAAAGATCCCACATGTCATCTTGTTTTTGTTCATTTCTTTCTATCATTGAATTCCTTCTCCAAAAGCATTTTTATGCATCTAGCAGCCTTTGATCTATGAGAGTATTTGTCTTTTTCTCCTTCCTTGAGCTCTGCTGCAATGGATTTTGCATCATTGATATAGAAAACAGGGTCGTACCCAAATCCATTTTCTCCAGATGGGGAAGTTGCTATCTTTCCATCCATGTCTTCCTCGATTACATAGATCCTAGTAGGAGAGAGCATCAAGCAAAGAGCCGCAGTGAATCTTGCTTCTCTCTCTTTTATGCCTTCCATGTTCTTCAGCAGAAGCATGTATTTCTCTTTTGCTGTGAGCTTTCTTCCGGCTTCTTCCTCTCCATATCGAGCTGTATGTATGCCGGGCTCTCCGCCAAGAGCATCAACAATAAGGCCAGAGTCATCCGATAAAACAGGAGCCTTGACAATGTCATAAAGGGCTTTTGCTTTGATTATTGCATTTTCAATGAAGCTCGATCCGTTTTCATCTACATCGAACTCTATTCCTTCCTCTTTCGGCAGGGTAAGCTCAAAGCCTCCCAAAAGCCTAGACATCTCAAGCTTCTTGTGTTCATTTCCAGATGCGAAATATAGTTTCATAGCCCGATTATAAATGTTAAGTCATGTGCAATCAATCTCAGCTAGCGCATCGGTTAGAATCGATTTTGTTTGTTTTATGGCATAGAATACTGAACTGCGCCTAATCCCAAGATGCTCTGCAATCTCATTTTGATTCAAGCCTCTCTTGAGTCTTTTTGACTTTTCAAGGCTTAGGATGTAATAGTTGTATACTTTCGTGTATATGTTGTTCAGGTTTCTGATCTTCTCGCTATCAGCTTCATATGCGATTTGGCCTCTTAGTTTCAAAAGGGTTTTGAAATGCCTTGCGGCGGTATTTTGTTTTTTTTGCCATTTCTCGTTTATTTTTGTGCAAAGCTCGAATTTCAATGCATAGAAATAGGAAAATACCATGGGATCAAGATTCATGACACGAGAAATTGAATCAATGAAATATGGATTCTCCATTTGCGGGAGATACATTAGATATATCATCATGTGTTTTCTGCTGATTCTTTTTTCCAATGACTTTGCAAGCCTGATCTCCCTAGGTGCTAAATCGAGCGCGAAATCATTGCAATCGCTGCTAGAGGAGATAAACTCAACGAGTGCTTTCATGTCCATTGTGTATATTTCAGGTCGGTTTGTGCCATAGAATGGTTCTCTTTCGAAAAATTGAATCGAGTCTCTTGCCTCCAATTCATAAAGAAGATCCGATTTGTAGCTATCTTCGATATTCATACCCGCTTTGTTTCTTTTGTCGAGCGACCGCGCTTTGAATTTGCATATTGATGTTATGTAGCTGTTGTAAGTCTTGCCTATGTAGCGATATGAGTCCACGATTCGTTCCACATCATCTCGCAGACAAAGGTAGATTTCAGCAGCCTCATCTTCATTCAGAAATAGATTTCGAATCGGAAGCTCGTATATCAATATCTGGGTTCTGTCGAAGATGACTTTTTTCAGCGACTCCCTCTTGCTCTCTCTAGCATCCATTTGATTGAATTCAACAACGATATTGCTAAATCGTTGATCCTCTTGCAATGAGTAGTAGTTGCAGTTTTTCATTATTCCCTCCAACCCTTGAAATGCAAGAAGTATGCCAAGAAATTGAAGGTATGTATTTTTGATTCAGCTAAAGGATTTTGCTAAAAAGATTTACGCAATAGGAAATAATATTTCCATTTTGATTTGAAATTGTTGCACCGGATGCAAGTCTATGGCCACCACCTCCGATAGAGGCTGCAATCTGGCCAACATCGATGCCTGAATTTCTCTTCGCTCTAAAGCCTAGTTCAAACTTTTCTTGCTTTGTCTTTATAAAGACAACAGCCTTTATTCCATCCACTGTCAGCATCTGCTGGTAGATTGTATCAGATAGACGAGCATATGGAGATTCTTTTCCTTGGTATATTATCGCTAGTTGCCCGTCATAGAAAAGCCTTGAGTTTTCTATAAGCGATGATGCTGTCTTAAGTTCATCGAGGCTCTTTCCATCATTCAAAGTATCGTAGATTTCGTATGGATTAACGCCATATTGAGAAAAAAGCGATGCTTTTTGAAATGCATAAGGCCCAGTCTTGTCAGAAAGGAAGTGGAAAAAGCCTGTATCAGTTGCTAAGCCAATATATAGATATGTTGCAAGCTCTTTATCAAGGTCAATGCCCAGAGCACATCGCAATTCTTCTATCAATAGGGTAGTGGATGGTGATTCGGCAACTATATATGACATCTCTTCAGGAATGAAAAGCTTTCCCGAAGAGTGGTGGTCTATGACAATTGTCGGCAGATCCTCAAGCCCGATATATGCATCTCCAAGCCTGTCAATTGTAGAGCAGTCAACAATTGCGACTAGAGGTTTTTTTGCAATAAATTCTCTTGGAGCGCATGGAAGAATATCATTGATAAGGAAAGCAAGCTCCTTTCTTTGGAATGGGCCGGAGTTCAATATTATGGCTTCCTTTCCAAGTTTTCGTGCAATCAATCCAAGAGCTAGGGAAGAAGAGAGAGCATCGCCATCTGGTGCTTTATGCGAAATGATGACAATGCTGTTGTTTTTCTCGATTTCACTAAGAATGCTTTTGGGGATTTCAGCAAATATACTTTCCATCCTTTATTATCCTTGGCGTGGTTTTATTAATTACGTTGTCTTTATCTATTATGACTTCTGATACGCCTTTTTCTGAAGGAATGTCATATGAAATCCCAAGCATTAGATTCTCGACAATCGATCTGAGGCCTCTGGCTCCTGTATTTTGCTCAAATGACTGCTGGGCAATTGCTTCAATTGCATCTTCTGTGAATGTAAGCTTTACATTGTCAAGTGCAAAAGAAGCCTCATATTGCTTTATTATTGAGTTCTTTGGCTCTGTCAAAACCCTTACAAGATCATCTTTTGAAAGATTATTCAGATATGTATGTATTGGCAATCTTCCAATGAATTCTGGGATCAGACCAAACTTTACAAGATCATCTGGATGCAATTGAGAATACAAAGCCCCTAGGTCTTTTTCTTTTTTGTCTTTTATTGTTGCGCCAAAACCCATTGCCGATGTCGATATTCTCTTCTCTATGACTTTATCCAAGCCGACAAAAGCTCCACCGCAGATAAAGAGTATATCTTTTGTGTTGATCTTAAGCATCTCTTGGTTTGGGTGCTTTCTTCCGCCTTGGGGAGGTACTGATGCAACTGTTCCTTCGATTATCTTCAACAAGGCTTGTTGCACACCTTCTCCCGATACATCTCTTGTGATCGATACATTCTCACCCTTTTTTGATATTTTATCGATCTCGTCGATGAACACGATGCCTTTCTCAGCCTTCGGAATATCATAATTGGCAGCTTCGATGAGCTTTAGAAGTATGTTCTCGACATCTTCTCCAACATATCCTGCCTCTGTGAGTGTAGTTGCATCTGCAATTGCGAATGGAACATTCAGCTTTCGCGCAAGAGTTCTAGCCAAGAGAGTCTTTCCAGTTCCTGTAGGGCCAATTATGAGAATGTTTGACTTGTCGAGCTCAACTCCCATCTCTTCAACTTTCTTTTGGAACTTAACTCTCTTATAATGGTTGTAAACAGCAACAGACAAGACTTTTTTTGCATCGTCTTGCCCAATTACGTATTGATCAAGGTACTCCTTTATCTCAACAGGTGAGGGGATTACAAGATCGGAGCCCTCGTAGCCAGAGCCACTAGGACTGCTTGTGTTCATTATTTCATTGCATGTTCTGATGCAATCTTCGCATATCGCAACACCTGGTCCTGTTACAACCTTTGTTGTCGCATCTATTGGGCGTCCGCAAAAAGAACAATATTTTACACTTCTTGCCATATTACTTTCTCATCACCTTGTCCACGATACCATACTCGAGTGCTGAATCAGCATCCATGTAGTAGTCTCTTGATATATCTTTCAAGATCTCTTCCTTGCTTTTGCCTGTATGCTCAGAAAGAAGGCGAGTGGTGACTTCCTTGATCCTTTGGAGCTCCTTGCTCGATATTAGGATGTCGCTTGCTTGGCCTTGCGCTCCGCCTGATGGCTGATGGATCATAACTCTTGCATTTGGAAGAATAGCTCTCTTACCATTTTTGCCAGATGCAAGCAAAATAGCAGCCATTGAACAAGCCTGTCCTATGCAAATCGTACATACATCGCAAGAGATGTATTGGATTGTATCATAGATAGCTAGCCCAGCTGTCACAGAACCGCCCGGGCTATTTATATAAAGGTTGATATCCTTTCCGGGTGCTTCGCTTTCAAGAAACAGAAGCTGTGCTACGACCAAGTCTGCCATTGCATCACCGATTTCTCCGTCGATAAAGATTATCCTGTCTTTTAAGAGACGCGAGAAGATATCATATTGTCTTTCGCCAGTGCCAGACTGTTCAATGACATATGGCACTAGTGTATTCAATCTTGGATTGTTCAAGTAATTACTCCTCAATGTTCTTATTCTTGAATTCCTTGTAGCTCAGTTTTTTGCCAATTTTGAATGTGTTCTTCTCAAGAAGGAAAGGGATAACCATCGAGAATTGCATGTTGTCTCTTATTGAGTCTTGATAGTATTTCTTCACATTCTCATCGCTTACGTTTTTGAGTTGCTCTTCGCAAGTCTTATTGTACTCTTCCTCATTTATCTGGAAGTTCTCTTTTTTCTTGATCTCTTCCATTATAAGCTGCTCTTTCAAGTCTTTCTTTACTTCATCTTCCCAGCTCTTGAGAATTCCCTCTTTTGTCTGGTTTTGCATCTTGAAGAATGCCATTAGCTGTTCTTCTGGAAGCTGTGATTGCTGTATGAATCTCTTCCAGCTTTGCTCAAGCTCGAAATCAACCATCGATTGAGGAAGATTTATCTCTGTACTCTCTGAGATCTTTGCAAGAATGGCCTTAGTTTTAGCGTTTTTCTCCTCATTCTCGATCTCTTTCATCAAATCAGCTTTGATTCCTGCTCTTAGATCATCAACAGTCTTATATTCTTCTTTGACATCTTGAGCAAACTCGTCGTCGATTTCAGGAAGTATGCGAGTCTTGACTTCATCACACTTGACAAGGATCTTTACTGTCTTTCCTTCATAGCCAGGCACATTGTCATCTTCTGTATATGTCTTTTCTACAGTCTTCTCATCACCTTTTGACATGCCAATAACATCATCGTCAAGTTTGTAGAAGTTGTATCCTGAACCGATTGTGAATGTAAAGCCATCTCTTTTTGTGCTCTCAACAGGCTTTTCTTCCTCATCAAGCTCAACATAATCGATTGTGATTATGTCTCCATTCTCGGCCTTGCCGTCTTTTGTCTTGACCATGGAGTTTTGCATTTGCAATTCCTTGATCTTGTCATCGATATCCTGGTCTGTTACTTCAACAGAGTCGATCTCGACATCCAGGCCTGTGTATGCTGGCAATGTAACCTTAGGCAAAGCATCATAGACTACTCTAAATGTTACATCCTTTCCTTTCTCGAATTTCAAGCTCTCTTCATCTTGCAATACTGGAGTGGAAAAAGAGAGAGGCTTCTGGTCGTCTGGCAATGAGTCGATAGCTATCTTAAGCTCTTCTTCCATAGTGTCATAGCTTGCCTCGTTTCTGATTTCGGAACCGAACTTTCTTTCGATTACAGATGTTGGCACATGCCCTTTCCTGAAGCCTGGTACCTCAATGCTCTTTGCATATTTTGCGATTTTCTCCTCGTAAGACTTGTCGAGTGTTGCCGCATCTACAGTGATTGTAAGCTCAATCTGACTATTTTCGAGCTCCTTTACGCTTTTCTCAACGACCATAATTATCATCCTTTAAATAAAATGCTATTTTGTGTTTCAATAACCAACTTAAAATAATAAAAATTAGCAATTTTGTATATAGGTCAAACTCTTTGAGATTCAAAATGGATTAAAGGTTTTGCCACTAAGCTGATTTCTTGTTCAAATGGTGCTCAAAAGCGTAGCAAAAAAATCTCCCCATGTTGATAGGGGAGACAATGGTTTTTAAAAATCTTTTGTTAGAATTCGATATCCATAGACATGTCATCTTCTATGCTTGCATCCGATTCCTCGACTGCTTTCTGAGTCGATACGAACTCTTCTTTCCAGATGCTCTCATCGGCGCCTTTTACGAATGCAGGGATCGAAATAAGTGTCATTTCCTCTCCCACAGGCACCTTGAATTTGGCGCTTTTTATGACTTCATTGCCATTTTCGCTATATTTGACAGTCAAAGTATGCCTTTGTCCTGTTGCATATGAGTTGAGTCTTGTACGCCTTGGTATCTCCAGTGGCTCTTGATCGTCAATGCTTACCTCAACGATGCTAAGAGACGAATAGGTCGAGCCATTTGATTCCTTTGTATTGTTGTCTAGAAGGAACTGGTGTTGCTTGCCTGTGAAAAACAATACCACGGCAAGCAATACGATTAAGACGATAAGCGACAGACGTACAATGAGGCGTGTAGTCATTGAAAAATCCCTATCACTCATATTATGCCTCCCTCTTTTCTTTTGCACTGTTGGCTTGGCTTTCAGCAATGTGCTTGGATTTGATGCTGTTTTCCCTACGTGCTCTTACTTCGTAAAGCACAAGAGCTAGTGTGATTACACCGTATGAGACAAATACTCTGAAATACTCGCCAAGCTGGGCTTGCCCTATGAGATTCTTTCCCGCATATGGGGAAACTATGAACATCGTATGGAAGAGTATTATCCCAAGAAAGACATTTCTTATGTTTGCTTTTGTTACAGATGCTCCGCCAACAAGCAATGCAGCAATCGAGAACATGCCGATTTGCGAGTGTGAGTTGTAAGTATTGAGTGTTCCCATGTTCGACAGATAGATTATCATTCCGAATCCTGCAAGCACTGTCGATATTACAATAGAGAGAATCCTTGTCCTTTCGACATTGATTCCAGCCTCACGAGCCACTTCCATATCTTGTCCTACAGCTCTCATGTCCTGCCCAAGCTTTGTCTTTTTGAACCAAAGTATGAAAAAACACAACAGTACAATGATCAATATTGTCAAGATTGGAATCTGGACCTGGCCGATTTGTATCGATAGGAAATTGTCAAGTGACTTTCTTAACCCAATGGATCCCTTTGCACCTGCAAGGTTGACTGTGTTTCTTACCCCATAACCCCTTGGAAGGATCAATGACGATGAGCGCATTGGAATCAAGCTCCCCATTGCATAGAGCACAATCAGCTGGTATATTCCGTTCATGAAGAAGGAGATTATATATGATGTGACCATCTCTCTTCCCTTTGCTTTGTTGAGCATATGCCCGCAAATCCATCCAAGCATTATTGAAATTGGCACTGATATGATTGCTGCAAGCAACAATCCTGGGATTCCTACAATTGACCAGTCTGTTACGAATATGAGTCCTATCTGGCCTGCCATTGCACCCAGCGTCATTCCGAAGTTCAACCCCATTCCTGCCATAATGGGAATCAAAAGAGAAAGCACAAGGAAGCTGTTTCTGACGATTCTTGTGACTATATCCCTTGCAAGAGATGAAATCGGTTGCCCCGATAGCGGTATGCAAATTGCACAAAGGACAACAAACATCAAAGGAACAGTGTTGTTTATCAAGAATTCCTTTGCATTGAGTTTCTTCATTTTAGGCATTTTCATCTTGTTGCCTCCGTTTTTCTTGTCAAAGCATATAGGATCATGCCGTTTGAGACTATGATTCTGATTACTTCTGACATATCTGTATGGATCAATGAGTTCATTACAGATGGTGTCATTGTCACAATGCCTTGAAAGAGTATGGTTCCTATAATCACATTTGTGATAGAGGCTTTGTTGACACTCGCACCACCAATCAATATTGCTGATACAGCGGGAAGCGCCATGTAAAATGGAGCATTATAAAGCTGTATGAAGCCGAAACTCTGCTGGTAGACAAGGATGCCCAATGCACCAAGCCATGTAGACATTATTACAGAGAGGGTTCTTGTCCTGTCTATGTCAATTCCTGAGGCACGTGCAAATGTTGCATTTGATCCAACAGCTGTCATTGCTGTTCCTGTCTTTGTATGCAAGAAAGCCCACATCCCCAGAGCCAGAAGCGCGAAGAACAGGATCATGCCAGTTGGTATAGTCAAATGGCTGTTCAGTTTTATTGCTAAGAAATCATTCAGTATATGGTAATAGTAGCCTTCTGTGGAAATAGTTGTCCTTAGTCCGGATCCCGCGTATCCCCAGACCATTGCTGGGTTGGAGTAGGGGAGAAGAAGCCACATCATGCACATGAACGATACAGCAGAAAAGCCAACGTATGTAGCAATCATCATCTCTCCGCCCTTTACTTTGTTCAAAAGCTTTCCGTAGCCCCATCCGAACAATAGAGAGATTGGAGTTGCATACAAAATCGCTAGCCAGAAAGAGACCGGGCCTGCGATGTTCGTTTGGAGCGAAAGAGTTGCACCTAAAAGTCCAGCTATTATCCCAAGGGGCAAGCCGAAATTCAAGCCGCATCCGGAATGGATCATTGGCACCATTGCAAGTACCATTACAGCGTTCATTCCAAATCTGTTGAGAACATCGGAAAGCGATGTTGAAATGCTTACACCCGCAAATGGTGCGATTATAAACAGAACAAGCAGAAAGCATGCGATTATCAGTCTCGGAAGACCAAAATCCCTAAGAGCTTTAACAAATTTGTTTTCATTCGATATTGTTTGCATTTATCTACTTTCCCCTTTCTTCCCAACCATTAGAAGCCCGAATTCGGAGGAAGGCTCAGAGGCGGGGAGAATGCCAGCGATTTTGCCATCCGTGACTATTGCGATTCTATCGCAACATTGCCTAAGTTCTTCAAGCTCTGATGAGATCATGATTATTGTCGTTCCCATTTTCCTGTTGTATTGTCTCAAGGCATCAAGCACCAGAGCCTTGGCGCCTATATCTATTCCTCTTGTTGGCTCTGAGACGAACATCAGGCTTGGCTCAAGTGCAAATGTCTTTGCAAGGCATATCTTTTGCTGGTTGCCACCAGAGAGTTCCTTTGCCTTTTGCTTTGATGATGTGCATTTGATTTGCAATTGCTTTATGTATTTCTCTGTTACTTGTTCGATTGCTTTGTTGTCTCTCCATTTTATAAACAGATATTTTTTCAGGAACATGTTTTGGCTTTGCATGGCCGTGAATGATATGTTCCATTCAAGGCTTTCATCAAGTAGCAATCCGACTCCGCGCCTGTCTTCGGAAACAAATGCAAGCCGATGGTCAAGGCATGATTTCGGATTGTTCAAAGGTATTTTCTCTCCCTTGAACTCTATATTGCCGCCAGCGGGGTAGAGCCCCATGATGCCATTTGGAATTCCGAGTTTTCCTTGGCCGGCAAGACCGCCTATTCCAAAGATCTCGCCTTCCTTTACATCAAGCTCTACGTTCTTTACGGTCTCTCCAGGCATGTCGACCCAAAGATTTGATATTTTCAGGATGGTTTTCCCAGGCGCACGTCTCTCCTCTTCTTCTTTCTTGCTGTAAGACGAGATTTCGCGTCCCACCATCAATTTTGCCATTTCTGTTATCGATGTATCTTTTGCATTTAGCTCTGCACAAATCTTGCCATCTCTCATGACGATGACTTTGTCCGATACATCAAGTATTTCTTGAAGTCTATGTGTTATGAATATTACAGCAATCCCAGCCTTTGAGAGCTTTTTGATTGACTCTAAGAGTGCATCTGCTTCTTTTTCTGCAAGTACAGCAGTCGGTTCATCCAAGACGAGAAGCTTTATATTAGGCTTCGATATCTCTCTTGAGATTTCTGTAAATTGCTTATGGCCAACAGGCATAGATGAAACAAGCATGTCGGGATCCAGATCAACTCCGAGCTTCTCTATTGCCTCTATTGCAATCCTGTGCATTTCCTTTCTATCAAGAGTGTCGACTCTTTTGCCAAAGACGATATCCAGTATATTTCTTTTTTCAGGTTCCCTGTTCAGAACGATATTCTCTGTTGCGGAGAAATCGGGAAGCAATGAAAATTCTTGGTGCACCATCCCGATTCCAGACTTCAAGGCATCATGAGGAGAAGAAAAATGCACAACTTTTCCCTCGATCAGCATCTCGCCGCCATATCCTCCTGTATCTTTTATCACGTTCATTCCAAAGAGGATGTTCATCAAAGTGCTTTTCCCAGCACCATTCTCGCCAACAAGGCCTATTACCTCGCCTGGTTTAACTTGGAAGGAAATATCCTTTAGGACAACATTGCCATTGAAATCCTTGCTGATATTCCGCATTTCCAATAGATTTTCGCTTGTATTGCTCATTATTTATCCTTGAAAATAGATCAAAAGGGGGAGGAAAATCCTCCCCAAGGTTTTTGATGTTGTCTTTACTTTATTGTGAAGTACTTCTCTGGAATTTCGATATCAGCATTTCCCATGAAGCCTCTTCCGCCCATTATATAAGTATCCTGGTAGATAAGGACGTGGTTAGGAGCCGATACGCCTGTGTTTACATCTGTGTAGAATGAACCGTTCCACTTTGCGCCTGGTGTATATTTGCCATATGCCTTCATCAAATCAGAGAGCTTTAGTAGCTCTGACTCTCCATTAAGGACGTTTATAGCATGCTGGCCAAGGCCTGCTGATGTGGTATAGCCATAGCTGTATGCCCATGTGCCAAAGCGGTTTGCTCCGCCTTTTGCAACGATTGCTTGCTCGACTTTTGCAAGAATAGCTTGGAAGTCTCCAGCTTCTTGTGACAAATCAAGGCCGAGAGCGCCAGGATAACCCATCAAAGGAGAAGGAAGATCTGCTTCGATGAAGTATCCACCGTATGTGAGGAGCTGTCTTAAGAGAGGCTCTGTATGAGCATCATTTGTACAGAAATATGCTGTGTTCTGTCCATATTGCTCAACCCATGCTGGGACCTTCTCCAGAATATATTGCTGTGCACCTGCAACTCCGACATCAGATGTAGGATCTGGAGCTGTCTCAAGTACAAACTTCATTCCGAAGTCTTTGCAAGCTTCTTGCATGATTGCAGCTCTTCTTGAGATTGTCTCATATGACATATGACGAGGGAATGAGATGTGTACGAAAGTGTCGCATCCTAGCTCGTGAGCTGTCCTGATGATAAGATATCCTCTTGCGACGAAGTCATTGTTTACAGCAAGATCTGCAGCTGTCTGGATTACGCCTGGATCCTCATGTGCCTCTCCGGCAAGTGTGATGATATCAGGGCGAGCTTCCTTGATCTGGCGGAAAGCCTCAGTTGTTCCAGGAACAGCTTGGTTTACGATAACAGCCTTCATCAACGGATCATTTGCAAGTCCTGCAATTACAGCAATTGTTGTCTCAGCCTCTTCCATGAAGTTGTCTGGATATGTGACATGTTGTATGATTCCACCATCTGCAACAGAACCGTACTCAGCAATCAATGCCTCAGCACCTCTGAGATCATCCTCTGATTGTGATACTGTTCCTGTGACGATGCCTATGTGGTATGCCGAAGTCTTCTCTGCTGACTGTGTTGTAGCATTAGCGCTTTCCTTGCTTCCATTAGCAAATACCAATGAGCTTATGGCAAGCAAAACCAATAAGGTTACCATGATTTTTTTCATTTTAACCACTGCCTCCCTAATTCAAAATATGTTTAAGCCTATACCGCAAAGTGTATTTAAATCAATAGTAAAATTCTTTTCTTTGCATTTTTTGAATATTTATTCGAGTTCCATTCAAAAATCGAAGTTGTTAGGTATCTATGCAAACTTTATAATACTTGATTGTAGCATCAACTTGATTTTATTTTCATTTTTGTCGAATATTTCCTTGAAAATTGATATAAGGTTAAAATGAGTACTATTATTATTACAGCGGTTTCTTATTTGTTGATGATTTCCTTAGGGTATCTTTTCAAGTGCCTTGGGCTTGTAAGAGAGGAGGATGGCAAGGCCCTTGCCCAGCTTGTGATGAAGCTTACGCTGCCAGCTGCGATTGTCGCATCGTTTGCAACATTCAAGGTCGATTTCTCTCTGTTCATCATAATCCTTTTCGGATTCATGGGAAATGTCATACATGTGTCTGCGGGCTACTTTATATCAAGGAAGATGAATCGCAAGGAAAAGGTGTTCTACATAGCGGATGCAGGATACAATATAGGCAATTTCACGCTCCCTTTCACATCTTCCTTCTCCGGCCCCTTGGGCACAATTGCTACGAGTCTTTATGATTGTGGAAATGCCATAATGTTGCTGGGTTTTAACTATACTATTGCTGAGACAGCAGCAAATGGCAAAAGAACGAGAATGAGTATTGGCAAGATAGTGAAGACATTCCTTTCGGTTCCAGCGTTTGATGCATACCTATTGATGATGGCTATTGTTCTCCCGGGAGGCAGTGTCCCGTCCTTTGTTATCTTGATTGCACAGGAAATTGCAAAGGCGAACGGCCCTATGGCTATGTTCATGATTGGTATAATGCTTAAAATAAGCTTCTCGAGGAAATACTTGAAAGGCGCTACAATAATAATGGGTATAAGATGTCTGGTGGCAATTGTATTTTCTTTTATACTGGCCTCCATTGACTTCCTGCCACTGGAAGCGAGAAAGTCAGCTATAATCGTCTCATGGTCGCCGATTGCGTCAGCAGCTCCTGCTTATGTTGCACTTTTAAATGGCGACGAGGAACTCGCATCTTTTGTGAACACAGTCTCGATAATCTTTTCCATTATATTGATTCCTGTATTGGCGATTGTCTTGTAAGTGATTATCTTCCAGTAAATGTATTTTGATTTGGGGAGGATCATATGGCTGGATTTTACAAATGCCCGGAGTGTGGCACAGTTGTTTATGTTTTGTCAGGCGATGGCTCGAAGTTGCCACTAAAGAATCTTGTTGCGAATTCAATTGATGCATCGAAGGAAAAGCATGTCCCATTTGTCACGGTTGAAGAGAACAAGATAAAAGTTCAAGTGGGTGAGGTTTTGCATCCTATGCTTGCTGAGCACTATATAGAATGGATTGCAGCAGAGGGCGATGATGGAATGAAGATTTCATATTTGAAACCAGGAGAGGTGCCAGAAGCAACATTTTGCAATAAGAATAACTGGATCAAGAGAGTATATGCATATTGCAATCTTCATGGGCTTTGGGTCAAAGAGCTTTGATGCATAGCAATTTGATTCAACACATTTGATTTCGGATGGATTTACATCTAATATTGTAGTGTGTTGAAGCGTAATTGGTTTTTATTGGCATTTATCTTAGTCGTTCTCTTTTTTTCATGCCAGAGCAACAAGGCTAATTTAAATGATAGTGAGCATAGAGAAAGAGCATCAGAGGCAATAAGGCAACTTGGAATCGACATGCTTTCAGATCTGGATGTTGCTGTTCCTTCTAGTGCTCTTTCATCCTCGATTCCTCAAAGCTACAAAATATATAAGCAATATGTACCTCTTTATGATGAGTATGAAAGTAGCTATCTTGATGGGGTTGCTGATGTAGCTAGGACTCTTATTCCGTCTTTATATGATTATATTGAGCAAGAGATAAATAGCCTTTCCGAAAATGGAGAGGATTTTATCTATGATGATACATCTGTGACTCAAGCACTTAGAAGTGATACAAGGAATCATTTGATCGATTTAATGATTGATGTACTTTCAGGTAAAGGTGCGGAGCTTGATGATGTTTTTGCCCCTTCACTGAAGGAGTTCATGTCAACTAGGAGCGCTTTTTTGAATCTTTCGGCAATTGGGATCAAAGAGGAATTGCCAATACCGGATCAGATTGGTATCGACTCGATTGCAACAGCTTCCGTTGATGCCCTTTTCGATTCCCTTGCGCAATCTGAGCGTATTTTGAAAAACAGGATTATCGATCGCTCGTCGGACTCTGTCTATTCGATTTTCTGGGAGGTTAGGTAGTGAGTGACCTTTTTTATTCTTCTTCAAACTCAAACGAACCTCTTGCGGCAAGAATGAGGCCTCGAAATCTGTCTGAGTATATTGGCCAGGATCATATTCTAGGAAAGGGAAGGCTCTTAAGGAGAGCAATCCAAGCAGATCAGCTTTCATCTGTAATCTTCTATGGTCCGCCTGGAACCGGAAAAACTACTCTTGCAAGAGTGATTGCGAATACTACCAAAAGCCATTTTACTTCATTGAATGCTGTGCTATCCGGTGTAAAGGAGCTTCGTACTGAAATCGATGAAGCTAGAGAAAGACTAGCTCATTTTGGTATTAGAACCATATTGTTTGTTGATGAAGTGCATAGATGGAATAAAAGCCAGCAAGATGCACTCTTGCCATGGGTTGAAAATGGTACATTCATACTGATTGGAGCAACTACTGAAAACCCATATTTTGAAGTCAATGCTGCATTGGTATCGCGCTCTAGGATATTCCAACTCAAAAAGCTATCAGATGATGACTTGTTTAAAATAGCTCATCAAGCTCTAAGCGATAAGGAGCGGGGCTATGGCAAGTACAGGGTCATCTTTGAAGATGGTGCACTTGAGCATCTTGTCAATGTTGCATCCGGAGATGCAAGATCGCTTTTGAATGCACTGGAGCTTGCTGTCGAGACCACTCCTGATTTTTTCCCACCGGAAGAGGGATGTGAGATATTCATATCAAAAGAGACAGCAGAGGAGTCTATTCAGAAGAAGGCTGTTCTCTATGACAAGGAAGGTGATTACCACTTTGATGTGATTTCTGCTTTCATAAAATCACTTCGTGGCTCGGATCCTGATGCATCTCTATATTGGCTTGCCAGAATGGTTTTTGCTGGAGAGGATCCTCGTTTTATATTCCGAAGAATGTTGATTCTAGCTTGTGAGGATGTCGGGCTTGCTGATCCTAATGCCATAACAGTTGTAGAGGCAGATGCATCAGCTTTTGACCGCATTGGTCTTCCAGAGGGTAGATTCCATCTTGCACATGCAGCTCTATATCTTGCTACTTGCCCCAAAAGCAATAGTACGCTTGCTTTCTTTGACGCTCTTAAGGATGTTGAGAACGAGAAGTCAGAGGAAGTTCCTAATCATTTAAGGGATGCATCCCGTGATCAAAAAGGATTTGGTCATGGGCAAGGTTATATGTATCCTCATTCATACAAGGACCATTGGGTTGCCCAGCAATATCTTCCATCTGCTTTGCAAGGCAAAGTCTACTACAAACCTTCAGATATGGGATATGAGGCCGAGATCAAAGAAGAAGTGACACTCAAGAGAGAAGCGCAACTGGAGGCTGTTACAGAGGATCTGTTTCAAGAGAATCTGACATTTTCTCCTGGCGATAGCACCAGAGCAAAATGGGCTGAGCGTGCGATGTCTACAAGATCGGGGATGCTATTGAGACTTGTCAAGGAGCTTTATGATGACGTTTCAATCATGCGCTATCAAAATGTTCTTGTTCTTAATGCATCTCATGGTCTTCTCCTTTGGCCCTTGATGAAGATGAATCCAGAAGGCTCTTCTTTCGCACAGGTAAGGACGATAAGGGAAAAGGAGGTTATTGAGCATTTTTCATCGGAGCTGGAGGAGCTGTTGCGTCCAACTGTTATTGTCGCAACTAGCAAAGATGCCCTTTTGAATCTAGAGGAGGGGATGAAGTTTGGTGTAATTGCTGCCAGGAATATCCTCTCCAGGCTGGATGATGACAAAATTTTGCTTTCATATATGAAAAATGCTCTGGATGAAGGTGGTTATATCAGACTAATCGAGGCAATACCATCACTTTCATCTCGCCTGTCCGATTTTTCATCAGAGAAGTTGAGAAACAATTTGCTAAACGCAGAAAGAAAAATATATAGCAATGGAAACAAACTTACAAATTGGGGAAAGAAAGAGCTTGAAAAGGAAGTGAAAGCATATTTCCCAGATGCAAAGATCTCATACTCGTATGAGAAAGAGGAGAGGAAATTATCAAGCGAGAACTTATCTTCCTGGTACGATAATTCTTATTTCGATTCTGGAGTTGACAAAGAAAGCTTCATAGCTGATTTCTCTGACAAGAGTTTTGTTTGGACCAATGTTATTGCAATCATCAAAAGTGGTTTTTCCAGTATAGAAAGAGCAAAGGTACAAGATGATTGGAAGGAAGTTGTCGATAAAACACACTAGAGACAATTGTCTAGATTGCAATGAATTGCTTTGGCTTATTCTTTGTTAATTCAAATATTTTAATTTTTTTATGCTAAAAGCTGTTGACAATTTTTCTTGTTTATTGATATAGTCTTGCATGTTGAAATTGCAGTGCAATCGCAATGCTTTCCATAATGGTGGAAGTAGTTCAGCGGTAGAGCGGCAGATTGTGGATCTGCTTGTCGAGGGTTCGATCCCCTTCTTCCACCCTATCTTTCCCATAAGGAGAGAATGCGCTCTTAGCTCAATTGGATAGAGCGTCAGACTTCGAATCTGCAGGTTGCAAGTTCGAGTCTTGCAGGGCGCAGCAATTTTGAGGGCCGCTAGCTCAGCTGGTAGAGCAACAGACTCTTAATCTGTGGGTCAAAGGTTCGATCCCTTTGCGGCTCATGAACCTAAATGCGAGCGTGGTGAAATTGGTATACACGCTAGACTTAGGATCTAGTGCCTTGGCGTGAGAGTTCGAGTCTCTCCGCTCGCAATCCAGAACCTAAGGTTGTGTAGGTTCTTATGCGAAAGTAGCCTAGTGGTTAGGCACCACCTTGCCAAGGTGGTTCACACGGGTTCGATTCCCGCCTTTCGCTTTTTGAAATGCAACTTCTTATAGTGGAGGTTGCATTTTTTTCTCTTATTTAAATAGATTCCATCAATCGATTGCTTTTTATGGGTTTCATAAAATGTCGAAAAGTCATAGATTGTTGCTATGATTATTCGAACTGTGACAAAAGATGATGCTAGTGCAATTCTCGATATTTACTCATATTATATTCTGAACACAGCAATTACTTTTGAGTGGACTGTTCCTTCGATAAGCGAATTCAAAGAGAGAATAAGTGAAATATCATCAAACTATCCATATCTTGTCGCAGAGGATGATGAATACAATATTATTGGTTATGCATATCTTTCCAGGTACAACAAGCGTGAGGCTTTCTCTTGGTGTGCTGAGCTATCTATCTATATTGATAAAAACAATAGATCAAAAGGGCTAGGCAGAATTCTATACAAAGCATTGGAAGAAGAAGCAAGAAAAAGGAGTTTATTGAAGATTCTTTCATGTATAGCTTATTCTGAAAATGATAGTGTTTACCTTCCAAGTGCGAGTATTCCTTTTCATGAAAGCATCGGTTTTGAAAAGTGCGGATTTGTCGAAAATGCTGGCTTTAAGTTTAGCAAGTGGTGGGATATTGTCTGGATGGAGAAGAATATAGGTAATTATTCCCAAAAACCAATGCCATATTTGAAACAAATATAGAGCTATTTGAAGATTAAGAGAGAATTAGAGAATGTGCTATGAAAACATAATGAATATGTTTGAGCCTGAAATGGCTATAATTTCCTTGATTGCATCGCTTTTAGAAACTATGAGCATTGAAGAGCTTTCAGATTTATCTGAAATAAAGCCGGAAAGGATAAATAAAATTCTTTCTTTGGAAGGAAATCCGACATTGGGAGAAATCAAGAATCTAGCTAGAGCAGGCAAAAAAAGAGTCGAAATCGAATTTATACAGACTCAAGGCTGACTTCTTTTTCAAGAACCACAGCTGTCCCATAAAACAGACAGCTATCTATGTAGTTTCCTTGCTGTATGATATGTAGATCAAGAATTGCATTTGCACCCATGTCATATGCCCTCTTTGAAATGTGTTTTATGGAGTCAGTCATCCATTGATCATAGCTTGTCATCAAAATATCATCCTGCCTTGGATTCATATAGACAAAACCGATAGTCTTTTTTATTGTATAGCCTGCGCGTGATTGTAGAGTCCCTACATAAAACCCCTTTATGTTTTCATCAGCTTCATGCCTTTCCCGTTCTTTCAGAGCTTGCTCTTCAAAAGCATCCTCAAGGATTTTGTTTACATGCAAAAGATCCGAACGAGTCTTTTCTGAAATCCCATGCCTATTTAGCATGGAATCTATGCCTTCAATCTTTGCTTTTATCGCCTCAGAGCTTAGAGACGAAAGGAAATCTGTGTCTGTAAGCTTATGACACTCGAAGCAAATTGTTTGGTTATAGAAGTTATAGCCTTCCATAAATGATATTTTCCTTCCACACACTGGGCAGTTAGCCATTTTGTATTCCTCGTTTTTTTATTGAACAACATTCGTCCTCAAGTATACATCAAAAAGTTTTTTATGACTTCTTTTCTCCTTATTGCTTTGGGAAAAATGCTGGAACATTCGATAGATCTATTATGATCTAGCATGTTTTTCTGATGTATATTATGGCAAATAGGCTTTCCAAATAAAATTTGCAATTAAAGGCTATCAATTAATTGAGAAAGTTGGTACTATCGATTCGCGGCTTTTGAAATCGCACAAACTTGGTTTAAAACCAAAGGCTGGCATTGCCAGATAAGTATTATGGAGTAAAAGGAAAAGAGAAGAGTAATGAACAAGATTATGTCAAACCAGTACTTCACAGATCGTCAGAACGACTTTGAGTCTTCTGCTAGAAGCTACCCACGTAAATTCCCGTTTGCATTGAAGAGAGCAAAGGGGAGCTGGATTGAGGATGTTGAGGGCAATAAGTACCTTGATTTTCTTTGTGGCGCAGGAACGCTTGCGCTTGGACACAATGATGATGATGTGAATAGAGCAATGGTTGACTTGATCTCATCGGATGCTCCTCTTCATACTCTGGATCTAACTACTCCTGTGAAAGATAAGTTCGTTGAGGAGATATTCTCTCTTCTTCCTGAAGCGCTTCGAGAGAATGCCAAGATTCAGTTTTGCTCTCCATCAGGAACAGATGCAACAGATGCTGCAATAAAGCTTTGCAAGACAGCAACAGGCAGAGGTAATGTAATTGCTTTCTCTGGTGGCTATCATGGGATGGGGCATGGAGCCTTGGCTCTTACTGGAAACCAAAACGCTAAAAATCATGTTCAGAATCTGATGCCTGGCGTTCAATTTATGCCATACCCATATTCCTACAGGTGCCCTTTTGGCCTTGGTGGCGAAAGCGGCGTTGATGCTTGCTGTGCATATTTTGAAAGAATGCTAAAGGATCCAGAGAGTGGAGTTGTCAAACCTGCTGCAGTGATTATTGAGCCAATACAAGGAGAGGGTGGAGTGATTCCAGCTCCGATTAAGTTCTTGCAAACAGTTCGCCGTGTTACTAAAGAGCTCGATATTCCGATGATTGTAGACGAAATACAATGTGGAATGGGCAGAAGCGGTAGAGTTTTTGCATTCGAGTATGCTGATATTGTTCCAGATGTCATTCTTTCATCAAAAGCGATTGGTGGATCTCAGCCAATGAGTGTTGTAATTTATAACAAGGCTCTTGATAAGTGGACAGCTGGCGCTCATGCTGGTACATTCAGGGGAAATCAACTTGCAATGGCTGCAGGTACTGTTGTGATAGAGAAAATAAAGAAGCCTGAATTCCTTTCTGAAGTAGTAAGAAAGGGAGAAAAGATAAAGAAAGCTTTTGAGAATTTAAAAAATGAAGTCTCTATCATTGGGGATGTTAGAGGAAAAGGATTGATGCTCGGTGTTGAATTCATCGATCCAAATGGTCCGAAGGATATAATGGGCAATCCGGAACCTTCTGGAACTATTGCTGCAAATGTACAGCACCTTTGCTTTGAAAACAAGCTAGTAATGGAAAAGGGCGGAAGAAATGGATCTGTCATGCGATGCCTTTGTGCATTGAATGTTTCCGATTCAGATATTGATATAATGCTCTCTATCTTTGAAAAGGTAGTTAAAGAGGTAGATAAGAGTGTCAGATAGCCTAATTCTATCTAATCTTGAACTTGATAGGGCGAATTATAGAGAAGCTATCGAGAAGAGTTTGGATGCAATACTCTCATCTTTCTCCGATGAGAGTGCATTCTCTGGAATAGATCCTTATGATTTGAGAAAGCAAATCTCATCAGAAACAATCCTTGAAAAGAAAGGCATTGGCTTTGACAGTACCTTAGAGATTGTCAGAAAAGCGATAATGCCAAATCTGCTTAGGACTTGGTCTACAGATTACATGCCTCATCTCCATTCGCCTGCTTTGATAGAAAGTATCGCTTCAGAACTTATAATAGCTACTTTCAATGATTCGATGGATAGTTGGGACCAGGGGCCAGCTGCCACCGAGATAGAACTTTCCGTTATAAGGGATCTATGCACATTATTCGGGTATGAAGAAGGATCTGATGGCGCATTCACATCTGGTGGCAGCCAGTCCAATCTTAGTGCCATCATAGCTCATAGGGATATGTTTTGCTCGAGGGCTTTATCTTGGGATGTCAAAAAGAAAGGACTTCCAGATTGCTATAGGAAATTGCGTCTTTATACTTCTGAGATTTCTCATTTTTCGATGGAGAAGAGTGCTCATTTGCTCGGGCTTGGTTATGATGCTGTTGTGAAGGTGCCTGTTGATTCGTCATGCAGAATCGATATAGATAAATTCCGCAATATTGTGAAGGAAGATGTCAAAGCAGGATACATCCCATTTGCCGCTGTAGCAACAATTGGAACGACTGATTTTGGTTCTATTGATAATGTGGAGGAGATGAGAAAGATTTGCAATGAGTACGGGATGTACCTCCATGCTGATGCAGCTTATGGTTCAGCTTTGGTCCTTAGCAAGAAGTACTCGAATCGTATTGGCAAACTCGCTCTTTGTGATTCTATTACAGTCGATTTTCATAAGATGTTTCTCTTGCCTATATCATGCTCAGCATTGCTTGTAAAAGATCATTCTAGCTTGGATTGCTTTGAGCTTCATGCCGATTATCTGAATAGGGAAGAGGATGAGGAAGATGGCTATATCAATCTTGTTGGTAAAGGAATACAAACAACAAGGCGATTCGATGCTTTGAAGGTTTTTGTTTCATTCAAGACGAGGGGATTGGATGGATATTCAAAAATAATAGACAAAGTTGTTGATAATGCAAACTACTTCCATTCAAAGATATCTAATGACCCGTGTTTCCTAGTCGCATTAAAGCCTGAGATATCAAGCGTTGTCTTCAAGGTTAAAGGCTCGGATGATTTGAACAAAAAGATACGTAGATCGCTTTTAAGTGATGGCATTGTCATAGGACAAACAACAAAAGACAATGAAACAATGCTCAAATTTACTCTCCTTAATCCTAAGCTTGATGAGAATAAAATTGACTTTCTAATATCTCTAATCAAGAAGAAAGCGGATGAATTT
>ERZ808252.505-NODE-505-length-37223-cov-7.263614_pt1 | contig 37223 bp, 43 predicted proteins | sample MGYA00521242_ERZ808252 | MGnify/ENA primary metagenome ERZ808252 (study PRJEB31516, sample SAMN03275581) | gut metagenome | biome: mammalia-associated habitat; material: feces | host: Papio cynocephalus | place: Kenya | collected 2012-08-07 ...
CTGCTAGTTATGAAGTTCCTGAATTTGATTATTCTAATATATGGAAGTCTAATGTAGATACTACTATAGTAGGCATCAAAACATTTACAAATTTTCAATATACTAAAGAATCTATAAGTATATTTCAAACACCTGCAACAAAGTCTGCATTAGAATATTACTTACAAGTTTATAAATCATCAATAGAATCTCAACTAATTAACAAATTTATTATCGGAACTTATTTTAAGATAAATGCTTACTATATTAGTTGTGAAGTATATAAGGAAGAAGTAAATCCTGACACACCAGATGCTGCACCAACATTAGTAGTTGATGACACATATACACCTAATGTGAATGCGCTATTTAACCAAACTAGGTTTACACAGTTTAAGTCTAGAAGTGTTCAATCAGTATTTGAGTGGGGAGTAGGAGATTATAAAAAATATAAGTGGGTTATAAATAAACGAATATATAGTAAAGATAAATATAATTTTACTACGTATGGTTATATAGATTTTGACTTCAAAAATACTTATGATTATGTTAATAATCTACTAAATAAATTTGATACCAGCTATGTGAAACTATTGATAATAACCAGTAATATACCTATTATAGATTTTAATAACTTTAGGATGGTCATAACATTAGAAAATAATATATATAACAAAAATGGCTCACTAAATATTACACATACAACCCACTCTTTAACCAATAATAATATTAAATATATAATAGAAAACGGTTACTTACATTTTTTATTATATAGCGAATATGATAATGGCCGTGGTACGTCGATAGTAACAGATATAGTAATTACCCTAGATAAAACTTATAATGTATTTAATACTAATACAGCAAAATATATACCGTATAATGGTATACTAACACAAGATTTACAGAAAACTTTTACTCCTCCTCCGAATGTTATGTTCGGTATCTCATACAATTATTATAATAAATTTTATAGTATGGAGCTTATAAATAAATCTAACGAGATAGAATATTTAAGAGAAAGCGATAATTATGCATCATTATTAAAACTAATAGTTTATAATTTAGCACTTAGATTAAAAACTAATATATTTTCTAAAATTGTTTATGAACATAAAACCCAAACTGAATATTATTCTAACAACCCCACAAATCCATATTTAAATATTGAAGGCACTTTTCCATTAGATATATTAGGTTTAGGCATAGGAATTATAAAACAATACAATATTAAAACATATACTATAAAAGGTAAATATGCTTATGCTGGATATAAGTATAACCAATCTATGTGTGCTTTTTCTAAACCTACTAAAATATTTATAGGAAATTTATCAACTGGAGAAGCTAGTTTAGAAGAAGACTTCTACGAAAGTCTAAATTATGATTATAAACACAAATTTATAAGTTATACTTTAGGTGATTGTATAGGTAGAGCGTTTCAATATAATGTAAATTCAATAGAGATTAGTAATAGAGCAGAGTGGTCTAGATCTCATAACAAATGGCTAGCACAGCACGTCGCTGCGTCTTTAATACCTCATTTAACATTAAATTATAGTGAAATATTAAAATACTTTGATATAGCAATGCTTCCTGAAGGTAAAACTAAAGAAGATTTTACTTATGAAGAATTAGAGAAAATGATTATAAATCCAACATAAAGGCTACTAAATGAGTGAAGACATAAATAGTCAGCTAGAGTATCTACAATTTAGATACACTATCAAATTGTGGAAGCTACTAGGATTTGAATACCAATACACAACAGGAGTGTAACAAATGGCTAAAAAGAAAAATAAATTACCTAAAATGTGTCGCAAACAGAGTTGCTTAACTTGTGGTGCTAGAGATACAGCATATTGTCCTATAGAGTATGAATTTACACCTGCTAATAAAATAGCAATAGGTTTAATTACTTTAGGTATGTGTATAATAGCTGTTATTGTATATTTTATATAGAGGTGCTAAATGCCTACAATAAATAATTTTGCATCAGGTTGTAATACTAAGATACAACCTACTTTAATACCAAATAACGCGTGTCAGTATGTAGAAAATGCTATTATCAATACAGGTAGATTAGAATCTATTAAGAAATTTACTGCTTATGATAAAGCAATTAATTCTAAACCGATGATATTTAAAAATAATGTTATATGTCACGATAGGTATTCTACTTATGCTATAGTAGCACAATATTTGTTTGTCGGGCAAAAAGATAAGTTGATACAAGTTACCAAAGACGGCAAAACATATATTGACATAGGTATAAAAGCCCCAACAGAACCACTATCTGTTAAGACTAACAAAACTAATCCAAATGAAATTCCTGTTAACACAACACAAAATGCAACAGATAGTTTATGTTATAATGCATATTGTAGAATAAAAACTAGCTTAAAAGCAAATTATTCTCATAATGAAACGGAATGGCGTTGGAGTGTTTTTACGGTTGTAGACGTAGAAGTTAAACACGATATTATGCTAACACAAGCTGTTAAATTAGATTTAGCTTCATTTACTACTCAACAAATTAACGACTTAATGAATGGTAAGTCAGTTAGTATCTCTAAATCTGTATCAGCATCAGATAGTCACGATGAAGGATTTAAGACTACTACTTTAACTATTACGGTTACAAGGTTAAATGAAATTGAAGTTGTAGAATCTGATAAGAAGCAAGCAGCTTATACAATACCTACTGCACAATACTCAGAAACAGGATACGAATATAATGCAGATTTAACTATTACTACTTTAGCGAATCCACAACTAACCGAATGGGGTAATGTGTATGGACAAGACTTGCGATGGTGCTATACTTATTATAATAAAGATTTAGATACAGAATCAGCTCCATCACCATTTACACCTCCACAACAAGTAGGTGAATTTGTTTCAGGAACTAACTCTTATTGGAAAGGCTCGTATGCTCAACTAGGTAATATTGTTAAATCCGACGACCCACAAGTAACTAATATAAGAGTATATCGTTTAGGTCACACGATTACTCAATTCCAATTAGTTGCAGAATTAGATAATCGCAACTATAATATCGAAACATTTACTGACAATGTTGAGCACGCAATGTTAGGGCGTGGTATACGCACATTAGGTTATAGCTTACCACCCAAGTGTAATTTTATTACCGTAGCATTTGGGCAACTATTCGGTGTATTTACAGACGAAGATGGTAATCACCAACTAAGATGGAGTAATTCAGATAGTTTGTTTATGTGGAGCTCATTAAACTATGTAAATTTTGAAGAACCTATAATAGGTTGTGCACCTATACAAATAGGTATGCTTGTCTTTACAGAAAACAGAACTTATATGATGGTAGGAACTGACCCTTCACAATTTACTAAACAGATTCTATATCCTACTATAGGTTGTATACACCACGGTTCTATACAACAATTTGAAGGAGTTGTTATATGGCAAGATAAATCAGGGATATATGTCCATAGTGGGCAAGTAACTAATATTACTATTAACAAATTAAATAATAGTGATATTAGTAGAATAACTGATTCTTGTGTAATTGATAGAATTTACTATGGATTACAAGATAATGGTAAGGTAATTTGTATTGACTTTAACAACGACCAAGCTATTTCTTACCTTGATGCTAAAGATATGCACTCTGTTTCAAATCTAAATAATGAACTTATTTATTGTGACGGTAAAAATCTACTAAAAGCACAAGGCGACCTCAACACATTAAAATACAAATCTAAGTGGTATGCAGATAATGGCATATTTATGTATAAGAATTATAAAACCTTATATGTCTATTCCATAGGTAAACTAAAAATGAAAGTTTATATAGACAATAGATTAGTTGCAGATGCTAATCTTAAAGACGGTATTAACGAAGTAAAAGTTGACCAAACAAATAGGACAGGCTACTATATTTGGTTTGAATTTGAAGGACAAGGTATAGTCTATGAAGTAAATTTTGTAGCTGAACCTAGGCAAAACGGGAGGTAATAAATGCAACCGAATCTAAATGATACTCAACAAATGCAAGCTTGGATACAGTATATAAATGAGCAACTAGCTCAATTACAACAAGCAGTAGCTGAATTACAGCAACAATTAAAAAGTAAGTAAAATTTTATAAGTTATTTACTTTTCGTTTACGATAAAATTTTATAATAAGTCAAATTCTAAATATACAAGGATAACTAAATGATTCCTTTAATTATGGCTAGTGTTGCTGCTGTTGGTGCAATAGGTAGTGCTATAGCTGGTGATAGAGAGCAAAAGAAAGCACTTGCGCAACAACAAAAACAACTAGCATTAGCACAACAAAGGTTACAATTAGCACACTCTTATATGGCTGATTACACCGATAGGTTTGGTGCTGTAAATACACAACTAGCTGAGTATTACTCAAGTCTTACTGATGCTAGTTTGAGGCAAAGTTACCAAAATGCTGGTGATTCAGCTAGTAATCAAGCTATGCAACAATATGACTCAGCTAGAAAAGAATTACAATCAAGCATTCAAAGAGCTAATATGTCAGGCAGTGGTGCAGAAATAGAAGCACTTATGAATATGAGTGCTAGTCAACTATCTAATGCTTCAAATATTAAAATGTCTGTAGAAAACGCTAAATTAGGTGCAGCTCAAGAAGTTGCAAATCAAAAAATGCAGTATGCACAAATGGGACAAAATGAGAAACAAATGAATATGTCATTCTTAGATGCTTCATATAATCAACAACAACAAATAATGGGTAATATTGCTCAAACTCACCAAAATATGTCTGACAATCTAATGGCTATGAGCTCAAATATAGCTTCTTCTGCATTAACTTCAGGTATGAAATCAGATTTATTTGTAAAAGGTAAATCAGGTGGAAGTGGTGGAAGTGGTCAATCATCTTCTGGTGGTGGACAAATGCTAATGAAAGCAGGAACTAATCCAATAAATGTGCAAACTAATAGTGGTATGACTCTTTCTATGCCTAGCTATAATAAATATCCTACGTGGGCAACAGGAGGTTGATATGGCAGTAACTTGGGGTGCCTATACACAAGGTCTAAATATTGATTATGGTGAAGTGCGCGCGCAAAGAGATTTAAGGCGTGAGCAAATTAAATCTGCTAAAATAGAAAATAGACAACAAGAGATTCGTGCTAATCAAATGGATTTGCAACTAGCACAAATGAATAAAGAATTTGATGATATGTTAGATGCTCAATTTATAAAAGAATTACAAGCAGCAGCATATCAAGCTAAGCATTACGGTAAAGCAGATGGTTTTTTAAGTTTACTAGCTCCTGTCCCTACTAACGAAGATGGAACATATAAATATAGAATATCTCCATTACGACATAAATTATTTGGAAACTCTAGTTTTACATTAGATAGATATAAAGAATTTTTAGCTAAACAAGCTTCTACTGGCAATCCTAATGTATTACCTCAAGAGCTAGATGAACAAATAGGTATGGCTATTGAAACATATACTTTATTGAATCCTGAAGAAAAGCAAAAAATGGCAGATGAGTATAGAGCGTATAAAGGACAAAATGTGCAAGCACAACAAGCGAATCCAGCACAACAAACTCAATTAGGTCCTCAAGCACAACAAGCGAATCCAGCACAACAAACTCAATTAGGTCCTCAAGCACAACAAGCGAATCCAGCACAACAAGCGAATCCAAACGCAAAACTACGGCAAGAAGATAGAATTCAAACGTGGTATCTAAATACAAACAAAAGCTATACTAGTACTAGTAGATATACACACGCACAGAATATGTATAATTATACACATCCAGAAGACCAAATTCACTAGGACAATATAATGGATAATCAACAAATAGGCCAACAAGCGCAAGCACAAGCTAATACACAACTTAGTAAAGACGTTACTGTGCAAGCAAATCAAACTAATGACCCGCTAGCAGGAATTGAAGACTTAAATGATTTTTGGAAGTGGTATCATAATAAACGATTTAATGAACCTGATGCTGAAGGAAATATGCAAGGGATGGGATATTTACCTTTAAGTGACGGTTTAGTTAGTTTAAGTAGTTTAGAATGCGTAATTCCAGGATTCAAAGAATATGAACAAATGATGGAATTAAATGATAAACGCCATAAAAATATGCTACAAAACTATGATAATGCTAATAAAAGAGGTCAATTACACGGACAACTTTTAGATGAAGTAGCAAATAATGGTGGACTTATGAAACGAGAAAATAGAGCTGCTTTAGGTGAAGCTAATCAAGCAATGCCTGAACCTAAATACGATGAAAAGTCACAACATTATGAAATGGGTGGACAAGCACTTCCTGTGCCTAATATTCAAACTACTACCGTAGACGCTCGCACCACTGTAAATACTGGACAACAAAACCAAGAAGACCCTAATAAAAAGACTTACTTACAAACATTTGTAGATGAAACTAAAAATGTAGTAGACGAAGAACTTAAACAAAACGGTTTTATTCAATATGAAGACGACAACGGAAATTCTAAAAATATAACTGCTGTAGATTTTAGTGAAGTTAGTAACGAGCGCGCACAAAATATAAATGATGATAGAAATATGGTAACTGTAACATTTGATGATAATACAACAGCTAAAGTGCCATTATATTCAATTGTAGATTCAGATAAAGTTGTTAATAGACTTAAAACAAACCCAGCCATAGGTAATCAATTTGGGAATTCTGAAAAATTAGATGAGAGATTCCTTAAGAAATATGACGCTAAAGAATTATTTAGAAATTTATTAAATAGTGGTGAGTTTAAGATAGATGCTATTAACGAACTTGCTGGTCTAGGTGACGCTGCTGCTAATAAATTTTTGAAATACTATAATGACATAGATTCAGCACGTGCTGCTGAAAGAACAGCGTTAATGCGATATCTTTTACAAAAGAATATGGCAATAACAAGCGGTGCTAGAGGAGGCACTTATGCTACTAAAGATGAAAAACAACAATTAAATGAAATGATTGCTGCAACTGGTATGTCAAATGATTCGGTGTATAAAATGATAGACGCTATGTTAGAAATAATGTCTAGTAGCACTACACACGCTAAAGGTAATGATGCGGCGATGCGAGACCAAGATTATCAAAATGCTGATTTGCGTCAAGCTAGACAAAATTTAGCATTTAATAAGTTAATGTTACAATACGTTCCTAAAACAATATCAACAGATAACTTTATGGATACAGTAACTTCTGGTAAATATGGTGAATCTCCTGAAGGTTATTTTGCTAGAGTATATACTTATAAAATGGAACAAAATGGTAAATATACTAAAATAAATAAAGGTGATAAAGGTCTTTATAGAGTAGATGCTATTAAAAATAAAGCTTATAAATTTGTTAATGGTAAATATGTGCCTTGTAGTATGAAAGAAGTATGGAGTAAATAATGAAAGTAACTATAGAAACTCTTAGAGATACATTTAAGTTTGGATATGAGTCTTTTGAAGATTCTAGGCATGAGGCCGACCTTGTTATGAATTTATATCATAACAGGCAGTATACAACCGAACAATTAAATGTATTAGCAGAACGTGGTCAACCTAGGGAAACTTTCAATGTTATTAAAACATTTTCTAGATTACTACTAGGTTACTATGCTACTATTGTAAATAGTATTATAGTATTACCTGCTAAACAGCGAGACGTAGCTACAGCAGGTATTCTAAATGACCTAGTAGATTACATTTTCAGAACTAACAACTTCTTAGCTGAAGCTGAAAAAATTAAGTTGGACTTGCTCTTGACTGGAGTAATGTGTAGCTTCGTATCTGCTGATGAAATTATGGAGACAGATGAGTATAATCGACCTAAGTTTGAGATAAAAATCAACCACGTGCCTATTAACGAAATTGTTATGGACCCTATGTCAAGGCTCGACGATTATTCTGATGCTAGGTTTATACATAGGTTTAAGTGGGTTACTGAAGAAGTTATGGTGCGTAACTTCGGTAAAGCTAAAGTTAAGAAATTAGAAGAGTATATGAATACGTTACACCAAGACGATACTGAATTTACAAAATTCTTTAAGGATAAGATGGTAGGCTACCACGATATCTATAAGAACTATTTACTTGTGCATAGTATTATGCAAGACGATAATGGTAAGGCTTGGGAAGTATATTGGAGTGGTGAAGAGATTCTTAGTAAGAAAGAAATCACTTATAGAGAAGTGCATAACCCTTATCGAGTGCATAAGCTACATACAAACAACAATATTGCTGAATACTACGGAATCTTTAGGGACGTTATAGAAACTCAGCACGCTATCAACCAAGCTATTGTTAAGATTCAAACAATGGTCAATACACAAAAAGTATTCTACCAATCAGGTGCAGTTAAAGACGCACAAAAATTCATTAACCAAATAAACCGTGTTAATGCAGTTATAGAGGTTGAGGATTTGCAAGGCATTAAGGTTGAGAACCTAACACAGGATATTATCGACCAATATCAAATCATAGATAGAGCGTTAGATAGAATCCAAAGAATCTTAAGCGTTAACGACTCATTCATAGGTATGGCTTATGCAAGCGATAGCGGCTCAAAAGTTAAGCTACAACAAAATGCATCTATGGTAGCATTAAAATACCTAACAACTTGCTTAGAGCAATTTTATAGGTTACTAGGTAAAGACATTATAGGATTAGTTAAACAATTTTATACTGCACACGACGTGATTAGAATTGCTGATGATTTTAATGCGCAAACTTGGCTTGAAATAAATGCGCCACAAATGGAACCTACAGGTGAAGTTGACCCAATGACTGGACAACCTGAAATGGTGCCTGTTTTAGAGCCTTACATTGACCCAAACACAGGTGAGTATTACGCTGATGAAAATGGTATGATAGTGTTAGCACCTATGCCAACTGCTGAAACAGATATTCAATTCACTGAAGCCGATGTTAAAGTCGATTCTGTAGTCTATAATGATGAAGAAGAAAGAGTTAGAATGATGCTAGAGCAGTTTATATCTGGTCCATTAGGTCAAATGCTTTCGCAAGCTAATCCTGCAGGATACTTCCAAGCTGGTGCTATTGCTATTAGAGAAACTAAATCTAAATATAGTAATAAACTTGCTGATATACTCGACCAAACAGCAGGTATGCTTGGTGCGCAAATGGCGCCTAACGGTCAAACTGCTGAAGAGAATCTAATGATGGGCGCTAGTGCTGGACAAGAGGTGCCCAAATCTACCGCTAACACTGCGACCGGTATGTAAGGAATTAAAATGATTTTACAAAATCAATTAAATTATTCACAAAAACATATCAAAAACGCATTTTATAATATAGGGCTATATGTTTATATTAGTTTTAATAAAATCGCGAAATTTTTAATTCTAGCACGTTAAAATTAAAAAAGGAGTAGAGATTATGCCGGTTTTAACAGAAAAACAAGCAGATTATGGTGAAAAATTCGGTGCCTTAATGTCGACTACTACGACTAAAACTTATGTCCCGTCAGCAAGTCGAGGTAAACAACAAGAACCATTAAATCCTGCTGTTGACGTATCTGCAGGATTTGTTGATACTTCTCCTAGTATTAGTGATGAACAAATTAACAAAATTAGACAAGATGCTAAAAATAAAGCTGCATTAGACGCGAGAAATAATTATGTAAATAAACAAAAAGAGCAAATGTCACAAGCTATAAAAGATAGAGGTGATGATGAAGATGGTGTAGTTGTTAGGTTTAATCCACAAAACGATAAATATAAAGGATTTAATCCAACCATAGAGAATAATCCATTACCTTTGTTAAAAGCTAATATGGAAAAGCTTGCACCTAAAACACGTGGTATGATGGCTACTTTAACTTATGGTGATAAAGAATCTATAAAACAAGCTAACGAAGCTAACAAAGAATATGTTGAAGGTGCTATGATACAATTGTTAGCAGATTCTGGTTATGCAATCGGTGAAGTTCATTTAGATTCAATAGGTAATGTATGGGATAGGTATCATCCTACTGAAGCTAAACCAACTAAGAAAGGAATAAGGGTATTGCTACCTGATAAAGATGGTAACTATCAATATGTAGACCCTTTTGATGATGGTGATTTAATAGACAAAGTATCTAACTGGGCTAGCACAAATGCTTATGATTTAGCCTTAGGTTTAGGTGCTGATATTACTACAATGGCCGTGTTAGGTAACACATTAAATACAGGTAGCAAAGTAGCTAAATGGGGTAAAGCAACTATAGCTGGTGCTTTTGTTGGGACAGCAGTTAGTGGTTTTGCAGAAAAATTCGACGAACAACGAGCCTTACATACATTAGCTGAATATGGACTAGAAACATATAATGCTGCAGCTAGTGCTTCTAAATTAGAAGTATGGAGAGATAGTTTTGATAAATTTGTAGATTACGCTACAATAGGGGGTGCGTTGTATCCTGTAATGCCTTTAATAGGTAAAACAGCGAATATACTTGCTATAAAACCAAGTAACTGGATGTATAGTAAATTCTTTGGTGAAAGTATGGGCGATACTGCTAAACGCGGTTATAATTTTAGTAAACGAATTATGTTTGGTCCTGATAGTGTTAAACCTAATCAATCAGTAGCTGAACATAGTATAGCTCTAGCAGAAGGCGAATCTAGCAAATTACTAGGTAAAGCAAAATCAGGATTTAATAAAATCAATGGTAAAGCAAAATCAGGATTTGATAAAATCAATGGTAAAGTAGAGGCTGCTGAAGCAGCTGAAAATGAAACTGCTGCTAGGTTATTAGCTGGAGAGCAAATTGAAGACTTTAGCAAATATACTAATAATAATGCATTCTTAGGTGGCCCAAGAAGGACAATAGCTAAAGGAATGTATAAATTTGGTCAAACTGCAATAGGTAAATATATGCCTATGACTAACGGTTTGGCTAGAGCAGTAGACCCTGATATTAAATCTAGGTTTTTCTTTTCTACTATGAAAAGTCTACCACAACATTTTGAATTAACTGGCGCTGACCCAACTTATTTAGCTAATACTAGAGAAGCTATGAAAAATGTAGGTGTATATAGTGATACTATGTCAGAATCAGAGGCATTAGTAACTCAACTAATGATGCATTCAAACAAAGGCTCAGTTTTAATGCAACAAGTTATTGCTGAAGGTGGCACAGCTGGTCAAACTACTGCACAAAATATTAAGAATGCTATTACTGCTAGAAACTTACAATTCAAAGGATTTGCCGAAGACTTAAGGAAAGTTAATGATGAAATGGTGCCTGATGTTACTACATTGCAAAACACAAAAGCGCATATCGAAGAATTTATGGTAAATCATACTAATAATGCTAACGGATTCAGAAAATCAATCGCAGAAATAGTAAAGAATAACCACCCAACAAGCGGACTTATTAAATCATCACTAGGTAACCTAGATAGATTGACTGAATATAAGCTTAAAAATACTTATACACCTAAAAATTTGAGTATTGCACAAGAATATCAAGACATAGTGCAATCTATGCTAGAGCGTAAATTACCTCATAAAACACATTTACCTATATCTACAACTAAGAAAGAACAAACTTACTCCAATAGGTCAGATATAGAAATGTTTGCAACAACTAATTCAATGAAAGAACCTGAGTATCTTTCATTTGAAGATATATTACAAATGCGATATGACCTATCATCTATAGCTAATCCTAATAATAGAGTTGAAGCATTTGCTACTACATTAGATGATATAATTATGAACACATTAAAACAATCTAATATTGCAGATAAAGATTTATCAAATTATGTTTCTATGTTAAATCAAACCTATGTAGAGCGTGGGTTGATTAACTCATTTGACCATTTACCAATCTATTCTAAAATGTTTGATGGTAAGCTACATAATGTAGACGAATTAAAAACTAATCTTTATAAAACAGCGCAAGCAGTTAAGATAACTGATAACCTAGCAGATTTGAATACTTTGATTAAAATTGTAGAAACTAAAGATAAAGATACTGCTAGACAATTACACGGGCTTGTGTTAGATTCTGTATTTAGAGACATTCAAACTGGAGATAAAAATTACACTAAAATGGATATGGTAAATCTAGTGGATAAACTTAAAAATTTACACGGGTATACTAGTCAAGAAAAAGAAGTAGTATTAACAATTGCTGAAGCACAAGCTAAATTTTGGGTAAATGAAAGTGATATTGTTAAGGCGTTAAAAGACGTTAAAGTGACTAAACAATCAGGTCCTGGTTTGACTAAAAACTTAATATCTAAAGCACAATTTGAAACTGCATCTAAAGTATTTGGATACATTAAGAATATGTTATCTCCTGAACTAGCTTACCAACAAAACAGAATTATTAAAAAATTCATAGAAGCAACTCAAAATCCTATGGACGCTAATGTTGTTAATGCATTCAAACGACTTACTAAAGATGCTCAAAGTAAGAAATATCCTGAAATTGAGCAATTAGCAGCTAGGTTAGATGAAGATTTTTCAATGTTCTCTAGTTTATATAATCAACAAGAGAATATTGCTAAAAAATTTGCCAATGAAATAGATAATATGCGTAACATAGATGACGCACAACGAATTGCAGAAGAGTATATTGCTATGACTCGAAACGCTTTAGGTGTAGATACTGTGTCAGCTCCTAAAGTTACTGGTAATAATACTACAGCTATTCCTACAGCAAATAAATCTGAAGCATATAATGCTGGTGTAGAAGCACTTAAAGGTGATATGAACGATATGCAAATTTATAGCAACATATTCAATTCATTAGAATCAACTCAAGGTGTTAGTTATAATAGAGAAGCTGTTATGAATAATATCATAAACGATATTAACAAATCATCTAAGCGTAAAATACCTGAAGTCAATTCTAATATAATCGAAAAGTTAAGACAAACTAGAGCTAACGATGGGTTTAAAGAAGGTATTGATTTAGACCTAAGTGCACAACGATGGCTACAAGAAAGAAATATGAACTACAGTGATACTTTTGAAAATGCAGTAGATGAGACAATGGCACAAACTATAAATATGTTACATAAACAAAAAGCTGATTTGTCGTCAGAGAATTTAGCTACCGTGTTATCAGGATTAGAATCACATTTTAGCAATATCAATAGTAAATATGCTACTAAAATGTTACAAAATATTGTAGAGCTAAAATCAAAAGTAAATGACCCTAACTACATTAGGTCAATCTTAACACAAATGGAGAATTAACAATGGCTAAGATTATAAAAGATGCTGTAGAAGGTTTAGTAAGTAGCACAACTAAAAATGTTGCTAAATCTGCACCAAGTAAAGCTAGTGCAAAATTACCTAATCTTGTGGATCAAATGGGATTAGGACAAGACCCTGTAACTAAAATTCTAAATAAAGAAGAGTCTAACCGTTATGGTGCTGTAATGGGTAGAGTCAATAAAGATATGGATAATTATATTGATAGAACAAAACGAGCACTAGCTGAATTAGACCCTAGAGATGTAGAAACTCGTCAAATAATGGAACAATCTATTAAGGACGCACAAGCGCGTAAGATTGGTCGTAATAAAGACGGTAGCTATGGACCTATAGGTAAAGATATAGATACTTCATTTTATAATAGCTACTACGATGAAAATACGCAGCAAGTAATGAACGCCATTCAAGCACAAAAGAAAACAAATTTGAAAATACAAGATGAAAAAGCTAAAGGCTTGACTGATACGCAAGCTAGAGCTAAAGTCGAATTTAATAAGCGTATGACAGAAAGAGAAGCAGCACTTAAACACGATAGAGCTGCAATAAGAAATAATGCAGCTCTAAGAGAAAACGAAAATCCTGAATTAACTAGTAGTGTTGCTAGGTTGACTAGAGGACAAGTCCAAACTCAAATTGCTAAAGGTAATATTGCTGGTAATACAAACAAACATATTGATACTACTGGCGTCCAAGAAGGCAAGATGCAGCTATCTAAAGGACCTGACTATAACAATCCTGATTATTGGGACGAAATGATGGAACTTGCTGTTAGGTCTGGTAATAAACAAGATATAGAATTGGCTGGGCGGGAGTATGTTAAAGCGCTAAAGAAGCATAATGCATTACAAACACAACCTGATTTAGATTATAATGCGTTAAATAAAGCAGGTAAGCCTAATGCGTCAGATAAAATTGACGTTGTCCTAGGTCTTAAGAAGAGAAAACGCCCTGGCGTCTCAGATATAAGTAATGCTAGAGTAGGTAGTAGTTGGCATAGTATAGAGCAAGGTGGTGGTATGCGCAATAAAGCTTATAAAGCTGACGTTGCTGGAAGACAATATCGTGACAATACTATAGGCACAAGAACATATACTGACGAAAAAGATATTGTTAATACATTTATCAATGATTTGATTGAGGCAGAAAGCAAAGGACAACCTATTGATGACATTATAAGTAATTACTATGCTAAAAAATCTTATAACGCACCTAAAGCAGGACAAGTGTCAGATGAGTATATAGCTAGTAAGGCTAAAATGCTAGAGCAAGCTAATGCAGTTAAAAATGAAGATATTATTGCAGGTAACAAATCTAATGAAGGTAATGAGTTAATAACAAAAATTAGGTCATCAGTAGAAAAAGATATGAGGACTCAAGGTATCGAAGACCAATCATTCATAGATGATGTTATGGCTAGAATCCAAGGTAAATCTGATTCACTAAGAACAAGCGAACGCGTTAATAGAGTTGACTTAAAAACACCTGAAGCTAGGCAAGAATTTAATAGGTTAGTTAGAGCAGGCACATTCACTCAAACTGGTGTATTACAGGATGTTAAAGATATTAAGCAATTCAAAACTTCTTTGAAAAGAATTGATACAACTGGAGATGTTGATAAGCTCATAAAAGAAATAGATGACTACGCTACACTTAACGATGCACAAAAGAAAAGAATCGCATCTTATGCTGTTAGAAATACTCTTAAAGCACACGGCACTTCTTTAGAAGATGCGTCTGAACCTGTAAAAGCAGCTGTAAATGCATTGGAAGACTATAAGAAAAGTATTGATAGTAATAGTAAACTATCTACTGAACTATTAGGTAAGTCTAAAGGACAAGTAAATACTGGTAAAGAAAAGAAAGTATATACAGCAGATAATGTTAGAAAAGAATATGATGATGAAGTAAGTAACTTAAAAGCACAACTAGCTGACTTAAACGACCCACATAGAGATTATCTATATACCTCTGATATTGTTAAGAAAAGAGAAGGTGTAGAGGCTAGACTTAAAGAGTTAGAAGAGCAAGGTAAGTATTTTGACTCAACTGACCCATACTTACCAACCTCAAGAGGCACAAACTATATTAGTAAATATAGGTCTCAAATGGCTAAAGATAAAGAACTAGCAGCTAAACAAACGGCAAAAGATGCTAAGATAGCAGAGAAAGAAAAAGAAAAAGCAGATAAACTACTTGCTAAAGCTAAGAAAGCTGAAGAAAAAGCTAAACTTGAACAGCAACAAAAAGAATCTAAAGCTAAATATGGCGGTAAATCTTGGAAAGAACAAAATAACGAAAAGTTGATAAAAGCAGGGATAAAAAAAAAGTAAATAGCCCACACGCACTAGGTGGTGGTATAGTAGGTTTTGAAACTGATGATGATGGTAATATAACTTATAATCCATTGAAAGGGTTAATGGGCGCAGCAGGTGTTCATTCTCTTTCTAAGATTAAACCTAAAGCAGCATTACAAACCTTAGGTAAATATGCACCTATAGGTAAAGACTCTAACTCTATGTATAAAAATATGGTAGGTGGAGAAAATGCTAAAAACAAACCTGGTAAATTAGACGAAGCTAAAGAACTACTAAATAAAGGTGTTGATAGAAAGAAAATCGAAGATAAAACTGGGTGGCGCTATAATCTAAATGAAGATGCTTGGAAGTTTGATTTTGACAAAGATGCTAAATGGGCTACTAAAGTATCTGAGTTATTATCTAAACATAGTCTTAGAAAGAATCTCCTTAATGTTAAAAATAAAGATGAGTTTCTTCTAAAACAATTAGCTCCTGATGCTAAAGAACTTTACAAACAATATCCACACTTAAAAGATTTGAAAATAAAATTTATGGGACAACGCGCAGAAGTTAATAACTTCTTATCTAAAATGCCTGTAGATGGACATTATGATAAAACTACTAATACTATCTATTTTAGTGCTGGTAACCAAAAACCATCTACAGTAGCACACGAGGTGCAACACGCTATACAAGCAAAAGAAAATAGAAGTTTAGATACAGATACAGGAATATATAGTGAGCCTATGCAGTTTAAACACCCTGATGGTAGTATTACTAAAGTAGAAGGTAAATACTTAGACGATAAATATCTAAAATATAAAATTGAGAAGTCGTTAGATAATCCTACTATTTTTAAGCACTTACAACAAGCGGCAGGGATACATAATAATAAAAAACAATCGGTAGATTTTTACATTAAAAATATAAATCCTGAAAGATTAAACTACATATTAAGAGATACTGAATATGAAGCTAACTATGCAGGAGCTCAAGTAGTGGGCGAAAATATTACTAAGTTAGAATACATAGGTAATCATAAACCGCTAAGTAAAGATTATGCTAAAAGAATCAAAGATGAATATGAACACGGTATAATCTCTAAAGACGAAATGACTCGATTATTAAAACGCACAAAATGGAATTATAAATAATTTGGTATAAAATTTTATATTAAATTATTAACAAAATCATATCAAAATCGCATTTTATTTTATAGCCCTTATATTAGATATTATTTTATAATAAAACGCGAAATTTTTAATTCTAGCGCGTAAATCTATTTTTAGAAGCGAAATCGCGCATATAATGTAGCATCTTCTCTTGAGCATTTGACCATTTGAGATTACGACCTACAAATGTTGCTTTATACTCATCGACTCTATCAATGAATATATCTATTTGATTGCAGGTCATTTTATAGTCTTTGCAAATATCTTGGCTTTTTGTTTTGCGCATAAGGTGTAAGAAAGCAACTAACCTAGGGTGTAAAGGTTGAGTGCGAAGTTTGTAGATTTTCGAATCTATATGAAGTATATCAAGCAAGTTGTGTTTCTTTTTTGAGATTGCCATTTTTAATCCTTTCAGCTAATGTTACGAGTTTAGCACAAATCCGCTTATATGAAGTGTAAATCGAGTGATTATACCTAGGTTTAATACATTCTAGGTTAGCATCTATAAATGCTAATAAGTCTTCGTCTTTACATATTAAATGTGTCACTCGCATCCTATACCCTGCGAAAGTATCAATCCAAACTTTTTGAGGTTGACTAGGTATAAAGTCGATATTCTCATAATCACATTTTTCTTTAAGCAGGTGTAAGTCTTTTGACCCTAATTCTGCTGTTAAGTCTATCATAGTTAATCCTTAAAATTATAGTATAGTGATAGTAGTAACGTGGAGCCTATTACTAATACAAGTATATACTCCATCATTTGTTCGTCTAATTCTGCAGGTATCATATTGTCTCCTCTTCAAAAGTTTCGTTGTTAAAATCGCGTTTCTTACTAACCATTGCATAAACTTGGTCAGAGATAGCTTTCTTAACTAGTATATGATGCACTGTAGTTGTATTGCTTCCGTTAATGTTAACTATTCTTTCTCTACGCTGAACGAACCTAGCACCACTATAATCTGAACTATAAATGATAAAGTGTTTAAGATGACTTAGGTCAACACCTTCTGCGTGAGCATTTGAACTAAACAATTTAGCGTGCTTAAAGATTTGAGCTAGTTTCGTTCGTTCAGATAGGAAGTGACACATTATACCCATATCCTCAGAGTCGCCGAACTTATCCTTAATATAGTTAGCTTTAGCTGCTTGTGGTAGTATTATATAATCATCATCGATTTTTATAGTGCCACCCTCAAGTTGGTGTAGTGCCATACGAAGTTTCATTGTATTGTCAGCTATGTAGGTTGTTTGCTCATTAAACTTAACCACTTTGTCTTTAAGCAATGTGTTATATAGTGATTTAGTCAACGAATCTAACTCAACATAATGGACTTGGTCCTCAACTTCAGTTGTTATACCTGCATCAGCTTGACTCATATAGACGGTAAAGTGCTTAATAACGTCAAGCAATTTAGGCTTAAACTTATTGTATTGCGGCACTTGCTGACCACGTATCCATATAGAATCTTTGATACCAAACTCACTATGGAAGTGGTAGAAGTTACTAAACTGACCGAAAGGGTTAAATGTGCTTATAGCCATTTGGTGGTATATAGCACAAGCTGACTCAATCACAGGAGTGCCTGAAAGGTGTATGTGAGGTAATGCCCTAGTAAAGCCTTTAATAATCTTTTGCCTACTACTAGGTTTAGGGAAAGCACCTATATTGTGTGATTCATCTATAATCACTAGTTGGTAGTCTGCAGGGTTGTATTTATACTTTATAGTGCGACCCTCTATCTTACCTAGTTGCTCATAGTTAATCACCGTATAGGTTTTAGAAGCTAGCTCAGTAAACTTCAGCCACCCCTCTATGGCTGCTTTCTTAGTTAATACCATAATCTTTTCTGCCTTAGTCTGCTCAGCAACAAGAATGCTAGTATAAGTTTTACCTGACCTAGGTTGACCGTTGATATACACATAGCCTTTAAGCTTTAGAATATCTAAAGCTTTCTTAGCAGTTTCTATTTGATGAGGTAATGGCTTCATTTCTTCCAACTCCATTTGCCGAACATTCGCACACAAGCCCACATAACCCACGCAGTAACAGCGTTAGTATGGCAATGTCTAGCTAGCACATAAAACATATCATCTGCTTGTTTGCGAGAGATATTGCCTTCAAATTGTTTGCTATACACATAGTCGTGGAATAATGCTGCACTACTCCATTTGCCTACAGGGCTGATTATGTGTTGAAACATCCTAGGTATGCTAGCAAAGTCAGTTCTAAAACCTACTGGTACAGTAACCTGCCACTCTAATTTCTTAGGTGGATAAGCTATTACATAGTAGGTAATTTCTGACACCTCATATAATTTACCGTCGCGTTGATAGCGATGCACTTTAACATATATGTGCGTAGGCTGAGCCCACACTTTATAAGCATCAGGTTTCATTTGTCTGTCCTTATACCTTTATAAACTGGGTGAATGTAAGTCTCGTTAAAAGACTCATACGCTATTTCAATGATTTTACCATTAAAATAGTCGTGAGGTCTATTTCTGTCAAAGTCGGTTAAACCTGAACCAACTTTGACGTCGATACCATTTTCGTCTATGCAAATAAGACTGCCAATCTTACCTACATATTTACCTTCACCTTCTTCAATACCTATACATTTTAGGTCCGCTGTATGTTTAGCTTTAAGCTTGATTGCTGTTTTGACGCGCTTACCTTCGAACTGCCTATGTGCCCATTGCTTAAGATATAAACCCTCATAACCATTATCTAGCACTGTGTTAAGGTAGCGGTATAACTCATCTTCACCTTGTATCTCTTGATAAGCTACAAATGTAAGCTGTGGGTGCTCATTAGCTAGCTTGTTTAAGATTTTTAGCCTGTCTGCAAACAACTCATCATTGATAATATCAAATATCACAGCTTTTACACCTGGATAGTTTGATAAAATACCTTTGCTAAACTCTGTGCGTAGCGTAGTAGCTATAGCTGCATCAGCTCTACCACCGTGTTTGCCTGTGCCTTTACCTAGGAATTCACATTCATAAATACCATTAGGTAATTTACCAAAAGCTTCAGCTAGATTCTTTTCATAAAATTCTTTACCTGAGCTAGTATAGAATCTACATAAGCCATTGTTAACGTGCACTTGCATATAATGCCCATCATACTTTATAGACATATACCAAGTTTTATAAACTACAGGCATTTGTAGTTTATCGCTATCTGTGCCTTTACATTGCTTTCTAAACATTTTCTTGCTCCTCACAATATTGACATACAAAGTCTTCATTTAAGTCTTTTAATGGATAAGGTTGGTCACATACTACACAAAAGTCTGTGCAGTTGATACAACCTATCTCATAGCCTGAGTCATTTAATACCATCTCATCAGGTCCGTCAATCTCTTCACCACAAAATGTGCACTCCATTTTAGTCTCCTTCTTTAATGAAATTACCGTCTACCGTAGTTTTGCCTTTGCGGTTCTTAATCGTTTCATAAGCCGCTTTATAACAATCAACTACATATAAGTTGTTGTTATGCGCACAAGCACAAATAAACAGCATCAGTCTTTGCAAACCGTGCTTTATCTCACAACTAGGTTTATTTTTGATAATAGCACTAGCAGTTTCACCTAATGCTGATGCTAGCAATAAATGTGCTTTAGGATAACTCTCATACTCCATACCCATAGCATATTTATACAAGTCAAGTAACCTAGTTGTTTCACGACATTGGTTAGGCAATGCCCATACCAGGCTAGTCATTACAACTAAACTATCACCTATAGCATCTACTATAGCAGCTTCGCTATAATTATGAATAACACTATTGTCATAAATAGCTTGCGCTAGCTCGCCAACCTCTTCTGTTAGTTTCAAGCATTGTGTGCGCAATACTTGTAGATACATTTGCCTATAATTATCAAAGTCGATAATCTTTCTATCGTGTGCCCAGTATAGCACGTCCTTTTCTATAATTGCAAAATCACACATTAATTACTCCTTCTATTGCTTCTAAACTATCAACCAATAAAGCTTTACCACCTGCTTCTTTAATCTTTTGTAGTTGAGCTTGTTGGATAGCTGTCACATTACCTAGTTTACCAGGCGCCTTAACTTCAATTGCCACAAAGATACTTTTATAACATACTAATAAATCAGGGCAACCTGTCTTATTAGTTGTTATTGTTTTTACAACAAAAGCCCCTTTACTTTCTAAGTAATCAATTATCTCTTTTTGTAGCTTTTGCTCTGACTTGAACTTCTTTACTTCCATTGTTATCCTTTTCGTTAAACCATACTAAGAACATTAGGTTACATAGAGCGTGACTCAAATGCTTTTCACCTGAGTCTTTATCTACTACTTCACCAAGCCTATGCGATTGTAAATGCCTAAATAGTGAATCCCAATAAAAGGACGTGTCTTCACACTTCTTCCAATTATTAGGAGCATATTTAGCAGCACCGTGAGTAAGAATTTTAGCTAATTCCTGTAAAACTTCTGGAGGAATTAAGCTATATCTTAACTTAACATCAGCACCTTCTTTAAGGTAGCCTCCTTCATACTCTTTAATCTCAATTTTCATTGGTCTCCTTTATACAAAATTTATAAACGCTGCAACGCGTTTAATATTTAATTATTTTATTATAAAAAATTAAATAAATATTAAACGCGTTAGAATTAAAAATTTCGCGTTTTAATCAAAACTAATACCCTAATATGGGCTAGTTAAATAAAACGCGTTTTTGATATGATTATGTTAATAATTTAATCATATTTTTATAAAATTTATTTTGTTACGCGCCCAATCCTGTATTGGTAGTCTATAGCGCTTTTTGTAATACACAATTTGGATACCTGCTTGGTATATCAATCTACAGCAGTTAGCGCAAGGTGACAATGTAACATAAAGCACACAATTAGATAAATCACTAATACCATTCTTATACGCATTGATTATAGCATTCTCTTCTGCGTGAGCTACGCTATCTTTAGTATTACCATTTTCGTCTTCACAAACATTATCTAATCCTTCTAAAGTGCCGTTGTAACCTGTAGAAATTATTCTATTATCTTTTACAAGCACAGCACCTACTTTGTTACGCTCAGCTTTAGAACAAGCTGCTATTATGCTAGCTACAGCCATTAGGTCTTTATTTGAAATAGCCATCGCATATCCTTTCATCACCCATAAAGCACAACTTATAATTAAGTAATGCTTCTTCTTTAGTTCTACCATTTTGCTCAAATGCCTCTATTAACAATTGCTCAGGATTATCTACGCCATCAGGTATTATAGTTTTAGCTTTAACAGGTCCTACTCTATACAAACCTATGATATTGTCAGATTTATCACCTGTTATAGCTTGCCTGTAAGGAAATAACCTAGCTGTCTCAGTGTCTGTCTCTTGCCACTTCATATCAATGTTGTATTGACCTGATTCATAATAGTTAAAGTGCCTACCTGCAACAGCATTAAGCACGTCTTTATCTACAGCACATAGAATATACTTCTCAGGATATTTGCGCATAAGGTAAACTACTGCATCATCAGCTTCAATCTTTTCGTGGATAGTGCCTTTATATTTTTCAGCTATAGCCGCCTTAGCTTCTATTAGGTATGTAGGTCTATGAATACCCTTACGATTACCTTTATATTCAGGGTATAAGTCATACCTAAAACTTTTCATAGTATTACCAGTGAAGTGAAGCTCGACGTCCTTACACCCTGTTAGCTCTAATATCTTACTAAGCTTATAACCTGCGTGAGCTATTATCTCATCTAGATTAGAATCATATACTCTACCTAGTTCATCAGGCTCACCAAGCTTCATAAGTTCAGCCCACTCTTCTTTTGTATAAAATTCCTCAGGCAATAGCTCAATAACTTTCTCGCAAGCTAGACACGCATTATACACAATAGTATCTGCGTCTATTAAAGCTATCTTATCATTCTTGATTATTGCCTCACCATTATGGTCAAGGTCTATATCAACAAATTCTTCCATTATTTACCCCCTAAGAAATAGTAAGTAATATACATAAGCGTTAAACGCTACCCAAAAAGCTATTATTGCCACTATCATTTGCACTCCTTAGAAGATAATATTTTATCTTCTTTTTTAATTACATACATTATGTCACTGTATTCCCTTTGGTTGCTACAACGCTGGTGTTTTTTTAATGCTTCAGTTAGCTCGAGCCAATCTGACTTAAATGTAAAATCCACAGAACTTCTAGTATAATTTGCATTCCACCAAGTTAAATTACCTTTACCATTCTTATACAAATATAAGCGGTAGTCCCATTTAGTGCCGTCTTTTGAACCTTGATACATATTGGCACATTGAAATGGCATAGCTGTATGGTCTGGCTCATAGTCTATTATACTAGCTTTTCTATCAGTTAGGTAATCTACTATTACCATATATAAAGATACACCTACTATAAGTAGGATTATAATAAGTACTAACCAACTTGAATGGTCAAAATTAGTATAAGCTATATTGGACATTATTTACACTCCACTTCTACCAACATTGGTATGTCTTTGAATTTACACAAGCTAGACTTGATAAGTTCGTCCCAACCTTTAAGCATAGCAGCCTCAAGCTTTTTAATTGCCTCATCTTTCAAATGCCCTGGCACTTCTAATTTTATAGAGTCGTGCACAACATTAGTTATGTAACCTAGGTATTCAGGGTTTTCTTTCACTAGGTAATGTATAGCTAGCTTAGTGCATTCAGCGCCACTGCCTTGCACAGATACATTCAAAGCATCAGTCCCTAACTTAGGTGCAATCTTTCTACCTAATGCAGTTGATACAAAGAAGCCAGGGTCCTTATAATGTTCCCAAATATATTTATGATACATAGCTATCTGAGGATACATTCTAAAGTATGTATTGCGCCATTGCCCTGCTTCGTCTATAGTTAATGTTAAGCCATAGTTATCAAACGCATAGTCCATAAACTTCTTAGCACTCATACCATAAACAAATCCAAAGTTAACAGCTTTAGCTTTAGTTCTGTCATCTTTAGATACTTCCTCAGGCTTCTTACCTAGTAGTCTAGCAGCCACTTCTGTGTGTAAGTCTTTACCTTCAACAAGTTGTCTACGCATATTATTATCGCCAAAGATAGTCGCAGCCAACCTTAGCTCAAGCGTGCTATAGTCTGCTTCGATAGTAACTATGTTAGGGTCGGCGTTGTAAAAGAAATACTTCATTGACCTAGGTATTTGTTGTCCGTTAATGCCTTGCTTAATACCTTTGCCTGATGCAGTAAACCTTCCTGACACAGCACCTGCTACATTGTAGATAGTATACACCTTGTCATACATATACGACTCAAGCATCGACCTTCTCTTAATCAATCGCCTTTGCTCAAATACCAACTTAGCTAGGTTATTCCCATTAGCTATAGCTCTAAGCAATGACGATTTGTCTGTGCTATCTAGGTTAAGTGCTTGCTTACATTGCAATGGTGAGTTAACATTCAACCCATTTAATTCAAGCTCGTTCGTAGCTATCTTATCACAGGTTTCTTGAAAGTCATTCATTACTAGCTCTTTGTCTACACCTATACCATTCTTTTGGTATTGTAATGCGTAACGCATATTAAGCATATCAACTTTATAAGCCATATTCTCTTTATGCTTAGATAGTCTATTCCATACCATTGCTAGTGCAATGACGTCAAGTTCGGCATATCTGTATTGCTCAGGAGTAAGTAATGCAGTTTCAGAAAAATCTGACTTTTGCATTTCTTTTTTATCCATATTAGCATATAAGTGAGAATGCCCACAAGCATTGACAACTCTGTCTAATGAATAGCTTTCAAGCTTTAAGAATTCGTGTCGAGCTAAGTATAAGGTATCGTCTAATCTCTCAGGGCATATACCTAATACAGACATATCATAGGTCGCGTTGTGGCAAACTAGCCATAGCGTTTCTAGATACTTCTTTAGCTTTTCAAAATTGCCTTCGTATGTTACATAGTCAATCACACAAGGTGCCTTACAAGCAGCACTATGTTGATTAAGTTGTACCAGCCGCACAGGTCCGTATAACCCATCTGTTTCTGTATCTAAAAATACAGGTTCATTAGGGTCAAACTTTGGTAGTTCGTCTTCATTACTAACAAACATTACAAGTCCTTTCACAAAGTAGAATTATCAGCACTATGCTGACTAAAGCAGTTAGGGAAGTGGCAAAACTAACTGCTTTAGTCAGCCCACCATTAAGATGGGACTGATGATTCTTGTAAAATCCAGACTGAAAGGACTTATAAGTTTGGTGCAGCCTCAACTTGTTGCGGTTCAAAAGTTTCGCCAAATGAATCAGGATATAAAGCTGAGAGGTCATCAGCATCAATACCATCTTCATAAGGTTTAAGCTCAACTAGTTGAATGCCTTTGAGATAAAGAGTTATACCATAAATGCCTGCAAACTCATAAAGAGCAGCTTCGCCGTGGATAACACCTCTAGACCCATTACCAATTCTATCTAGTAGAGTTACTTTTTCGCCTTTTGCATTGTAGATAGGCACTACAATGTCTTTGCCGTCGAATGTTGCGCTAGTTTTAAAGATAACTGAACTAGTGCCATTAGGCTCTTTAGTTTCTTTATCTTTATTTTGTCTAATACCATTTGACTTAGGCTTTTCTTGCTTGATGCCTTTGTCAGCACGGAATTGCTCCCAAATAGTATTAAGTTGTGCTTGCATATCTTTCAACTCTTGCGAGTCGTCAGCAAATTGCACGCTAGCAACTTTCTGCATTTTAGACCCGTCTTTAGCTAAAGATTGGTCCACACCACCTTCTTGGATATTCACCCACATAAGGTCGCCTACTTTGGTCTTAAACTTAACTTTCAATGTTTTAGCCATTGTTTTCTCCTGTTTTGGTATTTTGGTAGGAGCCGTCACCACAACGTGCATTAGCATTACTATCGACCAAAATAGTAAGCTCCAAGCAGCCGCCACGTGTTGCGGGTTTTAGGAAATTGCATCTAATCTCAAGGAGTATCTCTTTTATTTTGCGTGAAAGGAGGAGTCACGCAGCGACTGCTTGGAACTTACTTAAGCCATTAAGATACCGACTTTCACGGCACTGCTTATATGTCTGCGTATAGCTATTCTAAAGCTTAATGGCTTGATTATGTATACTTTATATACATAACCAAACCATAAAGGTTTGGCTTAAAACTGAAAGGAACTCACAATTACTAGAAGCCACACAAAGCACAAAGCCTCTAGAATCGCATAAAACGATTTGCAAACTGCTCGGTTTTAAGTGAATGAGCTGCACTAGAGTAAAGGCTGTGTTTGTGGTATCCTTCAGCCTTTGATTATCGTTTCAGTGTTCTGTCACCTACACCACTATTAAACCTCCATCGAGCCCTCCGTAGAGGACCCTGTGGAAGCTTAAGCGCGCACGCTTGAGAAGTCAGGTTTAGCTTCGCGAATCGCTCGAATTTTCTTAGCCAAAGTAGGTGCATCAATTTTACCGTCGATAGCTTCTTGGGTAACTTTTTGCTCCTCTTTAATTTGGTTTTGTTGGAATTTCTTGCGAACTGCTTCTGCTTGGCGAGATAGTCGTTTAAGTGCAACACCATCAACAACAATCTTGCTTTTGCCTGATAGGTCTTCGTAGAAGTAATCAACGCTAGCAGGTAGCCATTTACCTGATACATTACATTGAATTTCAACGATTTTACCGCTACCGTCTTTCTTAGTTACGGTGTTAATATCAACAGCATTAGCGCCGAATACACCTGGCTTCAAAGAAGCATCGATAGCTTTTTGAACCTCTTCTAGCAATTTGTCATTAACTTTATTTGCTTTAAGTAGTCCAATAACATTGTTGGATACTTCAGCATAAAGTTCTTTTTTAGACTTTGCCATTATGTCTCCTTTATAAGATTTATACTGCGGACTTACATAACATAGTTAATGCCGCGCAATTAAATTATAAATTTAATTTAATCGCTGTATTTATAATATTATTATAACGTTATATCATAAACGATTCGTAAACGTTATATAATATTATTAAATTTTAATCAAATTTTTATTTCATTACCTAAGATAAAAGCACAAAAATCACTTGTAATGTTAATGTTATCACCTGTAGATAAGTCTGTCTTCCATACACATTTCTTATTACCAGTGTATTGATTGTTAACATTATCATTAACATACTTCGATACATTAGGTAGATTGTTAAGCATCTTCTCAAACTTATTACGATTAAAGGTTGTGAATATCTTACTAGCTGAGTTATCAAATAGACCAGGATTTGTAGCTATATCAGGTCTAGAATTGTATAACCTAATGTTAACTCTACTACCAGTTAAATATTCTACACATTGATTGAAGTCATCTTTATTACCTCCAATCTGTATATACAAATCTATAAATAGTTTATAGTCATTATCTGCTATTGCAGCTGCCATACGTGTCTCGTGTTTAATAACCTCTTGTTGGAATCGTTCATAGGTATCAGACTTCCATAGTTTATTTGTTGTATAAATGCCATTACTAGCATCAACTACTTTAGTCGATAGATAATAAGCAAAGTTAATTGACTCATTTTCTATTGCAGCTCTAATATCTTGGTCATCCATATTAAGTGCTTCACTTAATCTTTTATCTGCTTTGAATACCACCATTCTTCGTTCGTTAATTTCTGTAGTAAGTTGTATTTGCTCGTTTGTGCACACAATAAAAGTCATAGTATTAGATATAGCTTTATGTGATACGTCACTATACATTTTACGAATGCCAGTAAATACTTGTGTGCCTGTTAATGTATTGATAACACCTATTGCTTCATCTAACTGCTGCTTAGGTATGTGATGCACTTCGTCTAACATAATTAAATCCATATCAACTATCCAAGAGTTATACTTATCTAGTAATAACTTAGCTTGAATAGTTTGGTGTCTATTAGCTGCTAACTTTGTAAATACACCATTAACTACACCAGTCTTAAATGAATGAGGCACACCATAAAATACAAAAAATACAGGAGAATAATCTCTTGTCATAAACTTGCGTCTCATAAAAGATAGAAACTTTGGTAAGTCTTGCCCACAAGCATTCTTTAATGCACCTAAAGTTACACTAGGCCACCTAGGATGTATTTCATTATAAGGCATATTCTGTTCTTGTATATCCCATTTCTGTCTATAAGATAATGGGTTATAGAAAGTAATCTGCTCAGGGTTTTGCTTATACAGATTTAGTATAGTATTATTTACTATACCATAAGGTATCATAGGTGAAAACTTTAACTCATCAAGAGTAACAATCTTACTAAGCACATCGATACCTTTTTCTACTCTTGTTGTTTCAATAGATAAATCTTCTAACAACGAAGCTTTATCTTTAAGTTTTGATATTTGGTTAAGCACAGTGTTAATCTTATAGTAAGTATACTTACCACCTTCTAAATAAGCATAATACTCACACTGCTCACCTTTTCTATTCTGCCTAGAGAATGTTTCATTATTCCAGTTAGGATTAAACTTATACTCAGGCTTACGACAATCTGATTCCCACAACTTCATTAACCTATCAGGCTCTAATGGTGTTGAGTATAAGTTATTTAGATAAGACAATATCGTTATATGCAGCTTCTTATCTATTGATGGGTCAAGCACAAGTACAGCACTAATAGATTGTAAGAAATTGTAACCTTCACCATCAGGTATTCTATCAGGGTGTAGTGTAGGTAATTCCTTTGATGATTGAGCCATCAATTCTTTATGTCTAGGTTGTGTTACAATAGCTAAAAACTTTTGTAAATCATTCTCATTACCATCGTCCATAGCTCGCATAGCTAATAATGCTAACTTACTACCTTGATAGTATTGAAAGTTTTTACCAGTAGAATTTTTAACTGCATTAGTTTTAGCAGAATAATGACCTATGACTAAGTATTGCATTGCAGCAGGCATAGGTATAAGTTTATCACTCTGTTTAATAATTTCTTTTGTAGCATTTCTAGCAGTTGTAGCATATACTAATGTATTACCATACAAAGTATCTAACTTAGCAAACTTTCTACCGTTTGGGTTAGATATATACTCAGTTAGTTTATTCACTCGATAAGCGTAGATAAAATGTCCACCAGGCTTATCAACTGACTTCGCTATATTAGTGCATTGAAACTCAGGAGCTAAACTAAGATTAACCGACATAGCTATATCAAATAGCTCATCGTCAAAGTCTAATACACATAACTCAGATAACCCTGTATGTATAGCAACAGGACAAGGTAAATCTAACTCACGCCAACTCTCAGCATAGTTAATATTACTTTCATCACTCCACTTAGGTAACCTAATATTTTCAGGGATATTGTTATCATTGTATATAACTTTAGCACCAGTTGCTAGTCTAGTCATAGTCCCATTCTGTAGTTTAACATACGCTAACCTCATACTTCACCCCTTAGCTGTAGTTCGCGAAGTAATATTAACTTGCCAACTAACCTAAGGTTTTTTATCTCTTCCTGTATTATGTCAAGCTCATCAAAATAAGCTTTCATTTTCTCATCAGGAATGTTATTGCGTAAGAAGTGTCCGTATGTATATCTTTCTAACGATGATAGTAACGCTTCTCTTTCCTGCATTGTCTTGTCGAAAGTAAAATTAAATATATCGACAATCTTTTCGAGTTTAGCCTTATTCGCTGATAAAATTGCAGCTTCAGTTTCTTCGTAGCTCATAGGTTTCCTTTCTAATTTTAATTTTAACGCGCTAGAATTAAAAATTTCGCATTTTATAATAAAATAATATAAACATATTAGCCATATAAATAAAATGCGTTTTTGATATGATTATGTTAATAATTTAATATCAAATTTTGATAATAAATCATAATGTCGCGGATATACGTGTAGAGTATCCGCAACATAGTTAATCATACCATACTTAACCTTTAAGTCTTCACGCAGCCTCGCATATACGTGACAATGCCACGCAAAGTCGTTGAAAAATCCATAGATAAAATCACAGCTTCGTTGGTGCACATTATATATTAGCATACCATCTCTTACAAATGATTGCGTATACATAGTGCACATAAAGTCTTTCATACCGTCACGCTTAGCATCTCTGTGCATAGTCGGTCTAGTATAAATCATACTACCTTGTCTCGAAGCAGGGTCTAACCTAAGTTTAGCAACGACATTTTCGTATTGGTTACCGTTTTCTGCAGAGAATATACACCAACCATAATTAGAATTGATAGTGCCATCAGTAGCACATATCTTTTCCCACATACTAGCGTGCTCTTTGATACCATCAATACTTAATGACATTGAGTTATACCATTTTAACTCAGCCTCAATGTAATGTGTCGGTGATTTGCGGACACCAAAATCTAATAATGGTTGGGTCGGGTCTAACTCACAGTGCCAGTTAATAATCTCGTGTTTAGCTTGCAACTCTAACACAGTGCTAGCAAGTCTTTCTTCATTAGTCATATTATTCCTTACACAATCCATATATACAGCAGCGTAATGCTTGTCTGTGCTCTTCAAATGATTTAGCTATTTCAGTTGCAACCTCATCTGCTTGTTTGTTTTCAATATTAGGTAACGCAGGCATTTCAATATCACAGCGCACAGGGATATTAACTTCCTTAGTTTTATAAACTACTGCGGATTTGTCTGCGCACCCTGTGAATGCTGCAATAACTACCACTACTAATACTAACCATACAAGAGTCATTATAGTAGCACTGACTTTCGCATAAAACATTTTAACCTTATGCTCTTTAGCTAATCGCTTATGTTCTTTAAGTCTATTTTTGTATTCACTATACTTCATTGATAGTCCCCCATTTCTTTGGTTTTACCACGCCGAAAGCAGTATGGTAATATCCTTGTAGAAGTTGCCACTGCAGTCGTTCTTGTTTCTTGTAGTTTCTTGGTTTTAGGTTTATTGCATCTTTTAGCATCCGCTTCTCTAACATAGTCAAGAGCTGTGAGTTCACGCATTTCGATTGCTGCATTTTTAATCTCCTTTGATATTAGTGGGAAATGTTTCATTCTAACTCCTTGATATGAAAATTTCGATAGCCATTTGCCATATTCTTTTGAAGTGATAAGGCTTAAAATCATTATAGATAGCGCCATTACTTTGCGTCCTTACTTCAATCATTAGCTTCTCATTATCATCAACATATTTGTTGAAGTCAAATACCACATTAGGGTCTTCCATTAAGTCAGCGTAATAAGTCGCATAACTTTGTAGTTCTTTTTCAGTCATAAAGGCTCCTTCCAAACATAATTTCAGCATAAAGCTGTAAAGAGCCAACCTAAGTTAGCTCTAACAACCTTATCGCTTTAGATAAGGGAATTGGTTTGATGGCACGTGTTGTGATAACCTATAGGTAGGCATAAGAGAGTAGTCATTCATCCATTGAGAAGTAACTTCATTTATTTCTATCTCTTGCTCAATCTCTTTCAATCGATTAACCATTATCATAAATGTATAATCAATATTAGAGACAATACCTTGACACGTGGTGGCACCGTTAAAGTTTTCATAAATCTTGTTAAGTTCGCTTTGCAACTTCTGCTTAGAATATTTATAATTCTTAGCGTCAATTTTAAGCTTATTAACAGCTTCATTAGCTTTATTAAGTGCTTCGTTAAGGTCAGATAGTGAAGTCAAACACTCCTCAGTCTTTACACGCTCTTTAGCCAACTTTTCATAGGTTGATTGTATTAAATAACCGCAATAACCTAAAGCAGTTAATAATACAATAATTACAATACCAAATGCTATTGTCAATTTACTCAACATTAAAATTCTCCTTAAACGCTTGCCATAATTCGTCTTCGCTAGCATTTACAACAAATATACAATCATAATATCTATCTTTAGGTCGCTCTTTAGCTCGCTTAGCAAACATTGTGATAGAATCACATACATTATGATTGAATTCATTGTAGCATTTAGCAAGTAACATATAACAAGAATGAACGCGATGCTGCATACTATTTTTATAGCTTCGCATTTTAATTTTCTTCTGAATACATTCAGAATCATTGTTACATTCTTTAGCAAACTTTTGCATCCAAGGCATTACCTTGTCAGCATTATAAACAATGTTAGGCGGTTCACCAAAGTATATATTACCTGCAGCAGCTGAATACGATACGAACAAAAACAAGAAAAGTAAATGTCGCATTGTTGTGTTCCTTTCAGTCTATTGATATATCGGGGTCGACTAAGTCCCTATGTGGTATTATCTTAATAATATCACATAGAAACTTATAACAACATTTATAACAATATTATAAAATAAAAAAACTAACGATTTACTAACGAAATAAATTCCATTAGTAAATCGCGTTTTGGCAAAAGCTATTCTGCCTCTATGTCATCATCAGGCATTTCATCTACTAGCTCACTATACCAAACATTTAAGCGTTTATAAATGAATGCAACTTCTACCATTACTTCGTGAGCCATCTCACAAGCTCGCACAGGCATATAGTTAATCGGGTCTTCAACTTCATCATTAAAGTAATTAACTAATTGCTGCAACAATAGTGATTCACATAGTCGCAAATAACCATAAGTGCCATTAGTATGGCAGCGAGCAGCTGTCTTCCATTGAGCTTCATTTAGTGGGAAGCTAAGTGTTAACAAATTGTCCATTGTAGTGTCCTTTCAGTCTGTTAATTAATAGTGGGCGACTAACTCCACAATAAGCCGCTCCGTAGAGCGACCTATGTAGCGTTAAATCTTATCGCTAATTGCTTTTAATTGCTCAACCGTTGTCGCTTGTAGCACATACTCCGCATCTTTAAGTGAATAGAATCGCTTACGCTCAAATATATCATAAGCTAAGTCTATCATTTGCGACTTTTGCTCAAACACTTTGTTGATTTTGATAATAGCCTCTCTAAGCTCAGATGCTTGAAATTTTGTTTTAGCCGAAGCTATACAAAATTCATAGTTAGTCAATAGCATATTTGAAGAGTGGATAGTATCAATGAAGTATGGCTCATCTTTACCGCCGGTTACTGTAGCAATTAAATCATCTAAAGGCAAGTCTTCTAAGAATATATGGTTCATATCAGCCTCCTAATAATAGATATTATCTTCTCTACCAAATTGGTCGATATGGCAATATATCAATGCATCAATGATATTGATAAAGCCATCAGCAATATCTACTTCACCGTCAATAGCGTTATAGTTGACTTGCCTCACAGCAGCCATTATCAACTCTTGATAATCGCTGTGAGGGCAACTAAATGCAAACTCAGCTTTGATACTGCTTCTACCGTGATATGTGCCTTCATATTTTTGAATGCCTATATCAAGTAGCAACTGCTCAAGCTCTTCTTGTTCTGTCATTGATAGCTTGTCAAATTTACCCATTGTAGTGTCCTTTCAGTCTGTTAATATTATGTGGGCGACTAACTCCACAATAAGCCGCTCCGTAGAGCGACCTATGTAGAGTTTGATTCATTTGCCTCAATCGGCAAATGAATCAATTTATTTTTAGCTACAAAAGATTTCATAGTCTTCTTTAGTTAAGAAGCCTTCTGAAAACTTTTCAGTTGCTATTTTGCGTGCTTTGGTGTTACTATAGCAAGCAATGAGCATTGTTAGCCAATAGCTTTCTTTTAGTTTATCTTTGGCTGAGCATCTTTTAGCAATAACAACCATATCATCATTGTCATTATCAATAATTTTAGGCAGGTCTACCGTCCAATACTCGTGGAATGCTTCAGCTAAGTCTTCTAAAGAAAACTCGACATTGTGCATACGAGTATATTCAATCACTAGGTCAGTCCAATCAAGATAACCATCCCAAGGTTTGTGTGCTTTAACATAGTCTTTAAGACCTTGTAGTGTAGCCATTGTAGTGTCCTTTCAGTCTGTTAATATTATGTGGGCGACTAACTCCACAATAAGCCGCTCCGTAGAGCGACCTATGTAGCGTTAAATCTTATCGCTAATGCAGTCAAACAACGATTCAGGGTTTGAATTGTATGCTTTAATACACAACACACAGAATTCTATGCAGTTATCATAGATTGACATAATGTCGTCGGCAAGTTCATCGCCGACTTCATCACACAACCTAATGTAGATTAGCTCGCGCATAGTTATTTCTTTTTGTTGGTAGGCAAGAATTCAAACAGCGCATCGTCAAGCACAACCTTGTTATCAACAATATTTTGGTATGTTGATTGGTCATTAAGAGCTTGTTTTAATCGTTCGCGTGCTGCAATTAAGTCTTCGATTGACACTTTCAATTCTTTCCCATCGCTAAGCGCAATATAAGCATTTGTAATGCCTGTATCAAGCTTCTTAATGGATTGATTTACTTTAGTCCAAGCAGCAATACCAATTTTGCTATAGCCTTTAGACTTGCCGTTGCTCAAAACCATTTCGCTTAATGGGTAGTATTTGCCTGTATATCTGCAGTAGTAATGTAGCACACCGTCAATTTCTTTAGGTGGATTCGCTGATATACCAAAACCGCCACGCTCAACTGCTTGCTTTTCAGCATCTGCAATAATAGCAGCAGCAGCTTTCTTGTCAATACCTGACGCCTTAAGAACTTCTTGTAGTTTAGCAATGTCTAGAACTTTCATCTGACATTCTCCTTTCCGCGGTAGGTCGCGACCCAAAGTATTATCAGCACTAAGGCTGATTAAAACTATTCTGTCGAATAACTTTAATCAACCTTGTTAATACGCAGCGTCATATTTATATATAATTATTATATATTAAAATATTAAACGCTGCGCTAACCACAATTACAACATATCGTTAGAATCTAACGACAAGTCTTCAACTAGGTCAATGATATGTGATGGCATTTCTCGCACAAATGGTGTAGAATGAACTGCGTGGTCAGCAAAATCATTATCATTGTTACCGCCACAGAAAACCTTTTGCAAGAATTTATTGCGGTCATTCTTCATACCTAGTTGTTCGGTTATATGCATTTGAATAGACCTGTCAAGCGCATTAACTGAGGTAATATCGCATTGTTGTGTGCCCCAGTATCTGCACGGCTTATCATTGCTATTTAACCTAATGAACTGCACATAGACACAAGGTGTATCAACCGACTCCAACACATTCTTTTTGTGCTTACTTTCGCGACAATTAACCAATAGGTTAACTTGTGTAGACCATAGTATACCTAATGGTATCTGTAGTGCTGAGCCCGTCGTTAGCACATTATAAGCTAATTGTGCTTGTTTCGTAGTATTCATTGTGAATCCTTTCAGTCCAAGAATTTGTTTGAGAGTGGACTAAGTCTCTCAATAAGGCGCTCCGTAGAGCGCCCGTTGAAAGACTATAACGCTTCTGCTTCTGCTTTCATTAGCGGAGTGATATATATTCCGTCTAAGTCATACATATCACTTTGCGCAAACAAAATAGCATTGTCGCTTTTTATCCCAGTTGTAAAACCTAAGATTTTATGCGGTGTTTTCTTTTGAAGCATTTCTTTTAGGTATTTCAACCAATAGTAGTAGTTGTATTTACCAAAGAGTTGCTCAAGTTCTTGCATAATGTCTTCGTGTCCGCACTCTAATTGTAAATAGAGTGCAGTTACAACTGCTTCAACTTGACTTAAGCTTGTCAGCCTCGGTGAGTTAAAAGTAGCAGCAATGCCGCCATACCTCACAGTGCATTCAAACAACATAGTATTTGACAATTCTACATTAAAACTGCCAAATTTGCTGTTAGATTGGAAGTTAAAGTCAGTAACGACAGACGCAGCGATTATTTTGAACAAGATTGAATTGTTCATTGTGGTTCCTTTCAGTCCAAGAAATTTTATTGCGAGAGTGGACTAAGCTCTGCAATAAATCCACAGACAACTCAGTGGACTTATTGCAGAGTTTATCGTTCGTTTATAATTATATTATATAATATTTTTATAAACGGATAGTAAATGAAGTTATTCAATGTTATTATGTCTTAAAATATTCCGCAATTTAGTATCTTTGAGACAGATTATCATTTTGGTAATCTTGTTCGAGAGCCGATGTATTTTTGGCAGTTTATAACAAAATAACTGATTTGGTAAGCTTATACTCGTTAATCAATCGTTAATGAAATGGAAGTTTTTGGCGTCCAGTTTACTTTCGTAAACGAGTCAATTTTTGTTATATTCCGCAAAAATGGATTCGAGGGGTCTCCGTTCGGTGTAAATAACAACAATAACAAAATAACAACTATATATCCTTTTATATATTTTTTTAAAATCGATCGTTTACTATCCGTTTACCGATTTTTTTAATATAGATAGGTTTATAAATAGTATTGTTATTTGTTATAAAATTTGTTATTTTATTTTTTGACACAAATAGACAAATTCTTTTCGAGTTACCTGTCTTTTACTTAGGTCTCACAACAAAACCGCTGAAATTGTCCCAGTCTTAGGTCTCTCTCAGCGGCTCTATGTAAGGCTTCAGTCAGATATTATTTTTCTAACTGGTTGATAGCCATATTTACAGCTCTCTGTGCATATATAACTTCAACAGAATCGCCGTAATCCGCAGCCAGTTCTCTCGCATTCGCTGCTCGTTCGCTGTCAGCGTCTAATCTTGCCTCAATCTCTTTGTGCTCAATATAGGCACAGCCAGCGAAAATCGCTACGAATGCTAACACGATGCTCATTGATTTCATCGTCGGTTCCTTTCAGTCTGTTAATTTCTTCGAGAGTCGACCAAGCTCTCAATAAGGCGCTCCGTAGAGCGCCCGTTGAAAGCTACTTAGCAGCTTTTTTCGCTAGCTTGTCAAGCTGTTCTCTAGTCATTAGACCGTCGGTGCCTAACAAGTCTGCGTAAAGCGTCTTGTCGTAGTTCTTTTTAGCCATCAGCTCAGTATACTGGCGGTCATATTCTTGACCTTTTTCAGTATCGCCTTCGGCGTAAGCATTTTTGCTCATTTTCATCAATGCCGGCAATACTTTCTTGTGGAAATATTCCCAGCGTTTGACTCCAGCTTTGCTGTATTTTGGCTTGCCTTTTGCATCGAAATAAAAGTTCGCGCTGTCGGTCCAAAAGCCTGTGTAACGGCATTGATAATATTTAATTCCGTCAACAACAATTTTTTCAACTGGTTGAGATTTGCTAGCAATTTTGCTGTCCAAATCCATTAAGCCGCTTGCTTTGAGTGTTTCGAAGATGTTTGCCATCGTTCTGTCCTTTCAGTCCGAGAATTTTATTTGAGAGTGGACTAGTCTCTCAAATAATAAAATCAAATTTTATTTTATTTTATTATTTGAAAGACTTTTTATTTATTAAAAATAAATAAATAAAAAATAAATAAAAATAAATTAAATTTAATTTAATTTATTATTTATTTTTAATTTATTATTTATTTTTAATTTATAAAATAATATATTAAAAAATTTATAAAAAAATTGAATCTGAGAACGATACCGGTAATTAAAATTATAATAAAGAATCTAAAAATAATTACGAGTATTATAAGATTCTAAAAGCAGTAATTATTTTTAACGCCCCCAATGACAATAACAATTATGACGATAAAAACCGGCGCG